>JACCDW011820702.1_pt1 | contig 11715 bp, 13 predicted proteins | sample 7449781 | NCBI WGS metagenome assembly JACCDW01 (sample SAMN15323449, study PRJNA562643) | freshwater metagenome | isolation source: river surface water | place: USA:Blue River Watershed | collected 2017-08-18
GAAAACGCTGGCAAACAGTGACACAATGACTCGAAATTTCATGGCTTGATTATCTGTGGACAAAAAAACCTTGCGCCAGCAGCTCATTGAAGAGCGTTTGAACATGCCCGATAGGCTGGAACGGGCCGACATGTTGCAGCGCGTGATGCGCATTTGGTTGTTCAATCGACCCGACACGGTGATTGGTGCTTATTGGCCCATCAAGGGCGAGTTTGACCCACTGCCCGCTTTGCACCGCTGGAAAGAAGATGGCGAGCTGTCTGACCAGCCCCAGCGCAGACGCATTGGTTTGCCTGTGATCGACAAGGCGCACAAAACACTTACCTTCCACGCGTGGTACCCCGGCTGCCCGATGGAAGAGGATGCTTATGGCATCCCCAAACCGAAAGACACCGAAGTAATCGTGCCTACTTTGTTGTTTGTGCCTTGCGTGGGCTATGGTCCGGGTGGTTTTCGCCTTGGCTATGGCGGTGGTTTTTATGACCGCACCTTGGCCACCTTGCAACCCAAACCGTTCACGGCAGGATTGGGCTTTACCAACGGGTTTTTGCCAGACTTGATGCCCGAAGCGCATGACATGCCGCTGGACGCACTGCTCAATGACAATGGGGTGGTTTGGCCGATGGGCTAAACCTCAAGTGCGCGCTGCACTTAGCTGCTGATGAGCGCTTCTTACTTTTGCGCCATCAATGTTTTGAAATCTGCCTCGTAGCCACGCAGCGCCTCCACCATGTGCTGGCGCTGTGCTGGTGTGGTGCTGTTGTGCAGCTTGGCAAAGCCTTCGCAGTTCTCTAGCCAAAGCGCTTTGCTGTACGTGCGAAAACGTTCATTGGGTGAGTTAAAGCTGCGCTCAGTCAACGCCCGCAACAGGCTTTGCGCTTGCGCTGTGGCGCTGCCTTCTTGGGCCATGCGCTGAAAGGTTTGCATGCTGTCGGCTTGGCGGCGCTCTCGCTCGGCATAGCTCAGTTTAGGGTCGAAGATTGATTCACTCAGCCACTTATGCAGCACGTCGCGTTGTGGCTTGTCGAGGTGGCCATAAAAGTCTTCAAGGCGATTGGTTGCTTGCTTGATGCGATAACGCAAGCGGTCTTCAGCATTGGGGTCAAGCCAGTCTTCTTTCCAAGTTTTGTTCGTCTTGTCAAACCGTTGGCGGATGCTGCGCAACTGCTCGGGTTTGAGCTGCGAGGCCAGTTTGGTGTTGGCGGGTTCTACAAAACGCAGCAGGGTCACAAAGCTGGTTTTCATGTCCTCTGTCACTGCGCACACCTGCGCGGGCGTGATGTCATTCGGGGCCATCGCTTGCATGCGTTTGAGCAAGGTCACGTATTCGGGGAGTTGCTGCTGGCGGTGCCAGCGTTGCAAATCGGTCAGCGCTTCGCGGGTGAACTGTTTTTGCTCACCTTGTAAATCGGCGTAGCCATCGAGCCACCAGTAAATCAAATCGTCGCTTTGGTTGTAAACAAGCTTGATGGTGCTACAACCACTCAAGCCCAAGAGTGCAGCCAGCGCCAAACCAAAAAAGGCATGGCGGATAATTCTTTGCAAGATAAGGATGAATGACATGAAGGCTTTGGATGTGGTGATCATGGCTGCCGGCAAAGGCACCCGTATGAAGAGCAGTATGCCTAAGGTTTTGCACCGCTTGGCGGGCAAGGCTTTGGTGCAGCACGTGATTGACACCGCACGCACGCTGAAGGCTCGCCACACCATCGTCATCACAGGTCATGGCGCTGAGCAAGTCGAGCCCGCTTTGTTGGCGGCCAACGCCGCCGACAACTTGCAATTCGCACGCCAAATGCCACAACTCGGCACTGGCCATGCTGTGCAACAAGCCGTACCTTTGTTGGCCGACGACGGCGTGGTGGTGGTGCTGTCGGGTGATGTGCCTTTGACGCAAGCCGACACACTGCAAGCCTTACTCGACTTGTGCGACGGTAAACAACTCGCACTCCTCACCATCGACTTTGCCGACCCCACAGGCTACGGCCGCATCGTGCGCAGCCCCAGCGGCCAAGTGCACGCCATCGTCGAGCACAAAGATGCCAACGAACAACAACGCGCCATCAAAGAGGTGTACAGCGGCATCATGGCCGTGCCCGCCAAGTTGCTCAAGCCATGGCTGGCGCGCTTGGACAACAATAACGCGCAGCAAGAGTTTTATTTGACCGATGTGGTCAAGTTTGCCGAGGCTGATGGCGTACCTGTGGTCGCTCACAAAATTTCAGACGCAGCACAAGTGGCGGGCGTCAACAGCCCCACACAACTGGCCGAGTTAGAGCGCGCGTTTCAACTGCGCCAAGCCCATGCCTTCATGGCCGACGGCGTGCGCATCATCGACCCCGCACGCTTTGATGTGCGCGGCCACTTGAGCTGTGCGCAAGACGTGGAAATTGATGTGAACTGCATCTTTCAAGGCAATGTGTCGCTCGGCCAAGGCGTGAAGATTGGCGCGAACTGCGTGATTGCCAACTGCACCATCGACGCTGGCGCAGTGATTCACCCCTTCACCCACATTGATGGCGAAAAACTGGGCGTGACCGTGGGCGAGGGCGCATTGATTGGCCCATTCGCACGCTTGCGCCCCGGCGCACAGTTGGGGGCTGAGGTGCACATTGGCAACTTTGTGGAGGTCAAAAACTCCACCCTAGCCAAAGGCGCAAAAGCCAACCACTTGGCCTACTTAGGCGACGCCACGGTGGGCGAGCGTGTCAACTACGGCGCAGGCAGCATCACTGCTAACTACGACGGCGCCAACAAACACCGCACCGTCATCGAAGCCGATGTGCATGTGGGCAGCAACTGTGTGTTGGTGGCCCCTGTCACCATTGGCGCAGGCGGCACGGTGGGTGGTGGCTCAACCATCACCAAGAGCACCGAAGCAGGTGCACTGAGCGTGGCGCGAGGCAAGCAAATCAGCATTGCCAACTACAAGCGGCCTGAGAAAAAGCCAAAGGCATAAAACGAAAAGGCAGCCCAGGCTGCCTTTTTTACGTGTTGCGCAACACCGGCCAAGTGCTGGTGAACTTAGCCCGCTTGGTCGCAAAAAACGTTTTCACATTACGCACATTCGCATCCTGCGTGAGCAGTCGTTGCGTGATGGCCAGATAGTCGGGCATGTCTGCCGCTTGCACCACCAACACAAAGTCTGGCCCTGGTGATACGCGCCAACATTGCTGCACGGTGTCGTCTGCGCAGGCGCGTTGCTCGAAGGCGTCTAGGTGCTCTGCGCCTTGTGCGTCTAGCGTCACCTCCACCAAAGCGGTTAGCCCGTGCCCTAGTGCTTCTCCCAACTTGTCGGAACTCAGCACCGCGATTTGTCGCTCTATCCAGCCCTCATCTGTCAGGCGCTTGACCCGGCGCAGACAGGTGGGGGGCGAAATTTTGAAGCGCTCAGCCAAGGCTACGTTGCTCAGCGTGGCGTCGTGCTGTAGGGCGTCGAGCAGCTTCAAATCGGTCTCGTCTAGAAATTCTTGTTTCATAAATAATATTTAATTGAAATTAAATTCCAAATTAAGTTAATGATGAAATTTTCGTTCAAATATTAGAAAAAATAAACAAGAAATTTCTTTTAAGGCTGCTTAATATCTGGGCAACCCAATTTAGGAGTGCTCTTTATGTGTGGCATCGTCGGCGCCGTTTCTACCCGCAACATCGTTCCCATCCTCGTGCAAGGCTTGCAGCGGCTGGAATACCGTGGCTATGACTCTTGCGGCGTGGCGGTGCATTCGGCCAGCTTGGGTGCGAAGCAGGGCGGCTTGCAGCGTGCACGCAGCACAGCACGCGTGTCTGAGCTGATGGACCAAGTCAAGGCCGACCACATCGAAGGCGGCATTGGCATTGCGCACACACGCTGGGCCACGCACGGTGCACCTGCGGTGCACAACGCGCACCCGCACTTCAGCCACGGCACGGGTGCTGGCGCGGGTGTGTACACAGGCGATGTGCCAAACAAAGTGGGCCGCGTTGCGCTGGTGCACAACGGCATTATCGAAAACCACGACGAGCTGCGCGCTGCATTGCAAGCCAAGGGCTACGAGTTCTTGAGCCAAACCGACACCGAGGTCATTGCCCATTTGGTGGACAGCCTCTACAACGGCGATTTGTTTGAAGCGGTCAAAGCCGCCATCGTGCAACTGCACGGCGCGTATGCCATTGCCGTGTTCCACAAAGACGAGCCACATCGCGTCATTGGTGCACGTGCAGGCTCACCGCTCATCTTGGGCGTGGGCAAAGAGCACAGCGAAACTTTCCTCGCCAGCGATGCGATGGCCTTGGCCGGTGTGACCGACCAAATTGTGTATCTCGAAGAAGGCGATGTGGTGGACATTCAAATCGGCAAATACTGGGTGCAAGACCGCAACCACAAAGCCGTCACGCGCGAAGTCAAAACCGTGCAAGCGCACAGTGGCGCAGCCGAGTTGGGCCCTTACCGCCATTACATGCAAAAAGAAATCTTCGAGCAACCGCGCGCCATTGCCGATACGCTTGAAGGCATTGAGGGCATCACGCCCGAGTTGTTTGGCGACGGCGCGTACTCGGTGTTCAAGGCCATCGACAACGTGCTCATCCTCGCGTGCGGCACCAGCTATTACAGCGGCTGCGTGGCCAAGTATTGGATTGAGGCGATTGCCAAAATTCCTTGCCAAGTGGAAATTGCCAGCGAGTACCGCTACCGCGAATCCGTGCCCAACCCTAACAGCTTGGTAGTCACCATCAGCCAGTCGGGCGAGACGGCCGACACCTTGGCCGCACTGCGCCATGCGCAAGGTTTGGGCATGGACAAAACGCTCACCATTTGCAACGTGTCCACTAGCGCCATGGTGCGCGAGTGCAAATTGGCCTACGTCACGCGCGCAGGCGCAGAGATTGGTGTGGCATCGACCAAAGCCTTCACGACACAGCTGGCGGGTTTGTTTTTGTTGACCTTGGCCTTGGCGCAAACCAAAGGCCGTTTGAGTGATGAGGAAGAGGCTGCGCACATCAAAGCCATGCGCCACTTGCCCGCAGCGCTGCAAGCCGTGCTAGCGCTAGAGCCGCAGCTCATCGCGTGGTCGCAAGAATTTGCCAGCAAAGAAAACGCTTTGTTCTTGGGTCGTGGTACGCATTACCCCATTGCGCTGGAAGGTGCGTTGAAGCTCAAAGAAATCACCTACATCCATGCCGAGGCCTATGCTGCGGGTGAGTTGAAGCACGGCCCCTTGGCTTTGGTCACCAGCGCCATGCCCGTGGTGACGGTGGCGCCTAACGACGCTTTGCTGGAAAAACTCAAGAGCAACATGCAAGAAGTGCGCGCCCGTGGCGGTGTGTTGTATGTGCTGGCCGATGGCGATACCAAGATTGAAAGCAGCGAAGGCGTGAACGTCATTCGCATGCCCGAGCACTATGGCGTGCTCTCACCCATCTTGCATGTGGTGCCCTTGCAGCTGCTGAGCTATCACACGGCGTGTGCGCGGGGGACGGATGTGGACAAGCCGCGTAATTTAGCCAAGAGCGTAACTGTTGAATAAAAGCACGGAAAACTATACGATAAATACTTGATTTATTGGTTAATATATGTAAAATTTCGTGCATATGAATGACATATGCACACTCCAATTGCACGCCCAAGGCGCATGGCACGACGTTGCCACTGTTCGCCTGAGTGGCGATGTGGCGGATGGGTGGAAGGCCAAAACCTATTCTGGTTATGCGATGGACTGGGCGTTTGCTCACGCAGGTGCCACAGATGCATACGCACTCTGCGCTGGTTGGTCTGTGGGGCTTGAGCCTTTGCAGCTCAACCATTGGCCCGTGTTCTTGATTGACATGCTGCCGCAAGGCTTTGGCCGGCAAGAGTTGTTGCAACGCATCGGGTTGTCGCCCATGGCCGGTGTGCCAGCCGATTGGCACTTGCTGATGGCTGGTGCTGGCAACCCGATTGGTCATTTGCGCATCAAAGAGGCCGCCCAATGGGTTGACGCGCATGCGGGTGCCACGCGCGGCTTTACCGACCAAGAGGTGGCGCAGCGCGGCGACGAGTTTTCTGAATACCTCGCCTCGTATGGTTTGTTTGTGGCGGGTTCTTCGGGTGTGCAAGGCGAGTGGCCCAAGGTGTTGCTGACCCGAGCCAAAGATGGCTTGCTGTACCTCGACCACACCCTAACAGATGAGCAGGCTGTGCAGCACTACATCGTCAAGTTTGGCCGCGGCACAGACAGGCAGTTGGCCAGCATCCTGCGACATGAGGCGTCTTACATGACACTGGCACAGCAGTTGGGGTTGCGTGTGCATGCGCCGTTGGTGTTGCGCGAGCGGGCATTGTTCATTCCTCGTTTTGACCGTGTCGTGAAAGGTGACCAAGTGCAGCGTTTGGCGCAAGAAAGTATTGCCACGCTGACGGGTATGCCCGGCTTCGAGTCTGTGCCCACGCATGACCAAGTGTGCGTGGCACTGATGCGCCATTGCACCGATCCACAAGCGGAAGTACTGGAATACATCAAGCGTGACGTGGTGAATTTGGCTTTGGGTAACAAAGACAACCACGCACGCAACACTGCGGTGCAACGGAATTTCAATGGGCACATTGCGCTCACGCCCTTGTACGATTTCGCGCCCATGTATCTGCACCCCGACGGCATTGCGCGGCGCATTCGTTGGGAAGGTAACGATGGCGGGCAGCCCTACTGGGGGCGTGTGCTAGACCGGGTGTGCGAGTTGAGCGAGCAAGTTCAGCGCGAGCAGCGAAAAAAATCCCCTCCGTTGGTACAACGTGCGTCATTGGTCGAAGGACTCAAGGCCATGGTGCCCGCGCTAGAGCGCATCGCTGCCCTTGGCGACGCCATGGGGCTAGAGCCTGAGGTGTTCAATCATCTGCGCCAATATGTGTCAGCGCGTGCCCAAGAATTGACAGCATTGGTTTAAGAACGCGCATGGACAAACGTTTCAACACACTCACCTTGGCGCAGCAGCTTGATCTGCGCCAACAAGCCATCGACGATGTACTGGCTCACCCCGAATGGTCGCTACCGCAGGCCGTTCGCCATCTGAAAAAGACCATGCGTATCACCACCGCCGAGATGGCCAAATTGTCTGGCGTGGCATACCGAACCATGCAAGACATTGAGCAAGAGCGCAGCGATGGCAGTGTGCAAACCATGAACCGCATTTTTGGCATGCTGGGCCTCAAGCTCAGCGTGGCAAGGATTGCCCGAGATGACCAGGTTTGAAACCTCAAGGCGCCTTGAGTGGTATGACGTGGTGCTTGTGTGAACCCGCGATTGCTTTTTTGACAATCTTGTAAATGTCCAGATCGAACTCGGCCTTGCCAGACTCTGCCAAGCTGTAGAGCTCATCGTGGTCATTGGCAATGCCAAGGTAGCACCACTTGTCAATCACCACCATGCTGTCGCCGTCCCTGATGGCAATGGCGCCCTCGTAAGGCCACACCTGAACTTTGTAAAGGTTCAGTGCGGTTTGCAATTTCAAATGGTGCACATCCAAAGACACTTTGCCAATGCAAGCCCCTTGGCATTGTTTGACTTGGTAGCCAAAGCAAGGTTTTCCTTCCACCGCTTTTTCCAAGCCCAGCAGGGCTTCGCACAGCTGGTGTTTTTTAGCGACTGCGGCCAAGTAACTTTGGGCTTCTTTTTTGCTGTAGAACAGCCCATACAAATTGTCTTGCAGGCCGGGTTGCAACTGCGTATGCGTCACCAGCGTTGGTTTTTGAACGCCTGCGCTGTCAGTGACCAACTGCCATGCGCACAAATCTTTTGACTTGCGCAGCTTGATGTTCATGCTTGGCATGCGCTCTTTGATGAGCCTTGATTCAAGAATCAGCGCGGTCAGCTCGCCACTGGTCTTGATCCAGTCAATGTGAAACACCTGCAGCGATAGCTTCATTTCTTTGCGAACCGTGAGGGCACTTTGAAAGTGGCTCATCACGCGGGTGCGCATGGCAATGCTTTTGCCAATGTAGAGCGGTGCGTTGTGTTCGCCATAGAACATATAGCAACCTGGCGTGTCGGGAATGCTGTCGATCACAGATTGGTTGATGTTGGGCGGCAGGCTGACACTGGCGGTCAGCTGGTGGACGGCTTCAAGTAGCCGCGCTTTGCCAACAGTCTGTTCGCACACATGCCAAAACTGCAACAGCACATCAGCATCGCCCATAGCCCTGTGTCTGGCACTGACTTCTAGCCCGTGCGTTGCAATGAGGGTGTCTAAGTTGTGCCTAGGCTGCGCCGGAAACAACAGGCGCGACAGCTTCACCGTGCACAGCACCTTGGGCCTGAAATCCATGCCCAGTCGTTTGAACGAGGCTTTGACAAAGCCGTAATCAAACCTCGCGTTGTGGGCGACAAAAATTTTGCCTTCAAGCTCTTCTTTGAGTTGTAGCGCAAGCTCTTCAAACGTGGGTTGGCCCGCCACCATGTCTGGCGAAATACCGGTCAGCCTTTGGATGTTTTGTGGAATGAAAGTTTCAGGATCAATCAGGCTTTCCCATTCGATCACAGCCGTGGGCGTCAGGGTCTTGATGCCGATTTCCGTGATGCGATCGCGTTCGAAATGTGAGCCTGTGGTCTCAATGTCCACAAAGGCTAGAACTGGAAAGTCTGGATCGTTGTTTGATTTGGCCGTGGATTTCATACGGTCAGTGGGTAATCCAAATGCCCCGTCTTCACATAAATCAGCGCACCCTCTGACTGCGTGAACGGCGCATGACGGCTGTAGCGTGGGCTGCGAATCCAAGTGCCTTGCGGGTACGAACCGTGCTCGTCATGAAACACGCCTTTGAGCACCAAAATTTCTTCGCCGCCCGGATGCACATGCGGGTTGAACTGTGTGTTGGGCGCCCAGCGCACCAGCGCAGTGCCAACGCCATCAAAGTCGTGCAGCGGCATCACCGATAAACCCGCCACCAGCCCTGGGTACCAAGGCGCGGTGTGGGTGTCGATGTGTATGGGCGTGACATCGGCGGGGTGGAACTGCCGCAGCTTCACAAACAAGGTGCAGCCTTCAGCCGAGAACGGTGTGTGCGTGCTGCCCGGTGGGTTGCGCAAATAAGTGCCAGCAGGGTAGTGGCCGTGCTCGTCAGAAAACACGCCGTCGAGCACCAGTATTTCTTCGCCGCCGCCATGCGTGTGTGCGCTGTAGCCCGAGCCCGCAGCATAGCGAACGATGCTGCTGGCTCTGGCCACTTCATCGCCCACGCGGTCCAGCCGTTGTCGTTCAACGCCTTCCATGGGGGATGGCACCCAAGCCAAGGCTTGGGTGTCCATCACGGCTTTGAGGGTGAAATCAGCGTTGACGTTCATGGTGTTTTTCTAAATAGGATTGGCTAACATGAGCATAGCGCGAGCCACTTCAAACCGTTGTGGCACTCGTAATAACCAGATAAGGCCATGTGTTGGGTGTGACTCAAGCGAATCCATTGAAGATCGAAGTTCTGTCGTCGCGTGTGCACGGCAAGGGCGTGTTCGCCCTGAGCCCCATGGCCGCAGGCGAAACCGTCATCGAATACGTGGGCGAGATCATTTCCATGGCCGAGGCCTTGCGCCGCCACCCGCATGACCCGAGCAACCCCGAGCACACGTTTTACTTTCACATCGACGACACGCGCGTGATTGATGGCCTGCACGGCGGCAACGCATCGCGCTGGATCAACCATTCGTGCAGCCCCAACTGCGAGCCGGTTGACGTGAAGGGGCGAGTGTTCATCCAAACCCGGCGTCAAATATGGCGCGGTGAAGAGCTCACGTTCAACTATGGGTTGGTGAGTGACGAGCCGCTGACGGATGCACTCAGAGCTAAATACGCTTGTCGCTGCGGCGCAAAGAAGTGCAAGGGCACAATGCTGGCCTAAGCAAAATATGAACATGATGAACCAAATGACAGACGCGCAAGCGCAATGGGACAAGGCCTGCAAGACCTTGGACGAAGAGTTTCAGCTCAGTGCCCAAGAGCTGCCCACCATCGAGACCGCCAAGGCTTTGTTTTTACAGCTGGTCGGGCGACGCGACATCAGCCAAGAAGCGGCCAATGCCTTGATGTTCAGTTTGTATTTCTCGGGCTACCTGAGCATGTTGTTGTCATTCAAACAGCAAACCCCCGACTTTGAAGTGCCCGACTACTTGCACACTCATCCCGTGCTGGAGTCGTCTAACCGTTGGGCCCAGCTGGCCACCGACGGACATTTGTTGTTGCAGTTAGCGCAGCCCATCATTCGCGACACGCAAGACTTGTTGGATGCACTGAACTAAGCCTGTGCGATGAACCCAGAAGATTTGCAAAAGCTGGTCACGTTGCGCATGCCGTTTGGCAAACACCAAGGCACGGTGTTGGCCGACTTGCCCGGCAACTACCTGAACTGGTTTGCGCGTGAAGGCTTTCCTAAAGGTGAAATAGGCCGCTTGCTCAACCTCATGCACGAGATCGACCACAACGGTTTGAGTGAGTTGCTTGAGCCGCTCAGACGCGGCTAAGCTTTAACGAATAGCCTTAAGGGCTTTCAGCGCACAGCCCCATAAGGGCAGTAGCCAGGGCGTGGCCCCACTTGCGGATGTAGCCTGCAGGTGTTGGGCCTTTTTTCATACACCTTGCAGCGGCGTGTTTTGGTATCCAAGTTTTGGCAGTCGCCATTGGCGCGGCGTGACAGGGTGAAGATGCTGTTCTTGAAATTGAAGTGCTCGATCACGCCCATTTTTTGCAAGCGCTTGGCAATTTGTTTGGGCTCTTCGTGTTCAGCTTCAAACGGGTCGACCAGCTCTAAGCGAACCAAGTCTGGCAATTTCACTTCCACCGGCATGGTGCAGCAGTTGGCCGCGCAGGTGTTGCACAGGCCGTTGCGGTAGCGGGTCCAGGTGTCGCAGTTGTCCACGTTGACGATGGAGATGTGAGACCTCATGCAGCGTTCTCCACTGATGCAGGCAGAGCGGGCATTTGATAAGCCAACACTTTGAGCGAACGCTCAGGCGACACATCGGCAAACGCCGCAGGGTTGGCTACACGTTCGACAAAGTTCAACTCAGGCGCGAGCGCTTGCATTTGGTCTTGCAAAAAGCTCAACCCCAACTCAGGCGCATTCAGGCACAACAGCGCATAGCCGCCGGGGGCCAACAGCTCAGGCAAACGGCGCATGAGTTTGGCGTAGTCTTTGGTCGCGATGAAACTGCCTTTTTGGTAGCTGGGTGGATCGACGATGACCAAGCCATAAGGGCCACTGCGCGTGATCTTGCCCCACGTTTTGAAGATGTCGTGCATCAAAAAAGTGGCACCTGTGCTGATGCCGTTCAGCGGATGGTTTTGTTGGCCAATTGCCATCGCGCCGTGGCTCATGTCCACGTTCACCACTTGCTTGGCTCCCGCTTGCAGGGCCACCACTGAGAAGGCGCAGGTGTAGGCAAAGAGGTTGAGCACTTTGAGGCGCGGCTGGTCAGCGCCGTAGTTGTGCACCAACGTGCGCACCCATTCGCGGCCTTGGGCCATGTCGAGAAACAGCCCATGGTTTTGACCCTTGAGCACATGCACGCGAAAGCTCGCACCGTTCTCTGTCACCACATGTGGGTCAGGCACCGTGCCGCTCATCAAGCGAGTTTCAAGGTGACCTTCAACGCGGCATTGAAACACCCAGTTGAGTGGCTGATCGGTCGCAATCTGCGCCCAGCGTGTCGACAGCGCGACACCGATCGTGGCGAGTTCGTCGTCGCTCACCGCTTGAAAACTGGTCAACACCAGCAC
>JACCDW010592921.1_pt1 | contig 11713 bp, 9 predicted proteins | sample 7449781 | NCBI WGS metagenome assembly JACCDW01 (sample SAMN15323449, study PRJNA562643) | freshwater metagenome | isolation source: river surface water | place: USA:Blue River Watershed | collected 2017-08-18
TCGCGGCCATCATCACCTGGCAAGATAATGCCACTGGTTGTGGTTCTGAATTCAAAGTTCATGTCTGTTACCAGTACAGTCTCTCCCAGTGGGCGTAGTACTCGGGCTTCACTGGCAAAGATTGATCGTCTTACTTTTTGTATGTCCATAATTTACTTTTCGGGGTTGGGTTCATCGTCACCAAAATCACTTGGTGCTCCGTTATAAACTTCATCTGGCTCTATGAGTTTTACCTCACGAACCGGCATGGGTTCTGACGTTACCACAGGTGCGGCAACTGCTTGAGTTTGTGATTGTGCACTAGGGGTCAAAGCGTTGGGGCCAGGCTTACTACGCTGGCTGGCCTGTGGATTCTGCATGGTTTTCTGATACATGGCATTGACACGACGGGTGGCATCCTGAATCACGTTGTTGTTACTGTCAATAGTATCACCACGTGCGTTCACGTTCATGTTTCCCACTGCACGAACCTTTTCATTTTTGGCTCTCAAGGCAGCCATATCAATTGGTCTGCCCATTGCCGTTTTGTGTAATTTTGACATTGGTTTCTCCTTATCTCAAAAATTCTGCTACGTCCAAATTGTAGTACATACTATCAATTTTATGGACTCCGATGATGTAGAGCACGTAACTAGCTACGCTGCTGCCGCGACCCACACCCCATACGATGTTATTTACCCGCATTGTGTCAACAATATACTTTAAGTAACGCAACAAATCAAACATGTCACGTTCCATGTACAGCAGTAGTTCTTGACCCACACGTTGACGTTGTTCATCTGTCCGGCACTGATCAAGTATCCATTCTGCTATATCTAAGTTTTGGTATTCTGCGGGCATATACCAACACTTTTGGGTTTTCTTGTCGAATTCCGCAACACTCACCCTGTCAACAGCATATGCCATAACATCAGGTATATATTGTAACTCCAAATCCGCGTCAAAATTTATTTGTTTGGGAGTAAAGCAATGCGATATCTTGCGTTCTGGATCACGTAGATACAGATCACAAAGCTCACTTTCTGTCAATATATATTGACCGTATTCATCTTGCCGCATAGGGCACTAGATTAACTGATATCAATCTTTTTGTCAAGATTTTGGCCACCAGTTTTCTTGTTCCACTGTTCTTCCATGCGTTTTTGGTACTCATGACGATAGCCTTCCAGAACCATCTGCATTTGACGAACCATGTCATGCTTGCCCATCTTGAATGCCCAGCTCAGGCGATTGTTCAACGTACTGATTTTCTCGCTGAGTTGTTCAGTGGTTTCATCAGTCAAATCTGGAATGAATGGATGTTGCATAATCAATAACCTCCCAGGCTGGCACGTTTCCAAATGGGTGTATAACCATCATAGGTGCCTGTACATACATACAAAAACCCCGAATCACTTCTGACAGAACCTGGAACGTCACCAGGCGATCCCACTATGTTAGGAACACCCAGTGGAACCTGACTGAGTGCACTGGTGTTTGTTACTGTAACAGCACCAGTACTAGAACTCACTGTGATGTTACTGCCAGCCACAACACTAGTAACACCCAAGTTTTGCACGGTTGCTGTACCAGAAGTACTTATAGACCCATTTGCAATGGCAAATCCGTTGCCCACAATATTGACTTGAGTTACTGTACTGTTGCCCAGATTAGCAGGCTTTCGTGGCCTGTTTATGGGTTCTATTTCAATAGTAGCTCCGGTTGTAGTAGTAGTGAAATTGTAGTGTAATACTTTTACATTTGCTGCAAAGGATACAAATCCACCTGTTCCGTTTCCATTATAATTCTCAATAGTGGTAGTACCAAAAGTAACAGTGGGCGGCAAATATACTCTTGTGCCCGAAATTCCCACTGCCTCTTGTAGAATCAATTGCACATTACTCTGCACTGCAACTTGATTGCTTGAGGTATTAGGCCATCCAGTAAAGTTGATTTGCAAAGCACCAGTTGCAGTGCCGTATTGTACATCAGCATCCGCAACATTAATGGTTAGAGTGCCGCTTAAATTATTGCCTAGATTTTTAGTCGTATGCCGGAAAGTACTGACAAGTGCATTACTAATCAACGTACCAGACATGTTATTGTCTATCGTGATGTTAGCAAGAGGACCTTTAAGCAATGCTTTGTTTTGTAGCTCTGAAATTTCCAGATTAGCTGTGTCTATATTTTGCTTAATACTTTGCCAATTATCTCTAAACTGCTGAGTTGTGTTGACAACCCCAGTTAATGGATAATTTGTGTCTATGGGCCCTGTATTAATTTTGCTCATTAGTATGAACTCAATGCTATTCTACGCCATATGGGCACGGTGCCAGTAGTATAATTTGCCACACATATATAAACATAACTACCATCGGTTCTGATTGCACCTTGCAAATCACCAGGTGCACCATTGCTAGTTGGTGCTGAACCATATGTTATGCGTGTGCTAATTCCAGTACTGCCGATAGTGACTGCACCATTACTACTACTCAAACTAATACCAGATCCAGCTATCAAACTTGTGACACCAGTGTTTTGTATGGTTATATTTCCAGCAGTAGTAATAGGACCGCCAGTTACATTAACACCAGCACCAGACCCAACAACACCCACACTGGTAACTGTGCCGCTACCTGGGCCTTGTGGCACACGTGGTCTATCAAGTGGCTGAACTTCTATGTTTGTTCCGCAATCAATTGTTGTAAAGTTGTAGTGCAATCTACTTACGCCAGTGGGCACAGTCGCAGTGCCTCCTATGCCGTTGCCAGAATAGTTTTCCAAGGTAGTCAAACCATCTGTTACATTGTCAGGGAAGCCCACTGTGTAGTTTGCACTTGTGTTGGCAACAGTAAGAATAACTTGAACGTTGCTCTGAGTGCCAGCTGGTGCCCACTTACTAAAATTCAGCGTGATGTTTCCCGCAAGAGAACCGTATTGAACATCTCCGGCAGTAACATCAACATTCACTACACCAGTCAAATTGACGCCCAGGTTGGCGGTGGTTGCACGAAAATTTTGTGTCAATGCATTGCTAACCAGAGTGTTAGCCATGTCATTATTCAAGGGAAAATCATTCAGTGCAGTTTTGACCACAGCTTTTTGTTGTAGTTCGGTGATTTCGGTGCCAGCCGTGTCTAGGTTAGTCTTTATTGCACTAAAATTGTCTCTGAATCCCTGACTGTTATTGTTAACACCTGGCACAGGAAAAGTAACGTCGATTGATGCGGTATTGATAGCACTCATGATAGTTCCAAGTTAGTATTTATTCTTGCGATTCTAGGGGTAGAATTGTTTTTCTGGGGAAATAAATGTAACTATTCTGGCTGTCCCCTATAACGCTGGGGCTTGGCAAATCATTCCAGATTGGATTGGTTGCTGTGCCACCTTCAAAACCATAAGTTAGGCTACGATCAACTTCAAAGCGATCAATCTTGAAATCAACACTGTTCAAATAACGATTTTGAGATTGCATGTAGTTGTTTATATTTTCTGCAACGGTTTGGCTCTTGCCTGGCAAGGTATAACATAGTACCCAGGCCTGTGTAAATCCAATCACACTGCCATTGGCTTGTTGACTACTCATCCAGAGTGGCAGTAAACTAGTGTCATTGATAAATCCCACAGTATTTTGTATCTGTGCCCGCATGTTAGGCAGACTATTGGGATACAAAACTCTTACTGTGCCGTCTGTGTTACTGGTAATCACAGGATCATTAAACACCACTTGATCATAGGGTATCAACAAAGGCTGTGAGACATTCAACTGCACGATATTAGTGCCTGACCCAGGAGTAATACTCACAACAACTGGGGGTGCATTGTTTACATCAGTAGTAATATGATACCCAGTTACTACCATTCCCACTGACAGACCTTCAACGTTTTCAATGCTCAGTTGATTGCCAGAAATTGCTGTTACAGTTTTCACTGTGGGAGTGGGATCGTAATATGTCATGCTATCCCACAATGTGGTGGTGCTTGTGATGTAGGGGCCCAGATTCAAATCAATTGGCCTGGGCCATGTTATTTGCTTGCTGATACTCTGTCCCTGAGCATTTATTAAATTGTCAACTATTTCACTATACACAACTTCATAAATTATTTCGTTGGCTTCGTTTCTGGCGATGGCTGTTTTGAGAGGACCCAGTACAATATTTCTCCAGTAATGATTTTCCTGAACTGCTGCTATGTATTCAGGGAAAAAATCTTCACTTGCAATGCTAGGTACTCCAAACATGTGCTGATAGATTACTGATTTGGCACGGCCAAAATAAGGATCATCTGCTCTGTACACATCTGATGCAGGTATAAGAGTTTCATCGTACAGAATATTGTCTACAAAATCACGATCACTCTGGCTTACAAGTGCCTTGATGTATAGACTGTCATAAGGCAGTGCAAATTTCTGGAAGGTAGTCAGTGTAAATTGTTTTGTACTGACAATTTCCTCAAACCCTGGGTCTGTTGAATACGCTTGTACCGTGAAGTTATACACTGTGTTTGTGTTGATTGGTTGCACAGTGCTTTTTGATTCAAATGCCAATCTTCCCACAATGTCACCGTTGGGCTCCAGTACTAAGTTGGGTGGCAAACTTGTAATGGTGGGGCTGGTCCAGGTTACTGCATCAGTGCTGGTAAAAACAGAGCCAGCTTCACCCACTACCCAATATTGCAACGTACTGACGTTATCAAAAATAATATCAGCTAAGTTGTTTATGGTGCCTGAATTTTCAACAGTCCAATTGACACCTTCATTGATACTTGTGATTATGGCACCCTGAGTTCCCACAGCCACCAATTTTCCAGCGTATATAATTTTTATGTAATCAAAATTGGGAAATACATTGTCAAAAGTCCATGTAGCAGGATTACTGATATCAGTTGCAATTATTATTAAGCCTAGATCACCCACAATTACCCAGTTGGTTCCAGTCCAGGCAACACTGTTAAAGTCAGTGGTAAAAGTGTTCACTACATTGACCCAGGTTATTCCGTCAGGAGTAGTCAATAACGTACCACGTTCACCCACAGCTATAAACTGAGTGCCATCATAATAAACACTAGTAAGATTATCAATTACTCCAGTGTTGCTATAGGTCCAATTTACGCCGTCAGTACTGTACATGGCGTATCCATCATCTCCCACACTAACGAACTTGGGAGTAGCATTGTTATTGTTAAATGCTATACCTCTTAGGCCAGATGTGATGGGTGTGGGTGCAAAATTATAATTCCACGTAGTTCCGTTTGCACTATAGGCAAAAATTCCACGAGCATCTAAATTAAAACCCACCACAATGCTCAAATTATTAAACGGATCAAAAACACTACTTAATATTGTAAACTGTTGCTCTGTCAAAAAATTGTTTGTGTTTAACACCCATTGGGTTCCTGGATCTGCACTCTGTACATAACCACCCAAACGTCCAAACGCCTGAAATTCAGAGTCTGCATGAACAACTGTGAAAAGATCAGTTGTGAAGTCATTGCCAACCAGTCTATAACTTAAAGTTTTATTCGCAAGGCTCACAGCTTGTACATTTTTAACACTGGTGCTACCATTGTTAATAACACCCAGATCAGTATCCGTTAACCATTCAATACGCAAATCAATGTTGTTAACAATTGTTATGCTAAATTTAAAGTTTTGGCTTCGTATACTAGGGTCAGATGTTTTATACACACTAACAATAAAATTGTAAGTATCAACAGAAGGCAGTGGACTTTCATTGATAACACCTGTTACCCATCCTGTTGCTGTATTAAAAACCAAGCCCAAGTTTGCGAACACATCTGCTGGCAACACTTCATATGTCAGGCCATCACCATCAAAGTCGTACCCAATAAACTTGAATATATAATAGTTATCACTTGTTATATTACCAAGACTGTCAGTTGCCAGGTAATAAGGTGCATAGGGATCACTAGGGTCTATTGTTATAGTCAGTGGTTGGGTGTTAAGAATGGTTGGTTGACGGCCTGAGAATCCACCCAGTGTTTGCTGATTGATTACTGTAATACTAAAAGCTGCAAGATTTTCTCCACTTTCACTGGTAATTTTTAGTGTGAAAGTATATGTAGTGGTTGTTGGAGAACCAGTACTGGTAACTGGGGGATCGGCGTAACCCCTAATAATTCCATCAGACGTTATTTCTAGTCCAGGTGGTAATGATCCACTTGCCAAACTTATGACAACACTAGTATTGGGATCCGGATTACTGTATTGCATTTCGTATGAAACCCAGGTACTATCCTGAGTGGAGAACAGCACTGTTCCAGCTGGACTTGTAAATCTAGGTGCCGTAGTTCCACTCACAGTTAGGTTGAAAGTTCTGTCTCTGAAACTAACCACTTGATTTAATCCATTTAATTCTGAAGCTCTTACTGTGAATGTATTAGTAATCAAGTCATTAACTTGGCCCAGGGTTCCCGAAATAACTGCGACCCAACGTAAATCTGGTACTGGTAATTGAACTGTAGTAAGAGTCAAAGGTGAGTTTATGTTCTGGCTGGCTGGTAGTGCACCGTTTAAAAGTTCATATGAAACTCTGTTGCCAGGTATGCTTGGCTGAGCCTCTAGCTGAACTGAGATTGTGTCAAGTTCAATGAATATACCCAAATCTGTATTCGTCTGCCAGACAGTGTTACTAACAGTCAACGAGAAGGTCTGTACATTGGGGTAACTTCCAGAATAATTTACTTCTGTGGCACTAATATCAAAGCTATATGAAGTTGGTACATTCACATAAGCCGGTGTTGCAGTCAATCTTCCAACAAAAACGCCAGGGCTAACTTCTATAGTTCTAAGAACATATGAACCGGGTGGCCATGGCGTTTTTATTTCATAGACTATTCTGCCACCAAGACTAGTAGTGGCCTGAAAATCAAATGTAAATTGTCGTTGTTGAGTATAGGTTCCTATACTTCCTGCAGGGGTTACCCAGATTGACATTAGTTATCCTTGCAAAACCTTTAAAGCAATTTCATAGTGATGTTGCCTATCAGCAAGACCAATTGTGCCTCCATTGATCCGTTTGGTCAATGTCACGAAATCTCCGCTATCACAATATTTGTTCAGGTCATTGTTGTCCCAGAACCAGCCAGCACTACTGACTGCACCAGAGGGGGTTTCTAGATATGCAACTGTATCCTCGATACTCATTTCAAGGCCTTCTGCAAAACGAGTGTAATTATGACGACCAGTAAGTTGTATTAGTCCACGACCACGGAACTTCCAGCCATCACCGCTATTTTCATCTCCGTTGCCCATACGACTAGCGTACACACGATTGGCTATTCGTTCAGGCTTACGTTCATATTGTTTGGCTAATTCTTCTGTGGGGAAATACTTTTTGAATGTGGTCATCAGGCCCTTGGCACTATAGTTCAAGTTTTCTTGTACAAAATTGAAGCCACCACTTTCATGTGCTATTTGTGCCAGGAAGGCCGCCAGTCTCTTGGGATTTTGCGTCATTTCATAATACTCTACAGTATCATTGAGTGGTACCAAGAATTTTTCCAGCACACTGGCTTTGGTTTTAGGGCATATTTTTTGTAATAATTCAACTGTAATCATATTCACCTCAATTTAGATTATCCCAAGTCAGACCATTAAACAGTCTTAATTTTCCTGTTATGCTATTAAAATATACTGTACCGCCTACAGGTGATGCAGGATCACTGGTTTGCGATGTGAAAAGCACTGCAGGAGTTCCAACATAATTGGCAGCCAGCACCGTGTTAGACTGTACTCCGTTAGCCTGGATTATTGTATTTGAAACAATGTTATTTGCTGTTAACGTGAATTGCAGATTTGCACGTGAACCTTCAAGGTTTGTCAATGTCAGAGTGTTCGCAACTAACCCATTGGTGAAATTAGCAAAAGTTCCAGCAACATTAACGTTAGCTGACAGGCTATCGACAACTGCATTACCAAACACGTTTAAGAAATTTAGATTACCTACTTGCGAAATATTTGATTGGACTGGCCCAACTACATTGGTGGCCAGACTGGCTGTTCCAGTCAAGTTGCCAGTGATATTAGCACATAGTAAAGTGCCATTTTGAAACTCTAAATTTGTACCATTGTAAGTAAGATTGGCACTGCCTGTGCTGACTCCCACAGTGTTATAGAAAACTATTCTGTTAGACAACCCTACATTTGTCAAGCTGCCTGCTAAATTTCCCGTGAATGTTATTGCACTCACTGAGTTAGAAAAATTAGCTGTGTTTCCTGATAGAGTATTAGATACTGTTAAATTTGTTACGTTAGCCACTCCAACGTCAAGATTACCAAAAACACCATTGGTAATATTAGAATTGCCGCCGATTATTTGAGTGGCACTTAATGATGGGGTGACCACTCTGCTGAGTGATGTATCAAAATAGAAAACACTTGTGCCAGTGGTTATGCCGTTTGCATCACTGAATTGAATAGCACCATTTCCTCCGATAGCTGCAACATTTCCCTGTAACACTCCATTTGTTAGTATAATGTTACCATTGGCCATGGTAACACTAGCATTGGGAACGGTTATTGAGTTGCCATTTACAGCCAGATTTCCAGCAAGAGTTAAGTTGAATAAACTACTGTTAGAATTTGTGTTGCTGCTTAGTTCTAAAATCAGAGTGGCATTGGCATCTGGAATTATCACAGTAGTGCCATCAAGAGTGCCGCCCAACGAACTGACGCTAAGTGTATTACTGCGAACTCGCAGACTATTGAAAGTACTGTTAACAGTTACATTACCTACACCATTTGCAGGATTGACTGTGATACCAGTACCAGCAACTATGGATGATACATTTGAGTTTGCTGCTCCTGCAAACAGTGCATCAAAATTGTTTTGTGTTGCTATGAAAGCATCACGAATTGTGTTTGCGGCGGGATCATCTGGGAATGAGCCATAATTGATGTTTTCTTGTGCCATTTTGTAATCCAGTATTAGTAGTATTTATCACTACCAATAACATCAACCCTGGCCCAATTTTACTTTTTACTCTTGGTAACGGGTTCAAGTGCGGGTTGCTGAACGTTTTGGGCTGCTGCCAATTGCTGATCAACCTGAGTCTGAATGCTGTTGATAAGTCCCACAACTTCAGAGTAGGGCCGCTCACCTAAACTTTTACCGATCAATGATATTTGTTCTGCTGTCAGTTGAATGTTAAATTGCATATGTATCTCCTTTGAGATATTTAGATGCCCAAATCACAGGCAAAAAAATCCCGGGAGCGAACTCCCGGGAAATGCATAGCAGTATTATTATTTTAGTTAATACCGGCTAATTTTCTTAGTTGTTCTGCTATGCTTACATCTGGATCAGTGGCTTCTGCCTTGGTATCAACACGAGTGTTGGGCAGTGTTGTCTGGTCACGCTTGATGTTGTTCAAGCCGCCACTGATCATCTTGGTCATGAAATCCATTTCAGTCTGGAATTCTTCGTCAGCACTCTGGCCTGCTGGACTATTGGCCCACTCATTCATTTGTTCTTGTTCAGCAACAGGTTGCTGTTGCATTGCCAGTTTTCTTTTCATTGCTGGACTCAATCCACCAACGGCATCAAGTTTGTCCTGTTGTGCTCTCTGAAAATCTCTGAGTTCAGCCTGTTTTTGAGCACGATGAAATTTTGTCGCTTGAGCCGATTTAGCGGCGGAAGCCTGTTGCGCTGCCATAGGCATTTCTCCATCTTTATTACGGAATGTTTGCCTTATATCAAAAGATTGGTCTCTTGCTTTCGCTGATGCTCTTTGTAGTAATTCAGGACTTAATTCGTCAAGTTGTTCACTTTCTTCAACGCTTTCACCACATGCATGACCTTCATACATCATGCCACCGCATTCGTTGCAAGTTTCATGTCCTTCAGCAATGTTCATGTCATCATTTGTGTGATTGTCTTGTGCGTATGCAGTTGCCAGTGCTGCATCACGATTGGCTTCACTTGACAATGCCGCAGCATCTTCGTCAGATGTAGCATCTTCATGAACATCATCTGTGTCAAATGTCTGACCAAAAGCCTTGAACTTGTCCTTGCCAGACTTTTCTGCTTTGGTGTCTTGTTGTTTAATCCATTCGCCACGGCTGACTTCATCTAGATCCTCTTCCTCTTCAACTTGGCTTAGTGGACTCATGTGTGCATCACCTGGGCTGGCAGTTTGTGTCTGACCTTCGTTTGTCTTTTCTTCGGCATAATCGCCGCCCATTCTGGCACCCAGCATACGCTTGATGAAATCAAAATCACCGGCACCGTCATCCGCTTGCTTGTCCTGTGCTAGTTGACCCATAACTTCATCTGGAGCTACTGGTACCACTTCAATTGCTTGTGCACCAGTATCACCGGCCACACTCATGGGGCTAGCCTTGTGCATGCCACCAGTGCCCAACAATGCAGCTAGAGCTTTCAGGATTTCATTGCCGCCAGTAGGCTGCTCACCACATTCTTCTACATGCTCTGATTCTTCAACAGGCTTATGCTGTTCCATGCCTTCCATCAGAGCAGCATCCAACTGAGCTTCCCAGCTTTCCATTTGCAGGTCGCTTTCTCCCAGCTTCTTGCCAGCTGCCGCGGCCTTCTGGAATTTTTCTTTGCCGTACTTTTTACGACCGATTGCTGCTGCAACTGCTTCTGGGTTTTCAGCACTGCCGCCTTTTTTGATAGCTGCTACTGTCTTGTCAAAACCCATATACTTTTCATCTAGTTTTTTGCCTTCGGCCATATCTTGCTCCTGTTCTGCTACACCCTGACGCAAGCCACGCTCCAGAGCACTTTCTTCCATATCTGTTTCCTTCAATCCCAATGCACTCTTGGCTTTCCCACCTAAACCAACAGCCATGTCGTATGCACGATCAGTAACTGCTGCGATAGGATCAACGCTAAATGGTGTTTGTGCAGGTTTCTGCATTACACTGGGTGTATGCTTAAAAGGTTTTGTTGTATCTGGATACATCTGACGATGCATATCACCAGTGCTTGCAGGACCTGGCTTGAAAGCCTCATCCATCACTGTACCAGTATCTTCCATATAGCATTTTTCAACATGATTGCGTAGTTCTTCTAATGGGCCGTGCCAGACCTTGTAGGGAATGCGGCCTTCCTTGAAATAATGGTCACACAGGGCTTCGTACATGTTTTCATCCATGCCCCAGCCTTCTTGGCACATTTTGTGCTCATGTGGGAAACGCTCCATGAGTTCTTCAAAGGTCATGCCTTCCATTAAAGGAGTAGCATCAGATTCAGCACCTTCACTCATGGCTTTTTTACGAATTGTAGCAAAATAAATATTTTCGCCTTCGTCTGACCCATATTGCTTCTTCATACTAGCCTTCATGCCACTGGGATCCAGTTTTGCCTTCAAACGCTTTTCTTTGGACTTTTCAGCGGAGGTCATTTCACGTTCATCCATTTTTTCTTTGTCATCGTCGTGTTTTTTGCACAAGTCAATGACTTCTTCACGGTTTACTAGATTGCCTTCGCCGTCAATATTGCAACTCTTTTCCAGACCCATTTGCTTGCAATGCTTGATGAGTTCACGATCACTCATGTCCTCGTACTTCTCATCTTCCTCGCCTAGAACAGATACTTGCTTTTGCTGAACTGCCTTTTGCAATGCAGCCTTCAGTGGGTCTTGTGGGTTCTTGAAATCAACAACGGCTGCACCCATTTGTGTGCCTGGGCGTGCTATGCCAGCTGTCCCAGGTTGTGTTGTTGTGGTCTGTGAACCAGTTCCAGCAACA
>JACCDW010829394.1_pt1 | contig 11713 bp, 20 predicted proteins | sample 7449781 | NCBI WGS metagenome assembly JACCDW01 (sample SAMN15323449, study PRJNA562643) | freshwater metagenome | isolation source: river surface water | place: USA:Blue River Watershed | collected 2017-08-18
GCCATTCGTAACTGTCATTGCTTACAGTAAGCAAACTTAAATCCAAAATATCAATTGTTGCGCCTAAATAACCATTTTTAAGTCTAGCGGCTATGATTGCATTCGTGACATTTTTAGTGGCTTGGACAGATGTTCCTTTTGTTGAAACATAACTATTTGTAGCGACCTCTTCTCTGCCTCCTTCGCTTATAACGGCAGAGCAAATACAATTAATAGAAGAAGCTGCCCCTGTTCCATCATTGATTATTTGATATCTTAATGGAAGATTAGGGGTAGACATATATACAGTCGTTAATGTATTGGCGGCAGACAATTCATGAACGTAGTAAGTGGTGCCATTAACATTAAATCCAAATCTGACTCTCCCAACTCCGAGCCACTCAAAATCCATCATTAGAATTTGAGTTTTTGTAAAATCTAGTGTTATTTTGCTGGGTCCAGTACCATCCATCTTGTCAAGATTCCAAGAGGACTGAGGAATAATATCATCAACCGCCGCTCCTGTTACATAAGTTCTTCTTACTAAATTGACTACATCAGCATTACATTCTAAAAATAAACCATTATTATCATCGAAATACCCCATTCTGGTGATAATGCCAGTGCCGCCGCCAGAGGCTTTCAATATTCCTGTGATAAATATTAACTGACTCTTTGAGGCTTGATAATTAAACCTCATGAAAGTCTGGCGAGTTCTTTTGCCAGCGGTAGTTGCTGAAACGCTTAAAGTAGAAGAAGCGGTATTATTTGAATAGGCGGAAGATGTGCCAGAGCCGCTTTCTTGAATATCATCCCAGTAAAGAGGTTGATTATCAAAGATTTGCTTACTGTTAAAGATCATTTCGGGGTTAGAAACCCTTTGACGACCAAAAGCATCCGATCCGGCTCCTCCGCCTACAAAATCAGAAGCTTGAAGCGGACGGTATCTATCTAAAATACCATCATATATTGTTTGACACGCTATATGTTCCGGTTGTTCTGTAGTAAAACTGGACATACCAGTACTTACACAAAAAAGAACATTTTATTTCTTTTTTCTAAGTACTGTATTGTATTGATTTACCTTTTGTTTCAAAACTATGTTGCCTTCAGAGATCTTAACATATTCATCATCTATGAGATGGACTAAGTCATTCACCTTAAAGTCAGAGCCAGTTTTCACTCTCTCGTAATCTTTAAGGTTTGAAGGTTTCAGTTTCACAATGTTTATTGGAGTATCTTGCGATTTTTCTTGCATCGAGCATTCCCATTATTTCTAGACGACGTTGTTCGCTCATGTCATGCCAAAGCATGATCTCAATTCTAGTCCGCCCACAACCAACGCATATGTCGTCTTTATCTAGCTTACACAATCTGGTGCATGGAGAGGATATTTTTTTATACTGACTAATCATGATTAGTCGCCTTTTTCGATTCTATAAGAGTCCTCGTCGAAATGCTGAGTGCTGATCTCAATGATTTCTGAGTCCTCAAGAGCAAGGATTTGGTGAGCGATATTTGGCGGCATATGAAAATAATCGCCTTCACTCAAAATGGTTTGAATTAAGGTTAAATTTTCTGGGATGTTATTAGGATCAACTTCAGTATAGGAAATTCTTACAAGACCTTTAGAAACATAAAATGTCTCGTCCTTGATCTTGTGGTAGTGCAGCGAGCATTGACGATCCTTGACAAAATGCAAGATTTTGCCACAGTATTTTTCATTGTTGCAAATCCACTTTTCGTATCCCCAGCCCTTAGAAACAAAATGAAGTCTTGCCATAAATTTTGTCTATTATATGTGTCAAATCCACAAAGTTTCAAAATGTTCGGCGAAAAGTTTAAGGCCATGCTCTTTTCTCTTTTCCAGAACCTTGCAGTTTTCTAGATAATCATCCCAAGCTTGCTTCTCTTCTTCGGTTTTTTCCCTATTGAGATCGAATACGTTGATTCTGCGCGTTAAAATTTCAGGCATCTTCAAGTACTTCTCTTCATTAATCATGTAATCAAAAGCAAAAATCATCTCGTCTATGGCTTTTTCATACTCTTTTGAGCCGTTTTCAGTAGCGAGTTCAGCAGTTTTTTCATCAAGATTATGATAATTAGATGGCAAAAATGAGGTCGGCACACCAATCTTGCCTTTGCTTCTAAAATACTTTAGCTTAGGAAGGGTGAATTTAGCAATAGTATAATACAAGCTAAAAACATCATCATCAGAAGTTCCGTATCTGATTTTTTGATATTTGCACTTTGCCCACCATCTAATTTTGCTTGGAATATTTGTCGCCTTCCAACCCAGCCTAAATGGAATCAAATCAAGAACGAAATCTACATATTTATTGTATATGTAAACATCATCTAATGCGACACGAAAATTTTCGGCACTTTCTTCGAGTCTTTTTTTGCGCTCCGCTTTTTGCTCGGCGGTTTCAAAGTCAAATTCAAGTTGTTTCATATTTGCCTATTTGGAAGTTGTTGTTAGAGATGGTGACCCACTGATGGAGATTGGTGTCAATGCAATAGTTATCTGTGCCTCTATATCGGGTCACGCGTGATTGCTTTCGATAAGTATGCCCAACTATTTGGGAAATGCCTTCTATAGGGCCAAACTCATGGTCAAAATCAAGCCAAACTAGTCCTCCTTTATTTTGGCTACCGCCCCTGCTTCTTCCCGCACCATAAAACCAATGAGGCAGATTGGAAAGCAGCTTTATATTGCAATCTTGCGCTTGCCCATGCAGGTATTCACAAAGGGATTCCTTACTAGAAATAATAGGGCTAAGAAAATCCCTGCTTAAACCAGCGTGAGTACACAAGAACTCATCGACAAAAGTAAACCATTTGAATCTAGAAATGATCTCTTGCTTATCTTTTCTAAATACTTGATCTATTACGTCTTGTTTTCTGTTGCTGTAGCCAGAACAGTACGCGTATCTATTGTTGAAAAAATAATGGAGGTCGTGATTGCCAAAAAGAGTTATATTTTTTGGGTTAGCGACGAAATTTTTCAAATAGATAGCGGTCTGCTCGCAAGCAGCATCCGAATCATAGAAATGACTATCAAACCAATCCCCCAAGCAAAGATTAATATCAGCATCTTCATGCTTAATTATCTTCTCAAGCTTGTCAACGTCTTGGTGAACGTCAGAAACAATAAGGATTTTCTTTGCTGCTGTGCTTAAAAAGTATTCCATAATTTTTCGATTTCTCCTTTGTAGTTACTGTACCATACATCTGTCAAACCAAATTGTCGCAAAAGACTCTGGCATCCGGGGCAAGGCTTGCTCATAGTCAGCTTCTCGTCTCGGCCAACTCTTAAAACAAGCATCTTATAGTCAGAAAGATCCTCCTTGTCAACTTTTAATATACAGTCAAGTTCGGCGTGTATTCCGACATATCCTTCGTGATAAGGATGCTCTGGTATTCTAGGGTGGGTTTTTGGTTTATTAAGACCTATCTTTTCTATTTTACCTTTTCTAATCAAGAAAGCGGCGTGACTAGCCCTCATTCCTCTCGTTTGAGGAAGCAAGGCCGAAGCAATTTGAGCCGCTCTGTTGACTACCTTTTGCTTCACTTTAATAAGAAGTATGCTTTGATTTCAGAAAAAGTCAAGGCTTTTGTGGAAATCTTGTCAGATAGAGGCGTTTATTAAGTGTAATCTAAGCTATGGACCTGTCAGTAACTCAGGGAATTTATTTTTACCAGAGGATTACAGGGTTGGATGATTCTTCCAATCCTATAAATCTATCTGGGTATACAACTTCTGGTTATGTCAGATATAGCTATGGAAGCTCTGGGATTCTTTTAGATTTAGCCCCGACTATCGTAAGTGGATTGAATGGATCTGCTTATGCGAGCGGTTTGATAGATATCGAAATACCAAGAAATAACACTACTGGATGCCCTGTTACAAAAGCTCTTTATAGCATAGAGATCTATTCTGGAGACGCTTATTCAAGAGTAATTGAGCAAGGAAGATTCACAATAAACCCACAAATAACTTACTAATATGAAAGTCGTTGATATAGCGCAAGAAATTTATTTCGACTTAGGAGAACCTGCTGATCTAAGTATCGCAGCTATTTCTTACTGGGTCAGAGCGAACGTGGGTACCCTAAACAACTTTTTGTCCGAAAATTTCGGCATCAACGAAAACTACGAGATAGTAGATCTTGATAATAACAACGCGGAGATAAACATAGACGCAGCCGCCATCTTAAAAAAGATGTATATGGTTCATAGATATGCTGTTATTATTAGATCCAAGTTAACAGCAATAGACTCTTCAGATATCGTTTCAGTTTCTGACCAAGATACGTCTGTTAAAAGAATAGACAAAACTCAAGTCGTCCGCGCCGTAACAGCAGAAAAGAAACAAGAGGATGAAGAGCTTAGAAACTTGATTAACGCCTATAAGACTAAGAAAAATGCCCCCGGCCAAGTCGTCGGAGACGATATCGTTGCTGGAATCTATCCAGAAGGATATCCTTACGAAAGAACTGGCAGGACTTATGGATATACAGCTTATTGATAATCTCCAGAATTATCTTCGCAAATTTTTTCAATTTCGTTGATCTCTCGAATAATTCTAGATCTTAAGGCTTGAAGCTCATGTATGATAGCCAGTTTCTCTTTTGTAGTTTTGGCGAGCTTTGATTTTTCAAGCAGCCTCGTAGATTCTTTAATGTAGAAGTCTGAAGTCTTAAGGTACATTTCAACGTCTTGGTCCATAAAAAAAGAGGAGGCTTTCGCCTCCTCTATGATGCGCTATTAGCCAAGAAATGTCAAATAGACTTTACAGAAATCTTCTTGTATCCATTGTCGGCCTTCTTGGGGACAACAACCTTTAGGATTCCGTGATCCAACTCCGCGCTAGTTGATTGAAGATTAGCGGACGCAGGGAAGCTAAACTCAAAAGAGAATCCAGAAAAACCCTTAGCTTCTTGTTCCTTGGTTGCTTCTGCTTCAATGTTGAGTCGATCACCGGCAGTCTTCACAGAAACCTGAGGAGCCTTAAAGCCGGGTATCGCGAATTCTGCCACAAATTCCTTCTCATACTCAACAAAATCTGAGCTATTGATGGTATAAGTAGTCTGTGTGGTGAAGGTTCGGTTTAGTCTTTCTGATAGTTCTACTAGTTCTTTGTAGTTCATGTTTTTGTTAAAGCAGCGGTTGTGCCAATGTTTTTAGGCTTTTTTAGAGGGTTAAAGAGATTTTTTGTGACAAACTGGCGCTTTGAAAGTGTCAAATATTCTCTGCGCGACATAGTGACCCACTGAGACGCAATCTTCGTCATTTTCAGGCATCTTAGGAGACTTGTCTTGCCATTCAACAATAAAATCAGCAAGCTCTTCAACTTTAGGGGTATGATAAGCTTCTTCTTTGTTTATTGGATTAGAATAAAATTTATTAAAAGCAGAGAATTCTTCTAGTCTATATTTTTTAACATGGACTAAAATGCCATTATTCTTTTTGATCCAAGGGACTTCATCGTTCTCGTATTCGGCGTGACGAACGTCTGGGATGCAAATTATTCTATCCTTATCCGTAGGAGCCAGATTGGAAACTCTCTTTTGCAATTTCTGCACCCAGTGAGTTCCTTCTGTCTCTTCTCGCTTTACCTTAGCGTAAAAAACTAAGAAGTCCCTGATAATAGCCTTCTCTTGCCTTGAGCATAGTAATGGATTTATGTTGTACATAGACAACAAAGCTTTGCGACACTCTTCCTTTAGCTCGTCAGCCAGCGCCATGCGCTCGAACGCAAATCCACGGCTTTCAAACCAATCTCTCAAAATGTTGCACAAAGAGTCTTTGCCGTCACCGGCTAACCCAGAGATTCCAATGTAGTAGTTCATTATAAGTGAAATTTTTTTTATTTTTCAGGATTTGAGAAATAGATTCCAGTCTGGATGGGCGATTTGCTCAATCCACTCAGATGGGTGTCTAAATACCATTTCTTTTGGCTCTTTGATTAGCTTGAGACCAGCTTCTTGAGGAGTGCGGCTGCCTTTCGTAGAGTTAATAGTTTTGCTGCAAAGCACCAAGTTAGTCCAAGAATTTTTACCTCCCCGTTTTTTAGGAATAATATGGTCTACGTTTCCAGTGTCTTTATTGAGTTTTACCCCAGTGTATTGGCAAATGCCTTTGTCGCGCAGCCAAATCTTCCGATGGCTAACTCGACTTTTCAAAGGGGGCATCTTGTCGTAAGTAGATGAAACTACAATGCTTGGGATTCTGATGGCTATCTTTGATGTGTTAATGCTTGGGTCACAATCTCTTACGGGCAAAGAGATCCACTCCTCCCAAGAAACAAGAGAGATAGATAATGGATTTTCAAAATTAAAATTACCATTATCATCCTTTGGGTATTCAATGTTTAATCCAAGACAGCTTCCCTTGGCGAATTCATTGAAAACTTCTCTAACGGATTTAACCGCAATGACTTCCCAATTGCTGTTCAGATAAAGACATATTTTTTGGTCTTCGATCCCAGCCACATGACAGTATGGGACAAGTTAAAAAAAGATCAAGTTTTTTTTGAATCTTTCATTGCGTTTCTTAGAATGAATTGAATGAACATGCAGCGTAAAACTACCACCAATAAGAAAGCCGCCCGCAAGCCGACGGCTGTAAAAACCACTAACAAGAAGAATGCGAGCAAGCCTGTGGCGAAGCGAAAGGCAGCTTCATCTTCTGCTGGTAACTCTGGTTCCGTGGGGAATACCGGATGCGTATCAAAGCCCTCTGGTAATGTTGGCTCGACCGGCACGACAAGCAAGCCGAAGCCTTCGGTTTCTGTTAGCGTATCTGTGACGCCTAGAGTCTCGACCAGTGTCCCGAGAAGTGTTGGAAATACTGGAAGCTCTGGAGCAAGAAAGCCGCAAGTGTCAGTTAGCACAAGCGGCAACGTGCGAAAGCCGTAATTCCAAACTTAAACGAAGAGAGGGGGCCAAAAGCCCCCTCTTTTTTTAGTAGATAATAACTGAATCGCCAGAATTCTGATCCCAATCAAGCTCCTCTTCGGAGGCTTTAGCTCTTCTGACTTGAGTTAAGCAGACCGCGACTCTTTGTTTTTGGTCTGGGAACTCTTTTTTCATGGTTTCGTCACCCATGCATCTGGACATATATTCTTGTTCTTTTTGTCCCTTTTTAGGCTTTGGAATAGGCATATGCAATATTACACCTAATTAAGAGATCTTATGTCGAAAATGTCAACCTTTACAGGAGACTCACCATTCGACACCAAGAATGTTTCAGCGTCTACAACATCAGTGACAATGCCTATCCAGCCGTCTTCAAATGTTCCATCTAGGATTTTTACAGACTTGCCAATGAGTTTTCTATTGATTTCTATTTTCTCATTCATTTTACCTTGATTTTTTCACCAGAAATTGGGAAAGAAACAAAAACTTCAGAAAAGTTATTCCTTGAATCTAATATATGAGCCATTTCGGATAAAGCTACAGCAGACAAAGACTTAAACTTTTCCTCAAATCGAGTTTCATATATGTTGGTTTTTTCTAATTTGCCTGTGTGGCAATCGCAATTCATCACTGCGTCAAAACAAAAATCGAGCAAAGGCTCCAACTCCTTGTTGTTAGCGATCCTGTCTGGGTGCTGACTCAAAAAGCGACAGAACTGAATGAAACCTTTGACTTCTAATTCCATTTTATATCTTGTTGATTAGTTTATACAAAACAATATACACGCAATAACAGCAAAGGGATGCCATCAAATCAAATTTGCAAACCGCTAACGACAACCAAAACCCTAAGCAAAACGGGCATCCCGCTAGGGCTGTTAAAAAATTATCAGCATAAACCTCTTTTGCATACTCAAGAGGAGACATGGAATAAAAAAAATCATTCCTGCCTATGTAATTACACTGGAAATTTTTCCAAGCCTTGAACTTAGACAGTCTGAAAAGCTTAGCGTATTGGATTATGGCGTCAGTTCTGTACAGCAAAAAAGCTATAGCAGTGACGCAAAGCGACCTCTGAATGTTATCCTGTATGTCCATAGCCCTTTTCGCCTCTTGCCGTGGCTGAAAGTTGGTCCGCGCTAGAAACTTCGCTCATGGTAGCGTTCAAATAAGGCTCGATTATGATCTGAGCAATCTTATCTCCAATATTAACATTGAAATCTACATTATTATCAGTGTTATACATGATGACTCCAATGTCGCCTCTATAGTCTGAGTCCACCACGCCAGCCATGATGTCGATACCACTCTTGAGAGCTAGACCTGAACGAGGAGCAATTCTCCCGTAGAAGCCTTCTGGTATTTCCAAGGAAATGTTCGTCTTTACGAGTTTCCTGCCCAACCTGTGTACAGTAGCACTTTCTGCGGCATAAAGATCAAAGCCAGCCGCGTATGGGGTTCCCTTGGTTGGGATTTTGCCATTCTCAGATAGGAGTTTTACTTTCACTTCAGCCATATCCTATTATGGATCATCCACAATAAAAGTCAACTTAAAATTTGATTTTCTATATTATGGGGTGAATATTGTATTGATGAATGTCATAGATGCTTATCAAGAGTTATCAGAGTTTTACAATAAAAATGAAGTTTTTAGTTTGGAGGAGGACCGAAAGGCTGTATGCCCAATAACCATCGCTCAAGAAAAGGATGACGCTGCAATTCTAGCGGCCTTGAAGGAGATGGAAAAGGCTGGGCTAATCCGTCATTCAGTCGTGGGTGGAAAAGATTATTGGGTTCTTTTCAAGTCTCTTGATTCTTATCCTCAATCAATTGAAACCAACGCAATGGTTTGTGCTGGAATAGCCTCATTAATAAATCAGATATGCGAGAAGCTTGATAACGAATCAGAAAAAGCCGACCCAACAAACATTACTGAAAAAGATCTTAAAAATCTTATTTATATCGCCTCCAAAGTGAATCCGGAGGTTTTGAAGAAATGATTTGACTTTCCTTGAAAAAGCGGCAATAATCAGGTCGAGTGGTCAGTAGTGGTAGCCCGAGCAAAACCATGCTCATTTAAGCCAAAAGCTTATCTAAACTCGTAAGAGACAACAAGCCCGTCAAAAGACCACAGGGAATTGGGGGAAACCCCAGCGTGTTTTCGGGAGAGGCCGCGTCGTAAATGGTCCCTGTGCAAAACTGCTAGAAACTTCAATCCTCTCAAAGGAAAGGGTGATAGTGTGTGTCTGAAAAAAAGTCAACTACGTTAAGACCACTCAACATAGCCAACACCAGTCGCGAGCTACACGGACTCTCTAAAGCCGGGGATGCGATGACTAAAGCGGGTGGGGTTGGGTTAAAAAAAATACTTAGGAAACACCTAAGTTGACCTGCCATTGCTTCAAGCCAACTCAAGGAAAGTTCAAGGGTGATAGTGTAATACTTAAAGGCTGAGGTTTATTCCGAAGCCAAGGATAAAGGATAATTATGGGAACTTTGAACAATCATAGGGCTGAATTAAGGCTAATTAACAAGATTAAAACTAGTAATTGCAACGAAAGTTTTGTTTTACTTTCGTCTACATACGATAACTTCTACTACTCTATCGTAAGGAAATACCATCCTGTTCTAACTCAGATGGGAATGAGTGCAGAAGAGATCAAATACGAGAAAGAGTTTATTCTTCATAAAGCAGTCATGTCATTCAAGAAGGACCGCAATGTCAAGTTTTCTTCTTGGTTTTGTAACTGCGTGAGATATCACTTTCTTAATTACATCAACTCAAATAAGAGATTCGTGAAAGCTGAAGAAAAGGCTGTTGATTTCTTTGGGCTTAAAGACTCTGTTGTTGAGGTTGATAAAAATAATGAGACATATACTTATATTAACTCCCTGCTTTCTTCAATGAAAGACAAGCGCATCAAGGATATTTACCAAATGAGATACTTCTCTGATGGTCCTAACCTTGCCACTTGGAGTGAAATAGGTAAGAAGCTAAAAATCAGTACTCAAACAGCAATCAACCTCCATGAAAAGGCAAGAGTGTTCCTCAAAAACAAGATGGAAAGCAAAAATTTTTGCGATTTAGTTTGACTTTTGAGCATAGAAAGACAATAATATACTGTCTATGGACACACAGACTGCAACAAGAGAAAAGTGGGGAAACAAGGAGATAGGTGCCTTGTGGATGAAGGTTAGCCAAAACAAGGGTCAGAAGTACATGACTGGCCATATTCAGACTGAACTTGAGGGTAAGGTTGACGTAGTTATCTTTACCAACAAGGACAAGAAGAACGACAAGGCTCCGGACTTCCGCATCTACCTGTCGGACAAGAAGCAAACGCAAGGTCAGAATCAAAAGACGGCAACTGCCGCTTCTCCAGTTAGGACCGCAAAGCCTCAAAAGCCAGCGGAAGCTACGGTGAGCGGCGCAGAGGATGATGACGGCATTCTCTGAGCGAAAAAGTTGAATTCTTTTATCCCTACCCATAGTATGTGGGTAGGGTTTTTTTATGTCTCAATTCGCCGTACAGGTTCCAGTAAATAACGTAAGCTTTGGGCAAGTTAGCTACAATATCTTATATGAGTTCTATAAGATGGGTCTTAATCCTTGCATTTTCAGGGCAACAGATCATCCTTTTGATCTAAATTCCTTTAACTTAGATCAAGGTTTCTGCGCTTGGCTGGAGCAAAATCATTCTACCGCTCACGCAAGGCATTCTAGAAAAAATCCAACCATAAGACTCTGGCATATCAATGACTCTATTAGATCTTATTCTGATAAGCAGATTCTATTGACTTTTCACGAAACTGATAGGCTGACAAATGTAGAGCAAAATTGCCTGAAAGCAAGCACTGTTTGCGTTTCTTCAAATTATACGAAATCTGTTTTTGCAAATCATGGAATTGACTCAACCATTGTGCCTCTAGGATTTGACAGCAATCACTTTTATCCAACCAATAAAACCTATTTTGATGATGGAAGAATTACTTTCAATCTATGCGGAAAATTTGAAAAGAGAAAACATCATGAAAAAACCATCCGAGCTTGGATAAAGAAGTTCGGCAAAAATAAGAAGTACTCCTTACAGTGTGCAATTCATAATTTGTTTTATCAAGATCAGAATGAATTAAAGCTTATATACAACACCATCCTAGAAGGCAAGCCTGTATTTAATGTTTCTTTCTTGTCTAATATGCCGAAGAATTCTATCTATAACGATTACTTAAATTCATCGGATATTATTATTGGTATGTCTGGCGCAGAAGGCTGGGGTCTTCCAGAGTTTCAATCTGTCGCAATTGGCAAACACGCAGTCATTTTGAACGCCACAGCTTACAAGGAATGGGCTACAAAAGAAAACTCCGTATTAGTTGAGCCGAATGGCATGATCGACATATATGATGGCAAGTTTTTTGTGCCGGGTTCGCCATTTAATCAAGGTCAGATATATAACTTTGATGATGATGCATTCATCTTTGGGTGCGAACAAGCAATAAGCAGAGTTGAAAATGGAAAAATTAACACTGAAGGTCTAAAATTAAGAAACTCATTTTCTTATACTCAGACAGCTCAAAAACTATTGGAGATGCTTTAATATGCCTATTTATCTATTCAAAAATCCTGACTCTGGAAAAATTGTCCATGTTATTCAAAGAATGAGCGAGGCTCATGTCTATTCCGAAAATGGAGTTCAATTCGAAAGAGTATTCACTATACCTAATACTTATATCGACGAAAATATAGACACTTCCCAAAAGTTTGTCGAAAAAACAGGCTCAATGAAAGGAACCCTCGGTGAGATATGGGAC
>JACCDW011592959.1_pt1 | contig 11711 bp, 10 predicted proteins | sample 7449781 | NCBI WGS metagenome assembly JACCDW01 (sample SAMN15323449, study PRJNA562643) | freshwater metagenome | isolation source: river surface water | place: USA:Blue River Watershed | collected 2017-08-18
GACATGAAGCCCGCTGAGCGCAGTTTCTCTCCCTCCCTTATTTATGCTCAGGGGTGTCTTGTGGTTTTCTTATTTAAAGCCAATGAAAGAGTCTCATGAAAATAGCCATCGTTGGCGCTGGCATATCCGGCCTTGGCTGTGCCTATGCTCTTAGTAAATTAGATAATTGCGAAGTCACCATCTACGAAGGTGGCAATCACATTGGTGGACACAGCAACACAGTTGATCTGACTCTTGATACCCCATCAGGCAAAGTTACCCACGGTGTAGATACTGGATTTTTGGTATTCAATCAAAGAACCTACCCAAGATTGATTCGTCTATTCCATGAAATTGACGTCGAGATTGCCAAGTCCGACATGTCTTTTTCTGTGTCACTCCCTAAACAAAATGGTGATGTACTTGAGTGGTCAGGCACCAGCATTGACTCATTATTTGCTCAAAGAAAAAATATTTTGAGCCCTTCATTTTTACGCATGGTCAAAGACATCATTCGATTCAATCGAATCTGTACAAAATTGGCGGCGGACAAACATTTAGATGAGATTAATTTAACCGTTGGCGAATTCATTAGTAAACATCGCTTTAGTCAGCAATTTCAAGATTGGTATTTTTTGCCGATGGTTGGCGCCATCTGGTCTTGCCCGGTTTCTCAAATGCTGGCATTTCCAATTGCAACCATGATCAGATTTTGCTTCAACCATGGATTGATTCAAATTGCGGATAGACCTCAATGGTTAACAGTTAAAGGTGGCTCAAGAGAATACGTCAAAAAACTATGTGCGCAGATTGAAAAAAATCATGGCTCATTCATTCGAGAGCGAGTCACCTCTGTTTCAAGAAACACAAATCAAGTCAACATCAGCACGGCTCATGGCACCATCAGTTATGACCACGTGGTGATGGCCTGCCACAGTGACCAAGCGCTGAATGCCCTAAAAGATCCAAGCGCTGAAGAAAACAACATTCTTGGCTCTGTTAAATATCAAGATAACCGTGCTGTTTTACACACTGACAGTTCTTTATTGCCAAAAGAGAAAAAATGTTGGGCGGCTTGGAACTATGCAAGCACGAGAAGTGAAAACCTACAAGATCAAGAAGTTTGCGTTAACTACTTGATCAATCAACTGCAGCCATTACCTAAAAGCTGGGGCAATCAATCAGTGATCGTCAGCTTGAACCCAGTGGTCGAGCCTAAAGCAGAAACAATTCATGCCGATATTCAGTATGCACACCCCGTGTTTGATCAGGCAGCCATTCTTGCTCAGCAAAACTTATCTTTGATACAAGGTCTGAACAATACATGGTACTGTGGGGCATGGACCGGTTACGGATTCCACGAAGATGGCCTGCGCTCAGGTGAACTTGTGGCTGAAGGAATCCAGGAAATTTTAAGATTCGCGAGAAAAACACCAATATCAGCATGAGCATTGCAAAAATTTGTTTTGGCCAAGTTCGACATGCTCGCCTAAAGCCAGCAATCAATAAGTTTGCATACTCTGTCTTTACTTTGCGCATTCCGATGCGCCAAAGAAAAAATAACCCCCAAGGGATATCTCAAGCTGGCTTGGGTGACAACAAACTTTCTTGGCTCACTTTTTATGACAAAGATCACGGCCGAGGCGAAAACGATTCCCTTGCCTGGGCTCTTGATCTAGTCAAAAGCGAAGGCATCACAGACATTGATGGCGAAGTCTGGCTTCAAACATTCCCCAGGGTTTTAGGCTATGTATTTAATCCTGTCAGCTTTTGGTTTTTTGAAAATCCTTCTGGAGATTTGAGAGCCATCTTGGCAGAGGTCAACAATACTTTTGGCGAGAGACATTGCTACCTATTGAGCAACCCAAACGGGGAACATCTTCAATGGGGGCAAAGCTTTTTATCCAATAAAGTTTTTCATGTATCACCATTTTGCGAAGTCAAAGGCGAGTACCAATTCAGATTTTTTTCGAAGGCAGAGTCTGGGCAGCACGTTGCGCGGATTGAATACCATGACCAAGGCCCCCTCCTGATCACCAGCGTTAGTGGAATTGAACAAAATATTGATTTAAAAAGTATCATTTGGTCTGCGATTAGATATCCAGCCATGAGCATTGGCGTGATTGTCAGAATTCATTGGCAAGCTTTACGTTTATGGCTAAAAGGTGTCCAATTTCATAGCAAGCCAACACCACCTTCTACGGAAGTTAGTAAATGAGTTCAAACACCAATACCATTGATGGTTTCTTACCAAGTTTGCCTTGGCATGCCAAAGCCGTTCTTTCGCTTCTCAAGAATATTCAGCTTGGTCAGTTACAAATCATCACTCCTGAAGGTGAGCACCTCAGCTTCAAAGGTACACATAGCGGTATCGAAGCAAGTATTCATATTCATGACTGGGAAGTTTGCAGAGCTTGCTTGAAGTCTGGCGATATTGGCTTTGCAGAAAGTTATATCAAGGGCCTATGGGACTCCCCTGACCTTTTGTCGCTTCTTAGATTGTTGTTAGCGAATAGGCAGGAAATCGAAACCATCATTTATGGTAATTGGTGGGGTCGCCTCGGTTATCGAATCAAGCATTGGTTCAATAAAAATACCAAAGCTGGTAGCAAAAAAAATATTCATGCGCACTATGACATCGGCAACGCTTTTTATGCCCTTTGGTTAGACCCCAGCATGACCTATTCGAGCGCTTGCTTCGATACTAAAGACACGCCCTTGGTTGAAGCACAAATTTCCAAGTATCAAAAAATCATTGAATCGCTCAACGTTGCTCGTGGAGAAAAAATTTTGGAGGTTGGCTGTGGTTGGGGCGGCCTCATGGAACAAGCTTGCCTTGGTGGTATCGACATTGATTGCCTGACCATCTCTGAAGAGCAAGCCAAGTATGCGCGTGAACGTGGCGGAAGAATTTCAGCCAAAGGTTTGGGTCGCCATCAAATCTTGTTGCAAGACTATCGAGACCATCAAGAGCAGTACGATGGTATTGCCTCTATTGAAATGTTTGAGGCCGTTGGCGAAAGTTACTGGCCAAGTTATTTTGAGATGCTTGAGAGATGCTTAAAACCAGGCAAAAAAGCCTGCATCCAAACCATCGTTATTGCTGATGACTTGTTTGAAAAATACCGCAACAGTTCTGACTTTATTCAACAGTATGTATTCCCTGGCGGCATGCTGCCCTCAGAAGAAAAATTCAAAGAGGCTGCCGCTAAGCAGGGTCTTGTGACTGAGAGCGTTTATCGCTTTGGTCAGGACTATCAAAAAACTTTGGTCTTGTGGCATGAAAAGTTCAATCAGCAATTAGAAGCCATCAAAGCCCAAGGTTTTGATCAAAGGTTCATTCGCTTATGGAATCTTTACTTGATGTACTGTGCTGCAGGATTTGCTGAGAAAAGCACTGATGTCATTCAATTCACACTAAGAAAGCCTGACACAAATGGCGCTTAATCAGCGAGTGATTAGCTTTTACAACAAAAGAATCTGGATCATTGGTGCATCCAGCGGCATTGGCGAAGCTTGCGCTAAAGCTTTCCTCAGCCATGGTGCCAAAGTGGCTCTCAGTGCGCGCCGCATCGATAAGCTCAAAGCCATTCAAGATAAATGGCCAGCCGATCAAACCCTGTGCCTACCCGCCAATGCACAAAGTAATGATGAATTAAATTCTGCATACCAATCAATCAAGCAAACATGGGGTGGTATTGATTTGCTCCTTTATGTCTCAGGCATCTATGAACCCATGCGTGCCGACAACTTTGACTTGGCCAAAGCCACCGACATCATCAATACCAACATCATTGGCGCCATGAGCGCTTGTTCAATCACTTTGCCTGATTTCATCCAGCAACAGTCTGGTGGCATTGCCATTGTGAGCAGTGTTGCTGGCTACAGTGGCTTGCCACAATCCCTGGCTTATGGGCCGAGCAAAGCTGCCATGATTAATTTTTGCGAAACACTCTATTACGACTTAAAGCCAAAAAACGTGGCTGTGTATATGATCAACCCTGGCTTTGTTTCCACAGAAGCAACCGCTAAAAATGATTTTGAAATGCCAGCATTGATCACAGCAGAGCAAGCCGCTAATGAAATTTTGGACGGCATACAGGCGGGTGAATTTGACATTCATTTCCCCAAGAGATTTTCATATTTCTTGAAATTTTTGCGATTACTACCTTACCCAGCCTACTTCTTCCTCATCAAAAAATTCATCAAGATTTAAATGACAAGTCAGCATATTCAACGGGTGATTGATCAGTTTGAAAATCTATCGCCCAATTCCATTGATGCATTGGTGGCCCTTTACTCAAAAGATGCTTTCTTCAAAGATCCTTTCAATGAAGTTAAAGGACATGCAGACATCAGACATATTTTTACTCACATGTTCACCCAAGTGAACAACCCGCACTTTGTGATTAAAAATACCCTAGAGAATGGCTCGCATGCTTGCTTGATCTGGGAATTTATCTTTCAACTCAAGCAATCTCCTGAAATCAATCAAGTCATCAGAGGTTGTACCTGGATGACCTTTAATGAAGCATCTCTCATCACAGAGCATCGCGACTACTGGGATGCGGCTGAAGAGCTTTATGAAAAAATCCCTGTCCTGGGTGCAATGATGCGCTGGCTAAAAAAAAGGGCCCGTCAATAAATACAGGCCCAAAATAAATACTCGAATTTATAAATTCTAGAGTTTTACTTTTTTTCTTTTCTAGCTTTGTTCACCAAAAAATCCATCGCTTGGATCGCTCTGGCTTTTGAGCCACCGGCAATCGATGGTGAAGTCAAATACTTGCCTTGAACCGCAACCGTTGGCACACCATCAATTCTGTAAGTTTGAGCAATCTGATTGGCTGCTCTTGCTTTTGAAATCACAGTGAATGATTTAAAGGCTTTCAAGAAAGCTTGGCGATCAATGCCTTGGCTGACCACCCAATCTGCTATTTCTGCTTCCGCTAGAAGTTTTTTCTTATTAACGTGCATTGCTACCATGACCTTGGCATGTAAATCATTTCTACCTAAGCTATCCAAGGCATAAAACAACTGGCTATGAGGTAACAATTCATCTCTGAACGCAACTGGCACCTTCTTAACGACAACATCTTGACCCTGTTTAGCAATCCAAGCACTTAGCTCTGGCTCAAAGTCATGACAGTGCGGACAACCGTACCAAAAAAACTCCAAGACCTCAATCTTGCCTTTTGATTCGGTGGCCTGAGCCACTGGCATCACGCGGTAATCAAAACCTTCTTCAATCGGTCTACCTTGTGATAGCGCCAATTGAGAAAATCCTAAGCAGATAAGTCCTAAGAAAATATTTTTGAACAGCGTGACTAAATTAGTGTTTTTCATATCAGCATTAATTTGATTTGTTGATACGAATGATTGTAGAAGGAATACCGGCGCTTTGCAGTCTAGCCCTTGTTTGAGTCACTTCACTTTGACCAACAAATGGTCCAACACGCACACGCCAAAGAGCCGCGCCGTCTAATTCCCTTTCAGAAATGAGGGCTTCTAAGCCTTGCATCGCTAGCATGGCTTTTTGTCGTTGCGCTTCATCTTGATTTCTATATGCACCCGTTTGCAACCAATATTCTGGCCCTTGAGTTGCAGCAGCAATCGAGGCAATAGGATCTTTAGCAGTCGCCTCGCTTGGTAGTGGCACTTTGCTTTGCAATGGCTTATTCAAATTAGGCTTGTCTTCAACTTGAATTTCACCTTCTTCAATCGATTCCATAGGCTTTGCTTTGCTAACGGCTTCTGGTGCTCTTTGATTTAACTTTGGCTCTGGAGCACCTTTGGTCAACATGATGGCAACGCCCACAGCAATCGCTAAACCAAGCAATAAACCGAGCACAAAACCCATCAATGTGCCGCCTGATGCGTTAGCTTCTAAAGTAACTTGCTGTTGATTCTTTTTCATCGAATTAACTCCTTACATTTTTTCAGGTGCAGATACACCCAAAATACCTAATCCATTAGCAATGACTTGCTTGGTCGCCAAAAGTAAAGCTAATCGTGCCAAGCGAATATTTTCTTCATCAACCAACACTCTGTCTGCATTGTAAAAAGTGTGGAAATCGCTGGCCAAGTCTCTTAAATAAAATGCCAAGGAATGAGGCGTCATGTCTTTCGCCGCCTCAGCCAACACATCAGAGTACTCAGATAAACGAGTCAAAAGCATATTAGATGCATGACTATCTAATGCAAGAAGAGAGGCTGATTTCAGACTGCTCTCATCTCCTGCCCACTGTCTCAAAATTGAACAAATTCTAGCGTGTGCATATTGCACATAAAAAACAGGATTTTCATCATTCTGCTTTAATGCCAAATCAACATCAAATACAAATTCAGTGTCTGCTTTACGAGATATCAAGAAGAATCGAACCGCATCTCTGCCACGACGAATCGCATCTTGCCTCTCAGCATCATCCATCTCAGCTGTCATACCACCAGACCACTCGATGAGGTCTCTGACGGTCACATAAGAGCCAGCACGCTTAGATATCTTGACCTCTTCGCCACCCTTCATCACGGTGACCATCTTGTGTAATACGTACTGCGGATAATCTTTTGGAATATCCCAAGAGCGCTTCTGTGCAACCCCTTGAATGCCTGACCGCACACGTGCAATCGTGCCGTGATGATCACTTCCTTGGATGTTGATCACATGAGTAAAACCTCGTGACCACTTGCTGGCGTGATAGGCAACGTCTGGAACAAAGTATGTGTAGCTGCCATCTGATTTTTTCATGACACGATCTTTGTCATCGCCATCATCAGTGGTTCGCAACCATAGAGCACCCTCGGCTTCATAGCTCTTGCCAACTGATGCCAGATCAGCAACAACCGATGCCACACTGCCATCACTGTACAAAGATGATTCCAAATAATAGCAATCGAATTGAACGCCGAATGAGTTCAGGTCAATATCTTGCTCTTTGCGCAAATAGGCCACAGCAAATTGGCGAATAGAGTCGATGTTGTTGATATCACCATCTGCATGCACAGGCTGACCGTCTGAAGCTGCCACAGTGGCTTTGGCTAAATAGTCTTTTGCAATATCGGCGATGTACTCACCGTTATAAGCAGACTCTGGCCAGTCTTTACCGCCAGGACTCAAACCTTTTGCTCTTGCCTGCACAGAAATCGCTAAATTTTGTATCTGCACACCAGCATCGTTGTAATAAAACTCTTTATGAACCGACCAACCTTGAGTTTTTAAAATGTTTGACAGAGCATCACCGAGTGCTGCTTGGCGACCATGACCCACATGCAGTGGACCTGTTGGGTTTGCAGAAACAAACTCAACCAATACTTTTTTACCCAACTCAGCTTGCTGACCATAGCAATTGCCATCAGCAAAGACTTTTCCAATCACTTGCAAACGAGCCTTTTGCGTTAAACGCAAATTAATGAATCCCGGCCCAGCAATTTCAGCACTCGCAATTAATTCTTTGGCTCCCGCTTGCGCCATTAACTTTTCAACAAATACTTGAGCCAACTCTCTTGGATTAGCTTTCCAGGCCTTGGACAACTGCATGGCAATATTGGTGGCCAAATCTCCGTGCTCGACGACTTTTGGTCGCTCCACATGGGGCTCAGGCAATGGATCCAGAATGCTTCGCTCTTTAGCAATCTCAGCTAAAGCGGCTTGCATCAATGAAATAATTTGTTTTTTAATGGCTGGTAGCATAGAGGCTTAGTTTATCAGTTAACTTTTGGTGTTAATCTTTGCATATGTTATATAAATTTCAATGCAAGAAAGCTGCAGATGTTCTGATGTTAGAAGACCTAACTTCAAAAATCTTTGCCATCATCGAAAGACCTTTAGAGCCAAGAGGTATCTTTCTGCTTGAACAGTTGCCCATCGCCATTGCAAAGTTAGAAGCTGCCATTGCAGAAGACATGGAGCGTAAAAAAAACGTCTCTGAAAACACCCCCTCAGAATCTTCTGAAGAATCTGCCCACAGCATCAACCATGATCGCTTAGGGCAAAGAGCATATCCATTCATCAACTTACTCAAAGAAGCTTTGCTTAAGGAAGAGATGGTGTCTTGGGGCGCTTAACAAAATCCTCGAGCTGATCTTCACCAATGCGACCCACATCAAAGTACTGAGCCTGTGGGTTTGCCAAATAGAAACCACTCACGCTAGACGATGGCGTCATGGCCATTGACTCAGTCAAAGCCATATCAATTTCATCAGCCTTTAAGCATTCAAACATATCTTTTTTAACCAAGTGATCTGGACATGCTGGATAACCAGGGGCTGGACGAATACCTTGGTACTTTTCCTGAATCAGGTCTTCATTGCTGAGGCCCTCATCAGCGACATAACCCCAAAGCTCGGTTCTAACCCTTTGGTGCATCTTTTCAGCGAACGCTTCAGCAAATCTGTCTGCCAAAGCTTTGAGCATGATTGAACTGTAATCATCATGCTTGTCTTCAAACTCTTTGAGTTTCTTTTCAATTGCATGACCTGCGGTTACAGCAAACATACCAACATAATCAGAAACACCTGAATCTTTCGGTGCAACAAAATCAGCCAAACAACGATTTGGCTTTTTGACTCCATCCACAACAGGACGGTCACTTTGCTGACGATAGTTCTTCCAAGTCAACAAAACATCTTGGCGTGATTCATCGGCATAAATCTCAATATCATCGCCAACACTATTTGCGGGATATAAACCAATGACAGCATGGGCTTGCAACCAACGGCCTTGAATGATTTTTTGTAACATCGCTTGAGCATCTGCAAATACTTTTTGCGCAGAGTCGCCAACCACTTCATCTTTTAATATCTGCGGGTATTTTCCTGCCAAGTCCCAAGTCTGAAAGAACGGTGTCCAATCAATGCACTGAGCAATATCGGCCAAATCGTAATTTTTGAAAACGCGGCGCCCAATGAATTTAGGCTTGGTAATTTTCTGTTTGCCCCAATCGATGATTTCTTTATTGGCTCTAGCATCTTCAATGCTGATGATGGGGGTTTGTTTTTTGTTGGCATGCTGAACCCGAATTCTTTCGTAGTCCGCTTGCAAATCATCAATGTATTTTTCAGCGCCCTCTTCTGAAAGCAAGCTGGATGCAACAGACACTGCTCTTGAGGCATCCGGCACATAAACTACTGGGCCCTCATAATGAGGTGCGATTTTTACTGCCGTGTGAACGCGTGATGTGGTTGCTCCACCAATCATCAATGGCATTTTTTTAGACCTGAAGTAATCATCACGTTGCATCTCTTGGGCAACGTAGGCCATTTCCTCTAATGATGGCGTGATCAAGCCTGACAATCCAATCAAGTCAGCTTTTTCTTCTTTGGCCTTTTTGAGGATTTCATTACACGGCACCATCACACCCATGTTCACAACATCAAAGTTGTTGCACTGAAGCACTACCGTCACAATATTTTTACCAATATCGTGAACGTCGCCCTTAACGGTTGCCATGATGATTTTTCCGCGAGAACGGACATCTCCACCACTCTCAAGAATTTGGCGCTTTTCTTCTTCAATGTATGGAATCAAATGTGCAACGGCTTGCTTCATCACTCGGGCGCTTTTCACCACCTGAGGTAAGAACATTTTTCCGGCGCCGAACAAATCACCCACCACATTCATACCGTCCATCAACGGTCCTTCGATAACCTCGATCGGGCGACCGCCGGCTGTTGATATCTCAAGACGCATTTCTTCGGTGTCTTCAACAATGTGTGAAGTCACACCATGCACCAGCGCATGAGTTAAGCGCTCTCTGACAGACCCCTCACGCCAAGCCAAGGTCTCTTCTGCGCGTGCGCCACCACCCTTGTATTCGTCTGCAATTTCTAACAAACGTTCTGTAGGAGTCTTACCTTCTTTTTCAGCAAAGCGATTCAGGACAACATCCTCAACACGCTCTTTTAATTTTTCATCTAAATCAGCATAAACACCCAGCTGACCAGCGTTCACAATGCCCATGTCCAAACCAGCGCGGATCGCATGGTACAAAAACACCGTGTGAATCGCTTCGCGAACAACATCATTGCCACGGAAAGAGAAACTCACGTTAGAAACACCACCGCTCACTTTTGCACCCGGCAAGTTAGCTTTTATCCAAGCCGTTGCCTGAATAAAATCATTGGCATAGTTATCGTGCTCATCAATACCAGTGGCAATGGCAAAAATATTAGGGTCGAAAATAATATCTTCTGGAGGGAAGTCCAGCTCATCCACCAAAATCTTGTAGCTTCTTTGGCAAATCTCAATTTTTCGTTGATACGTGTCAGCCTGACCTTTTTCATCAAAGGCCATGACCACGGTGGCCGCACCATAGCGTCGAATCAATTTCGCTTGCTGCCTGAATAAGTCTTCGCCCTCTTTCATTGAAATCGAGTTGACGATGGCCTTACCTTGAACACATTGCAAGCCTGCCTCAATGACTGACCATTTTGATGAGTCAATCATGATGGGTACTCTAGAAATATCCGGCTCTGAAGCAATCAAATTTAAAAAGCGCACCATCGCTGCTTTTGAATCCAACATCGCTTCATCCATATTGATGTCGATGATCTGCGCGCCGTTTTCAACTTGCTGTCTTGCTACTGATAGAGCTTCATCGTATTGCTCATTCAAAATCATTCTTGCAAATGCTTTTGAACCTGTGACGTTGGTTCTTTCGCCTACGTTCACAAAGCCCACGTGCGGGCTGATATTGCATGGCTCTAAGCCAGATAATTTCATTGGAGGAATCTGTTTTGTTGCTGACATCACACAGACTCCTTATAAGCATTCCAGCGACGACTTGGTCTCTTTGCAACTGCGTCTGCAATTGCCTTGATATGCGCAGGCGTTGTTCCACAGCATCCACCCACCAAATTCACCAAACCATCTTTAGAGAATTCATCTAACAATCTAGATGTCATTTCTGGCGTTTCATCAAAGCCCGTATCACTCATAGGATTTGGCAGACCAGCGTTAGGGTAGCAAGAAACAGCAACATCACACACTTTGGCTAACTCAGCAATGTATGGGCGCATGAGAGTTGCACCCAAGGCGCAATTAAGTCCAAACGTCAAAGGCTTGGCATGGCGCAAGCTATTCCAAAATGCCTCGACTGTTTGACCAGACAAAATTCGTCCTGATGCATCCGTCACTGTTCCAGAAATCATGATCGGCAAGCGAACTTGCTTCTCTTCAAAAAATTCATCAATCGCAAACAAAGCAGCTTTTGCATTGAGCGTATCAAAAATTGTTTCAACCAAAAACACATCTGCACCACCTTCATACAAAGCTTCTACTTGCTCTTTGTATGCTTGACGCAATTGCTCAAACGTCACGTTTCTCACTGCGGGATCATTCACATCAGGAGAAATGCTGGCAGTCTTTGGAGTGGGCCCTACGGCACCAGCAACAAATCTTGGTTTGTCTGGTGTTGAAAATTCATCACAAGCTTGCTTTGCCAATTTAGCCGCAGCCAAATTCATCTCTCTGGCCAACTCAGGCATTTTGTAATCATCTTGCGCAATCGTGGTTGCACCAAATGTATTTGTTTCAATCAAATCTGCACCAGCTGCCAAATACTGACGATGAATATCTAAAATGATTTCTGGGTGCGTGATATTCAGCAACTCATTATTGCCTTTTAAATCAATGCCATGATTTTCAAAACGAGTTGACTCTGGCAAACCGCGGTATTGTTGTTCATTTAATTTGCGTTGCTGGATCATGGTGCCCATAGCACCATCCAAGACCA
>JACCDW010903334.1_pt1 | contig 11710 bp, 9 predicted proteins | sample 7449781 | NCBI WGS metagenome assembly JACCDW01 (sample SAMN15323449, study PRJNA562643) | freshwater metagenome | isolation source: river surface water | place: USA:Blue River Watershed | collected 2017-08-18
AATTCAGAAGAAAATACAAGAATCTAAACCTATGGCTGATAATATTAAATAAGGTGTATCATGTCTAATAGTCCTTGTTCTGAAAAAGATCATGGTTTTCATGTAATACATGAAGAAAATGTCTCATCAGCGGCGACAATGGCTGCTTCTCAAATAATTACTAATCCAGATCCTGAAAAACATATTGTTAAAGTCAGTGAAATTGATTTGAAGCGAATTACTGAACTTGTTAATGCTAATACATTGAAAGGTTATCGAGCAGGCTGGATTGATGGTTTTGATGAAGGATCAAAATATAATAATATGTTCACATTCTCATTAGGGGTTTCATTAGGTATAACGGTTACAGCACTAATTCATATGATTACTAATAAATAAAAAAATTGACAGACTATACTAGCATTATAAATAATATACAGCTAATATGGCAGCTAAGATTAAGCGTATTCAAACTGAGTTCAAGACGCTAAATGCTGAAGGAGGTGCAGATTATTCTGCAATTCTTCCGAATGAGGATAGTCCATTTACATGGATTATTACTGTTACGGGACCTCCTGATTCAGCATATGAGGGTATTCGATACAAGATGGAAGTTACCTTCCCTGAACAATATCCCTTTAAGCCCCCCACTATTAAATTTATTACACCGATCTATCATGCAAACATTATGTTGACGACTGGTGAGATCTGTCTGGATATTTTGAAGGACAATTGGTCGCCTGTACTGACACTGCCTAAGGTAGTTATTTCACTGCGACTTTTGTTGGCTGCACCAAACGTGTCATCTGCACTCAATCATGATGCAGGGATTCTCTTTGAGAAGGATCCTGCTGCATTGAGGGCAAAGGTGCTCGAGATGTCGGCCGCATATCCAGTCTAAGAGATAAAATTGATATTGATAGATTTTTATTTTTTATATCAGGAAAATGTTGTCTACAAAAATATATGTTCTAGGAACATTTGCAGCATCTATGAGCTCGGCAGTCTTTACATGGATGATGACCGAAAATTACTGGCATAATAAAATTCGATTTAGCTCTGATAACAGAATGCGTCCGTAAGCGGATGCGTCCGGTTAAGTCATATTTAATTTTTATATTGAATAATTAGAATATGACATCACCTAGTCCTAATGCTGGTTTTAGAGATTTATCAGCTGATCTAGATAAAATTCAAGGACTTAGTCCAAGTATAAAAGAATTATTACCTAAACTTGTGAGTGAAGATCCGACATATGAATTACAGCAAATTAGATTAAATAGTTTTGACATTTACGGTTATGACGATTATACAACTATAATATCACAAAATATTATTACAAATGATTGTGCGCGCAGTATTTTTATATCATTAGGTGGTTTCCCAAATACACAAGAACTATATAGAAAGGGTAGGATTTTAGAAGATCTAAAAATGAATCCTATGCTTGAATTTGAAGATGTTAAAAAAATCACTGAAATAATTTATACTATTTCTAAACCAATTGAATTTATTGCTAAACAAATTTCTGAAATGAAAGTTTATAAGGAAAATGGAGAATTTGTGGAATTAATTACTATCGCAAATATTAATAAAGAAAATGTTATACCGGATATTGAAATGAATGAAGAATTAAATGCTGCAATCAAGGAGATTGATATATTAAAACAAAAATATATTGATACTACTTTATGGGTCTCTTTTTCTGCTATACAAAATTTACCAACAACAGCAGGAGGTATTAAGGTAAATCCTAGTAGAGGGGCAGCAATATCACTCAATGATTATGCCAATTCAGGTGGTTCCGTTGATGTTTCAGTTAAATTTGGTAAATTTATTGAACCTGGTTCGTTAGATAAATCTATTGATGATACCATCAAAGAGTTTTCAAAATAATATCAATATAATAAAAAACTGATAAATTAATAGAGATTTTGATAGAACAAGACGAAAGTATTAATCGCAGCAAAATGAGCACGGACCACAAGTATTTGAAGGTTATTGTTCCAGACGCCGATTGTGAGCTTGCTGAAGAGCAGCTTGCAGCCACATACCCCTATTCGCTGGATAAATTCCAGAAGCACGCTATCCGAGCAATTAATGCCGAGGAGAATGTGCTCGTAACAGCGAAGACAGGTTCAGGTAAGACTCTCGTAGGAGAATACCAGATTGCTCATAGTTTGAAGGCAGGACGCCGTGTGTTTTACACAACACCTGTTAAGTCCTTGAGTAATCAGAAGTATAATGACTTGAAACATGCCTTTCCAGAGGCTCGTGTCGGTATTATGACCGGCGACATTAAGTGCATGCCAGATGCCGATGTTGTCATCATGACCACTGAGATTCTGAGGAATCTATTGTTGAAGCAGGGTACCGCTACCGCGGCACTCGGCCTCACCGCAAGTCTTTCACTAGAAAATCTTGATGCAGTAGTGTTCGATGAATGCCACTACATCAATGATCCCGATCGCGGACGTGTTTGGGAGGAGACGCTAATTCTTCTCCCTCGTCACGTAAAGGTCGTATTGTTGAGCGCAACGATTGATCGCCCTGAGCTTTTCGGAAGCTGGGTCGGCCAAGTCCGTCAGCGCCCCATCTCACTAATTGCAACTACTCACCGTGTTGTTCCTCTTACCCATTTCGTCGCCAAGGTTGGTGCCGATGGATCTCTGGAACTCACTCAGGTGTGCGCCACAAACCAAGCCACAGGCAAGGAGGTCTTCGACCGCCCCGCTTATCGTGCTTGGCAACAGGGTAAGTATAATGATTACAAGAAGGAGCAAGATTTCAAGGCTCAGGCAGCTGCTCACAAGGCAGATGTCGCAGCTACCAAGGCCGCCGCTAAGGCGGCTGGTGAAGCAGTCCCTCATGGTCTTCCAGCCGCTGAGGGAAAGTATCATCAGACTTCATACGTGCACCAGCTCAATCTGACTGTGAACACGTTGAAGGACAAGGAGCTGTTGCCGGCAATCTTCTTCGTATTTGATCGTAAGATGTGCGAAAAGTATGCCGCAGCAATTGAAGGAGCCGTCATTGACAGCTCCGATGCTGCGGAAGTCGCCCATATCATTAACTACCATCTGCGTGCTCACAAGGAGGGTTTGCAAACCGTGAAACAGTACCACCAAATCGTGGATCTCCTGAAGAAGGGAATTGGCTACCATCATAGTGGCCTTCTCCCCGTTCTCAAGGAGATTGTCGAAATCCTGTTCGCTAAGGGTCTCGTGAAAGTCTTGTTCTGTACTGAGACATTTGCTGTTGGCATTAACATGCCCACACGCACTGTTGTCTTTACAGATCTACGGAAACATGACAATGGAGGAATGCGGCCCGTCAGGGCCGACGAATATATCCAGATGGCTGGCCGCGCAGGTCGCCGAGGAAAGGATATCAAGGGCACAGTGATTTATCTGCCCGCCCATAAGCCGCTTGATCTACATGAAATGGCTGCTACTATGGGGGGCTCGCTGCCCGTGATTCAAAGTCGAATGGAATTCTCCTATGAGTTCATTCTGAAGACATTCCATGCAGGGAATGATTGTTGGTTGAAGGTGATCAACGAATCCTACTGGTATCAGCAGGAGATCGCCGCTATTGCTACATATGAAACGGATGCTAAGGAGGCCGCAAAGGCCGCTCGTGTATTCGCCACCGCCAATCATCTAAATGATGATGCAACCATTACTGATCTCAATGAGTACGATAAGCTAGCTGCGGCTGTGAAGACAGGGACAACAAGTTGTCCCGCTCTACGAGTGAGCTCTGCTCACGCGAAGACTTCGGTCAACGCGGAGCGTAAGGCAGCACAACGTGCACTTGATCAATGGAACACTAAGCATGTCGGCCCTAAGTGGTTGACTGCTATCAAGGCCTGGCCAGAGTTTAAGACTCTCGTCAACAAGGCCACCAAGACAAATAATGATTTCAAGGCAGCATCGGCACATTTGACCGATCCTCGCCAACTCATTCAGCCCAAGATTGACTATCTTGTGGCACATGGCTTCCTTGAGCTGGTAGATGGAGAACAGATTCCTCGCCTCACTCAAAAGGGCGTCATGGCAACCGAAGTCAACGAAGGTCACCCTATTATGATGACTGAGTTGTACCTGACTGGTGCACTCAAGGGTAACCCTAATGCTGTGGCTGCACTGGCCGCATTCATGACGGAACGGTCCGTACATGATGATGAGTTGGAGTCCGTCAATGACGAACTTCAGCCAATCATCGATCAACTGCTGGCAATTAAGACAAAGCTGGCAGACACTACAGATGCATGGCGTCTCTCAACCCAGTACGTGAATATTGCTTACGACTGGATTAATGGGAAGTCAGCAGCAGACATCTGCGAGACATACAATATCTTCGAGGGTAATCTCACACGGCTCATCATGAAGCTGTACAACCTCCAAGAAGAACTCAACACACTCGCCACTATTACAAATGATGTCGCAACCCTTGATTCTCTCAGGTCATTGAATCTGGTCCAAGGTATCGCTGTCCCTGACTCTCTCTACTTGAAGATCTAGGCCATGCATCAAAAATAAAAAAAGGTCATTAGACCATTTTTAGTATAATGCATCCGCAACTTTATACCAAACACCTCGTCTAGGGGGTCGATTACATTGCCAACAAAGCATACAAATAAAAAGAGTGATCAGACTTCCCGCCGTCACACCCTGTGCTATACCCGCTTCATAATATTGCATATTTTCAATATCCATGTCTATAAATATTTATTTCTATATACTTTATATTAAGGTTTATAATTATAAATAGGATCTTCACTCAAACCATTCTCACAGGTAATATCAACCTTATAAATGAGTTCAAAATCATGTCGAATCTTATGATATGAACAATCAGTTCCATGAGTAAAGTAAGGTGAATTGCTAACTGTTGTTGGCGGATTAATCTTAAAACCCTTCTTCCTTCTTTCAATAACAAATCCCTTCTTCTCCAAATTCTTGAAGACTTTCTTGATCAACGGACTATTATGCTGTGGTGCCATGGAATATTTTCATTAAACGAAAAAATATACAATAGATTTCAAATTTTATTTTGATTATACCTGTTCGAATACCATGCGATCCTTCCAATTAAACTTTGCAGGATTATATGCATAACGCACCCTAATAGTGGTTCCTAGAATTACAGGCTCTGGCAAATTGATCTTAAATGTAAGAGCCCAAGGCTTAATATACATTTTGTTAGGACCAATTACAATAGCATCTACTGTGTCGCCTGAGGTTGCACCCTCAATGCATCGTGTGAAATGAGCAATTTTTTCGAATTGACGTGCTGCTTTAGAAACTTCATTCATCCTAAAAGTCAGACAATACACCTCTTGTGCATCGCGCTTAAAACCGTCAATATGCGCTTTAATCAGTCGCTGATTATATAAATCAGCATACCGACGAATAGGACTGGTTGCATGACAATACAATGCACCACCAAATCCATGATGCCCTCCAGGGTCTGGGCCACATACATATGTGGCAGCTGAATTAGAGAGTGACGCTGCAGTCTTTTCGTCCAGAATACACCTCAACATCTCTAATTGTTCATGTCTAGGCCCTGAATGAGCCCTAAACATTCCTTCTGATCCGATTACTGTTGCTGCCTGTAAGTTGTAAAACTTCATCAGTTCAGCAATCCATTCATGTGAATCGGTAACATGATGGCCGGCTATCTCTGAAGCAACTGCTTCCAATACAGGAACAGGAAAATCTTCAGGTGCAGCCGAATACACATTATCATATGTGTAACTCTTTTTATTCTTCAAATGTAATTTTACAAACTTCATATCAACAATCTTCGATCCAACATCATTTGTAGGAACGAAACGGAACTGAAGTCCAATTACTGGTTTAGGCGCCCCATCTGCAGTTAAAGAGCAGATTCCCTCCGAAAATACAGGAGGAAGCATAGGGCGCACAACAGATCCATTATCATAAATGGTCTGTAGTGTTTTTTGTGCATAGAGGTCAATGGGACATCCTTGATGGATAATATCATCAACATCTGCAATTGAAATGATGACTTCCCAAGGCCCTGTACTTGTAGGGCGAAAGGAGATAACATCATCAATGTCTTTACAATTATCGGGATCGATATTAGCTGTCATCCAGCCTTCATCAATTAGTTCGCGATAACTATCTGATTTAAACTCTGCAGATCCAGATATCGCCCTCTCTTTTGGAGAGCAATAAGGTGATGCAGTGTGTGCCAGTGCCTGTCTCTCGATTTCCATCGATCCTGTGACTCCTAAGAGTCGTACTAGATTGGCACGTGGAAACATATCACCACGATTAAATTCATTAAATTCTACTAGCGCAATACGATTTTGGGTACGATCGCGCTCTGAACATCCAACTCGCATCGGCGGATATCGACGATCGAATGGATAGAACAGATAAATTGGAACATTGCGTGCTGTCAGTCCATGAATAGTCATAGACTTCAGATCAAGGAGACCTGCGAGTTGTGGATGGACTCCCCTCTTAATGACTCGTATAGCACCGTCAGGCGCCTGTTCCACAAAATCACCATGTAAGGCTGGATTAGCCAAACGAGGTCCATCAAATTCAGTCAGCACTTCCTTATAATCAGGACTCATAATAGAGAAATGATTATAGTTCTTGGTAATAAGAAGTCCCTGCATTCTAATAGTTTTTCTATTAAAAATATTTAAATAATAATTCAATCATTTTTTATTTATATGAATAATTAAGGATTAATAATCTCATTTTCCTCTGGAACGGCTTTGAGACGTTTCATACCAGCTGATTTGATTAATTTCCCTTGAGTTAGAATGCGTGGGGCAATACACATTGTCTCAAGTTCTTGAATCAATAACTTTGTCGCATAGGGAATCTGTAGCGATGAGAAGTTGGTTGTATTATTACAAGCCTTACATTCCCAAATTCCAGAAACAGGATTAGCCACAGCCAGTAGACCACATTCACGACAGACATGGCAAGGAAATGCATCAGAGCATTCCATAAATCGTTCTTTAGTAAATTCAGTGATACCGTGAGCAGCAACACAATCACGCTCCATTTCACCAAAACGAAGACCACCATCACGTGCACGACCCTCAGCAGGCTGTCTAGTCAACATAACCAGAGGACCAGATGCACGACTGTGCAACTTGTCCGCAGAGCAGTGACGCAGACGCTGATAATAACATGGTCCTACGAAGATTGATACATCCATCATACGACCAGTAAAACCATCATATAGGATCTCATTACCATGTGGTTCAAGACCATATTCATCACGTAGAATCTTCGAAATTCCATCAACAGTTACAGAATTAAATGGCGTACCGTCACCGAGAGCTCCCGCATAACAACCTGCCTTACCAAGCAACGTCTCCATTAACTGGGCAATAGTCATACGTGATGGAATGCAATGAGGGTTAATGATAACATCTGGAGTAAGACCTGATACACTTACAGGCATATCTTCAGGATTGAGGATCATACCCATAGTACCTTTTTGTCCATGACGACTCGAAAATTTATCGCCAATTTCTGGAACGCGATCTTGACGAGTACGAATCTTCACAAATGAATAGCCTTCACCATTACGATTACGATAAATCTTATCAATATATCCTACTTCGTTGTTACGAGGAGTCCGACTAACGTCACGGAACCGTTTTGCACCAGTGGGTACAACGGTACCTGTAGGCACCCTCAATGGTACAACCTTACCAATCAGAACATCATCAGGATCGACATAAGTGTTTTCAGGCACAAAGCCGTCTTCACCTAGTTTCTCATAATTGGCATGTTTCATCTGTTTAGTATAAGTTGGATCAGGCTTGCAGAAGCGCTCCTCTTCACCTGATGATTGATTCTTTCGTTCTTCATCCTTATAGGTTCGATAAAAGATAGAACGGAATAGACCACGCTCCAAAGAAGCGCGGTTCATCATATTACTATCTTCTTGATTATAACCTGTATATGTCATAATTGCCACAACAATATTTTGACCAGCAGGAAGACTCTGTGCGCCATAGATTTTACTCATAAAAGGGCTTACAAGAGGCACTTCGTTATAACAAAGTACATGTGCCATGGCATCAAATCGCTCACGGAAATTGAGCGCATACATACCCATGGCCTGTTTACCCATCGATGATTGATAAGCATTACGAGGACTCTGATTGTGATCAGGGAATGGAATATTTGATGCAAGAGCACCGAGGGATGTTGATGGATGGATTTCTGCATGGGTATGTGCTGATCCCTTAACTGTAGTTTCGTGATCAAACATTGCAATAAATGAACCATCGATTTCACCAGCATCCAAATACTCAATTAGATGATTATGACCAGGAGTTTCCCAATCTAATAGTTGATTCCAATTATTAATTGCTTGAATTTCTGCTTTTAGAGTTCCAGTCTTATCAGCAGCAATTTCTCTCAAAGCGGCTGCATTGTAAAGAGGACGCATTGCACGTCCTGCCTCAGTTGTAATCCAAATCTCCTTATAAGAGATCTTCCATACAATACCTGTATAACGATGAATAATACCTGCACGTTTTGCATAACGTAGTGAAGTAACTGTACGTTTACAATCCGAAGGGGCTAACGTACCAATCCATGCACCATTAAGGAAAACACGTGTCTCTTTCTGTTTTTCCGCTGCTGTAGTAGATTTGAGAGGTCTCAAAGTACCGAAAGTATCGAGCCAATCACGTACAACAGCCACAGAAGAATAGATTGAAACAAGAGCGGTTGAACTGAAGTTCTTCACAACACCTACAGTACCACCTTCAGGTGTCTCACATGGACAAATAAGCCCATGTTGAGTATTATGAAGTTTACGAGGAGCGATTAGTTTACCCGTTTTCTCAATCGGTGTCGAAATACGCCGCAAATGTGAAATTGCAGACATGTAATTAAGACGATTAAGAACTTGCGAGACACCAATCTTAGCGGCACCACCAATTTTTAGAGAACCGAAGTTACCTGTGGCCATTGAAGATTTTAGATTGACATCTAGAATTGTTGATTTAATAATCTTCTGGATATTATTGATATTTACAATTTCTTCGAAGTTATTATTTGCACGCCATGAACCTGCATGAATCTCCTTTCCAAGAGATGCACGGATATCCTTCACCATACGACTCGTAAAAGTCTTACGGAAAAGATCGGCGAGCAGAAACCCTGGAATGTCAACACGCTTATTAGGATATGCATCACGATCATCAATAGGCATACGATTCCAGGCAACCCAGAGCACTTTACGTGTCATGTGGCCTAGATAACATGCCTTTTCATAATCCTTATCAGTACCACCAATATGAGGGAATAGTTCTTCCGCCAAAATTTCATGGATAGCCACATTACGTTGATTACGAACGGACCATGTAATGAAATGATGAGAGAGCCATGCATATGCATCAGCCTGCGTCTTTATGGATGAAGCCTCTTCAATTGATTCAATCAATACTCCATTGAAACTTGGATCACCATCGGGTCCAAGAATTAGGTCAATAATATCTTTGTCTGCTTCAATACCGAGGGCACGAAACAGGATAAATAGAGGGATTTCTGTTTTAACACGTGGCACATTGGCCCGAAGAAGCAACAGTTGTGGATTCTTCGGATGATAAACAATACGAACAGCATTACTTTTAGGAACCTGGTCATTATCAGGACCAATGCATTTGATTTCTACAACTTCCATATCACGAGCTGTGTTACGGTTATTTCGGAAAACGAATGGACGATTTTCTGACATGCGTTCCTGACTAATAATTGCACGTTCACCGCCTTGAATTATGAAATAGCCGCCGAGATCTTCTGAACATTCACCAATTTGAGACGGATGAATATTTGGTTGATCTGAGAGCAAGCAAAACTTGCTGCCTACCATTACAGGAACCTTCCCTAAATGTACATTTGGGAACAGACGTGTGCGGGTCTCTTTAATTCCACCACGATTATTGTCAATAAAAGTTGTTGAAACTTTTACATCAACATTTAGTGGTGCAGCATATGTAAGATTGCGAAGACGAGCATCATTTGGCAACATGGGTTGAATAGCACCATTGTTCTCAAAGATAGTCGGTTTACGCATAGTGATACGCTCAAATTCTAGTTTGATTTCATATTCATTTGTAGTCTTGACAGGTTGTGATGCAGGAGCAATAGTCTCTTCAGCATCAACTTCAATCTGTTCCTCGCCAGGACGGAGTCCTGGAGCGGAATGCCAACTCAGTTGACGTTCCTCTACTTCAACATTTTTAGTACCTAATAGTGCGTTCGCCGTCGTTGTACTTACACCAATTGCAGATGCCAACGCTGAACGTGGACCCGCAATAGGAGTATCTGGTGACCCATGAACAATGATAGGATTCACCATGTGAATAATTTCTGGAATATCTTTTTCAATAAACTGATTATATGATTCAATCTGATTACTAATAATCTGACGTCCATTGTTTTGACCGAAATACGATTGCAAAATATGTCTGTATGATGGAAGCATATTGATCTCAGAAACCTTGTCCATTACGGAATCAATTCCTAATTATCAGTTTTTGACACCCTTGCACTATATATTGTCGCGGCTTTAAGTTTGTTATATACTAATAGGATAAATGTCTGACATTCGTACAATTAAAATTAATGGTGGCTCAGCATCTGCATCTGCATCGGATATACAGGAGCCACTGGAAACACCTGATGGAGTTATGATTAGAGGTGGTTCAAGACGTAGAAGAACGCCAACAGAGTTGGCATTCTGCGCCAGGACGGGGTCCTGGCGAAGAACACAGCGGCGCCAGGAGGGTGGTTCTTCAGAAATCACAGAATCAGAACCGGCCCCTAAAAGTTCTATTGGAGCACCCATCATTAATGTAACTAAGGTGATGCGTGGTGGGCAAACGACCCAAAAGGGCGGAAATGAAACTGCATCAAAAACGAATATTCCGCCACCACCGGTTTTACCATCAACACCACCGACAATCACACAGCCTGTTATACAACAAGGTGCTGGATCTTCAGATACGAAGGTTGTTTTGAAACCGAAGAATCGTACTGCTAAGGTATTATTGAAGAAGAAGACTGGTGGTTCAGCTTCCGGCTCTGTGGTACCACAAAGTGGTGGCGCTAGCACTGGCACTAAAACTGGTTCAACGAAGAAAACCCGAAGACTAATTGTTGCACATCTTTCTAAACGTTTGAAGAAGACACGCCATGTTGTTAAAAAAGCCAAAGAGATGCCATTAGCTGACTTGAAGAAGATTTTAATTACGAAGAAATTGATTAAGTCGAGCAGCAAAGCTCCCGAATCTATTTTACGTCAAATCTATGCTGATTCTCTAATTGTAGGTAAAAAGACATTATAAAGTAGGTTATGGAAGGTTTAGTGCAAATCGTCGGTCTTTTATTGATTTGTTTAATGTTCGTTGCAATTGCTATGCAACAACGCAGGGCATCCGAAGCTTTTATGGACGGCGTCGAAGATTCCGTCCCTGCGTCCTTAAAAGATGCAAATAATATGGTCATGTCGCGAGAACCCGATCTCTGTTCATCATTACCTGCTGTAGATTGTAATAAGACTCTTGGATGTGAATGGAGTGCTGATGTCGGTCTTTGTGTAAAGAAACATCATATTCGTGAAGCAGCTGCTCAAGGTGATGCACTTAGATCAGCTATCGAACAATTTGAAAATTATATGCCTAATGCTGGACCACAACCAGCAAATG
>JACCDW010485501.1_pt1 | contig 11709 bp, 23 predicted proteins | sample 7449781 | NCBI WGS metagenome assembly JACCDW01 (sample SAMN15323449, study PRJNA562643) | freshwater metagenome | isolation source: river surface water | place: USA:Blue River Watershed | collected 2017-08-18
AAAGTTGACGGTTGGACCGATTGGTATCTCGAGCAGAAACGCTTTTACGAGAGCGTAAAATGATAGTTGCAATTGCAATCGCAGCACTATTGCTATCAGGGTGTGCTGATATGTCTAATCCGGATGTTGAAAAATCCATATCTCGCGACAAGACTATGGAGCATATGGCTAGAGCCGCACTGATCAACGATATGTTGAACAGTCCGGATCCGCACATACGGGCTAAAGGGGCTGCTATTGCAGAGAAGTTTTTAACAGAACCAAAAAGGAATATATTTGGATTTTGATTAAATACTAGTATATTAAGCAGGAGCGAAAATGAGCGTAGTAGATTCAGTATTAAAACTAATTAACAAAGAACCAAAAAATCCCGATGCGCCAAAGCCGCCAGCGGGATCAAGATCAGAGCGCGAAGCCAAGATCAAAGACAAAGCAGGTATGGTCATTTCCGTATTTGCACTTTTCCTAGCAGTGAATTCTTGGTACGGTGGCAAGTTAAGTTCAACAGTTCTTAACAATACACTAGGTGCTAACAATGCCTGGGCACAGTATCAAGCAAAAAACAATAGACTGGTCAGCTACGAGATTGCTAGCAAGACCACAAGCGATCCTACACTCAAGAAAGAATTTGGTGCAGAAGCAGAGCGTATGGAATCAGACAAGAAAGAAATAATGACCAATGCTCGCAAGATGGAAGCTGACCGTGAACTAGCCAAGAAGTCTAGTCCTTGGATCGGTTATGCAAGTACAGCATATCAATTAGCCATTGTTGTTCTATCAGCAAGTATCCTTGCAGTTAGTATGCCGATGTTCTGGGGCAGTTTTGTAGTAGCAGGAGTGGGATTAGCATTATCAGCCAACGGACTATTCCTTTGGTTTTAAAATAAATTAGGAGCGATTATGTTAGATATTTTATTTTGGGTAGCAGTAGGAGCATTTGTAGGTTGGAATTTTCCTCAACCATTCTGGGCAAAGATTGTTCAAGAAAAAATTCAAACAATGCTGGCCAAGAAGCAATAAACAAATAGGAGCGGGATATGAGCGAAGCAGTTAAGAGCGCAAGCGAACAAAAGAAAGAAGATTGGATGAACAGCAAATGGCGTCCAATGATGGGCTGGATGTATATGCTAGTCTGTACTATGGACATGGTTATATTTCCAATCCTATGGTCATTATTACAAACTATGACACATTCGCCGATTACACAATGGAATCCACTAACCTTACAAGGTGCTGGTTTATTCCATATTGCCATGGGTGCAGTGTTAGGTATTGCGGCATTTGGTCGTACACAAGAAAAACTAGGAGGAGCAAACAATGGCGGAGCACAATTACCATCAAGCGGGGCTCCAGCATTTGGCGCACCTAGCACAGGATTTGGTGCAGCGCCAGGGGGCTTCGGCGCTCCAGCCGCAGCACCAGCACCAAGTAGCTTTGGCGGAGGCGGGTTTGGAAGCGCACCTGCAACGCCAGCGGCAGGGTTTGGCGGCAAGCCAGCTCCTATGCAACCACAACAACCGGAACTATAAAGGAACTATTATGAAAAATTTATTAGCATTATTATTAGTCTCAGCATTTGCTATGGCTCCTGCGGTTGCTGAAGAAAAGAAACCAGAAACTAAAAAAATCTGTGTAGACGTTCAAGGCAAAGACGGCAAGCCGGTTATTGATCCAAAAACTAAAAAGCCAAAACAAGACTGTAAAGAAGTAAAGGTACACAAGAAACACGAAGGCACTAAGCCCGAGGATGTTAAGAAAAAATGAAAAAACTACTGATAGTAGGGATGGTCGCACTGCTTCAAGGTTGTGCGACCTTTTCTTTTCAAGATCTTAAAGACCAAATACCTAGTTTCTGGGACGCTAATCAAAGTAAAAGCGTAATAGACATTAGACAGAGTGTTGAAAAATTAAACTGTAAAGAACCCCATGCTCCGCAGGTTAAAGTTATCAAAGATAATATACAATGGTTTGTTCTTTATAGCGAAAGCAAAGGCACAAAGGATGTATTGAATCTTATCAAACCTATGGAATCTACTGTAGACGATTTTTACAAACGTAGTTTGGAAAAACAAGGTAGTGAAATGTACTGCGACATAAAGAAAAAGATTTTAATTACACAAAGTTCTACGGTTGCTAAAACTGTTATAGGGAGATTCTAATGAGTCAAGAATTGCAACAACTAGCTCAAGGCCAAGGCCCAATGGCACAGCGAGCTCAATATGCGTTACAAATTACTGAAGCATTTCAAACAGGGCAAATTAGTCAATCTGAATATAACGAGTTACTTCAAGATTTAATTCGAACTGACGTTTTGGAATCAGAGGCAGACGATATCCAATTAAAAACAATGTTAGTAGCTGGAGTTTCAACTCTAATAAAATTTGTCTAAGTTTATAATCTTGCTTAAATAATAGGGTCGCTTGCGGCCCTTTTTCATTTTTATTTTAAAGACATGGACTATTACAATACACTCGGTATATCAAAAAACGCTTCTGAAGCAGAAATTAAATCTGCATACAGAAAGATGGCTATGAAACATCATCCGGACCGAGGTGGTGACGAAAAGGCATTTAAGGCGGTTAACGAGGCTTACGAAACATTAAGCGATCCTGAAAAAAAGCGTATGGTTGACATGGGCGTTGATCCTAATTCTCAAGGCAATCGATACGGAAATAGTTTCAACCAAGGTCATGGACCTTTTGAATTCCACTTTGGAGGAGTTCCTCCAGGTATGGAAGATATTTTTGGTCACTTTGGGTTTGGTGGAAGGCAAGTTAGACGTAATAAAACTTTAAACGTTAATATAGAAATTACATTAGAAGAAGTATTAAAAGGAAAAGTTTTAGATGCTGAAATAGGAATTCCTGGCGGTCAGAAAAAATTAATAAGCATCGAAGTTCCGCCTGGGATTGATAATGGGCAACAAATTAAATATCGCGGCATGGGCGATAATGCCATAAAGGATGCACCTCCTGGAGATCTAATTGTCAATATTTTTGTCAAAGAGCATCCAGTGTTTCAACGGCAAGGCGATACCTTGCTATGTATGAAAACCGTTAGTGTTTGGGATGCTATATTAGGCTCTACCTTGGTTATTGAAACATTAGATAAAAAGTCATTAACTATTAACGTTCCTCCAGGAACACAACCAGATACTATGTTAAGTTGTCGAAATGAAGGTTTACCTAATATGAGGACTAAACATCGTGGAAATTTATTGGTAAAAGTACTTGTCGAAGTTCCAAGAAATTTAAAAGATCATCAGAAAGACTTAATTGAAAATGTAAAGTCTAAATTTATTTGACATATCTAAACACCACTGCTATAATAAACTGTCACAGTTAAGGAAACATCGATAATGATAGAACCAAGCCAAAGTTTGCAAAATATTTTTGAATTTTCAGTTAGTACAGCCAAAGATCTCGAACACGAATATATTACCATAGAGCACCTGGCCTATGGAATTTTGTGCGATACAGAGTCTTACAAATTAGTCAATAACTTTGGTGCTGATGCAAATTTTATCAAAACTAATTTAGAGCATTATATTAAGAATAATCTTAATGACATTAAAAATACAGATGTTGCTAAACCTAAAAAAACACATTCTGTAGAGCGTGTATTGAATAGATGCTTTAGTCAAGTATTGTTTAGTGGACGTCAACGAATTGAAGTTTTTGATGTTATCATTAGTATCCTAAGCGAAAAGAACAGTTTTGCCTTTTACTTTTTAAATAAAGGCGGTGTCAACAAAGACAAATTTGTAAAATATATTCACGAAAACATTGTGCAAGAAGAAGAAGAACAAGAACACGCAGTAGTCAATTCAACACAAGTTGAAAAAATTATTAATGCATATTGCACAAATCTTAGCCTACACGCTAAACAAAGAAAAATTGATCCTGTAATTGGTAGAGATCAAGAGTTAGAAAACATTCAACTTATACTTGCTCGTCGTAGTAAATGTAACGTATTAATGGTAGGAGATCCAGGTGTTGGTAAAACTGCTATCGCAGAAGGACTTGCTCGTAAAATCTTTGAAAAGAAAGTTCCTAAGTTTATTCAAGACCATCAAGTCTACACCTTAGACATTAGTGCTCTGCTTGCAGGCTCTAAGTATCGTGGTGACTTTGAAGAACGTATCAAGGCTGTGTTGGCCGCACTAGAAAAGAAAGGTAAAATTATTCTTTTCATCGATGAAGCACATATGATGCAAGGTGCAGGTGCTGCCAACAATAGTAGCAACGATATGGCTAATATGTTAAAGCCTATCCTTACTAAGGGTGTGATTAAACTTATCGCATCAACAACATGGGACGAATATCGTAAGCACTTCGAAAAGGATCGTGCGCTAATGCGCAGATTCCAACGTGTTACTATTGATGAGCCTACACCAGAACTAAGTGTTAAAATTATCAAGGGAATTCGCAAGTATTACGAACAGCATCATAATGTAAAAATTACAGATGCTGCCATTGATCAGGCTGTAAAACTTTCAATGAAATATATGTCCGATAAAAAGTTGCCTGACAAGGCAATTGATATTATCGACTGTGCTTCTGCTCGATATAAAATTAAAGATGATGTCACTGAAGAAGGCATTGTTCAAATTGTTGATGTCGAACAAGTTACTTACGAATTAAGTAAAATGATTAACATGCCACTGGAAACTGTTGCGCAAAAAGAAAGTAAAAATCTTTCAGAACTTGAAAATGGTGTAAAGGCCGCAGTATACGGACAAGACTCTGCTGTTGATTCTTTACTTGATAAGATTTTTGTTGCACAAGCAGGCATGAAGCATCCTAATAAACCAATTGGTAGCTTTTTGTTTTTAGGCCCAACTGGCACAGGTAAAACCGAAACTGCTAGAGTGCTTGCAGAAAAGATGGGTATGCAACTGGTACGTTTTGATATGAGCGAATATCAAGAGAAACACAGTGTTGCTAGACTTATTGGTGCTCCTCCGGGCTATGTTGGTTACGAAGATAATGCTGGCCAGTTGATTACAAAACTACAAGAAACTCCTAACTGCATCTTATTGTTAGACGAAATTGAAAAATCGCATCCGGACGTTAGTAATATCTTGTTGCAATTTATGGATAACGGTTTTGTAACTGGCAGTAACGGAAAACAAGCAGACGGTCGTAATTGTATTTTGATTATGACTTCAAACTTGGGTGCAAGAGATAACGAAAACAATACTATTGGTTTTGGTGATTTGTCTAAAGACGGTGAAGACGATAAGGCAATAAAGAAACATTTTGCTCCTGAATTCCGTAACCGTTTAGATGCTATCATTAAATTCTCTAATCTTGGACAAGATGTTGTTGTACAAATTGTTAAGAAATTTGTTAGTGAATTAAATTCACAACTTAAAGATAAAAACATTGAGATTTCAATCAATGCAGAAGCTGCACGTTGGTTGGCAGCAAAGGGCTACGATAAGAAGATGGGTGCAAGACCCTTGGCTCGATTAATTGATAACAAAGTTAAATCTCCGTTAAGTCGTAGAGTACTGTTTGGCGATCTCAAAGATGGCGGTTTAGTTAAGATCAGTATTGTTAATGACGATTTAGACTTTAACGTAGAAGAAATGCCAAAGGTATTGTCCAAAGCAGAAAGAAGAGCTCTTAAAGCTGGGCTCCTTATAACTGATCAAACAGCTAATGCAGAAAGCACGAGTAATTAAACGGAAGTTTTATAACAAGTGGTTGTACAAAGTCAGCCTGCTATGTCCGGGTGTGGCTTTGTACAGAATTAAATCTTATCAGGCCTGCATTGATTGGCTTGCCAATCCTACTAACAAGATTTTTCCTCCTACAAGTACCTACAATAGAGCGTTAAAAAATAAAGACGATTTATCTACGTTAACAACTTTTTTGTTATCTAAAGATCCTATATTGTATTCTAAACGTATTGAAAGAAATATTATTGATTTGTATACTAACGATCTAGATTTATACAATGAGATTTCTGCAAATTTTGAAAACATTACAATTAATAGATACGAACCAGAGAGTAGTCAGCTAGAATTACTAAAATCTAACAATTATATAATAGTTAAAAAATATCCTTACAAGAAATACAAATATAAAGTATTTCTACTACCACACAAATTAAAAAGTGATAGAGCAGCTAAAGAAAAATATTTAAGTTGGTTAGATACTCAGCAAGATAGAGTTATGATTTCATCTGCTGTAAAAAGTTGGTTCTTAGTTACTGAGTGGAATTGGGATCGTAGATATATGTACGTTGAGGACGAAATGACATTGCTTATGATTAAAATGCGTTGCAGCGAAGTCTTAGGGCGAATTTACGAATATCATATTATCGATAAATAACAGATGTCCAAAGAAAGTCGAATTTTATTAGAAAACATAACTTCAGAAGCTGCTGATTCTGGCTTTAGCTACGGCGAAAAGAAAATCGGAGCAGGTTACCATAGAAAACACGATACATTAACTACAATAGTATACGATGTAAATGAGTTTGTGGGATCTATTAAAATTCAAGGAACGTTAGAAATGTACCCGGGAGAGTCCGACTGGGTCGATATCAACAACACTGTTGTTGGGACAGGTAGTGATAGTTCCGTTTGGGCTTCAACTCCTACTGTCAATTTTACCGGTAACTGGGTCTGGATTAGAGCTGCTTATAACCTGCAAAACGGCACAATAACGCAAGTTCGTTATAATTACTAAAATTTCCAAAGCGATAAATATAGTATGACCTTACGAGGAATACTATGAGAGACCTTTTAGATAAATTAACCGCATTAGAAAACGTACAAGAATCTGCTGTACCAGAACTAGGAGACGAGTTTGGTATTAGTTTTAGCCCTGATTTAGAAATTTCCACAGAAGTTGTTGGATTTTTAGCAGATGGTATTGTTATAGAGCTAGATGAAACTGCGCTAGGTCTAATGGAATCTGCTGGTACAGTATTTCTAGAAGGCGAAATCATCAACGAAGAAAAACAAAAAGGCGTCGATGGCAAGGCCTGCTGGAAAGGCTACAAACGTATGGGTACCAAACAGAAGGGCGGTAAAACGGTAGACAACTGTGTTAAGGTTGGTGAAGATATTGACGAAGCCAAGTATCAAGGTCGTGAAGTTCCGCTAGGTAAAAAGATGGCGGGCGATGTTAAAAAGTCTAAAGTTTATGTACGCAAACCCAACGGCAATATCGTTAAGGTAAACTTTGGCGATAAAAAGATGCGTATTAAAAAATCAAATCCGGCACGTAGAAAGAGTTTCCGTGCTAGACACAATTGTTCTAATCCAGGTCCACGTTGGAAAGCGAGATACTGGTCTTGCAGGAGCTGGTAATGTTGTTAAGAGAAATGTTTCAAAATCCAAACATGGATTTCCAGCCCCAGGAAGAAGAGATCGATTGGTTTGACGATTTAAAGTATTATATGGATAACAATAATGATATTTTAAATAATTATTTTTTTCCTGCTGTTAAAAAGCATCAACAGCATAAAGATCATCCAGATGCATTTAAATTATACCTAACTCCAATTTCTAAATGTCTAGAAGCATACTGCGAAGAATTTCAAATTGAAGAAAAAGAAAAAAAATTTCCAAACAATAAATTAGTAGAATTAGCTAAAAAAATTGCAGAGGAACAGAAAGCTCATATCGACAAAGGCGACTACGATAAAGGCGAGTACGATAAATGAAAATTAGAGAATTATTTGAGCAAGCGGGAAAAACGGCTGCTGTTGCATTTGGTAGGATGAATCCTCCTACTATTGGGCATCAGAAAGTAGTTAATGCCGTGTTAAAACAAAAAGCCGATGCTCATTTGTTATTTGTATCGCAGACTCATAAGCCGTCGGGAAAGAACAAAACAAGATATGAAAATCCGTTGCCGTTTGATGTTAAACTAGGTTTTATTCAACAGGCTTTTCCTAGCATTGATATTGGAGATACTTCTGTAAGTACTGCTATTGGCCTGCTTCAATATTTAGAAAAACAAGGCTTTGACAATGTTATTTTTGTAGGTGGTTCAGATCGTGTTGCAGCATTTACTGAATTGTTCAATAAACAAAACGGTATTGACTATAATCTTAAATCAATTAATGTTGTATCCAGCGGTGCTAGAGATCCAGATGCAGAAGGCGCAGAAGGTATGAGTGCAAGTAAAATGAGGGCTGCTGCTATTGCAAATGATTTTGAATCATTTAAGACAGGATTGCCGGCAGGCTTGCAAGGTGATGCAGAAGAAGTGTTTGCTGCGGTTAGACAAGGATTAGAACCTTGGATTGAAAAAGAAGGCCAACTATGAAAGCAAAAGAATTTATTATAGAATATAAAAAGGATCGTAAGGCTCCTAGATACAACCTGAAGCCTCGTAATCCTGTAGCTCACGCAGCACAGTCTGTTATATCCGGCAGTGGTCAGCACAAGGATAAGAAAAAAGCTGCTAAACAAGGCGATGTAAAACATAAGCATAAAGCAATGACAGAAGGCATTGGCGTTTTTAACGTAGGCGATAAAGTTACATATAAGGGACAACCTGCAGAAGTTATTGCAGTAGACGGGACCGCTGCTACTATTCGTGTTCCTAATTGGAAAGCTGTTCCAGGAATGATGGATGATAATACCGAAGTTGATCCCGCAAGTAAATTTATTACACCCACAAAACAAGACGTAGAGGAAAGAGTTAGAGATCCAGAAGATTGGGACGAAGGCAACACAGAGCCTCCTAATAACTTTGCTGTCTATATCAACGGTAAGAAGTGGAAAGTATTTAAAGGGCGTGGTCAGTTTGCTGACGACTATAAAGAAAAAGCACACTACCAACAGCTTAAGGCTTGGGCTCAACAAAAATCTGCTGCTACAGGCAAGAAGTGGGAAGTTTATATTACTGGTGAGAGTCCAACAGCATGAGAATAAACGAAGTCATTGTTACTGAAAAGAAAAATATCCCGTTTGCCGGAGCCAAAGTAGGTCACAAAGAAGGCAAAAAGGGACAGTGGCGCAATGACGGTCCTAAGAAAAACAAACCAGCACAACGTGGCGATCTTGTTGGCGGCGGAATGTAATCATGGACGAATTAGATCGTATTAAGAAGTTAGCAGGGATCAATGAATTCAAAGGTTACCAACTTTACGACGGCAGTAACATAAGTATTACTGGCAACGAAAAAGGCGAACTTATGAAAAAACATAATATTAAACCAGGAACGCAAGAGTGGTTTAAGTTATGGTTTAGTAAGCCTTACCTAACCGGAGAAAAGCCAGTATGATTACAATTACAGAAAATGCACAGTCTAAGATTTTAGACATCCTTGCCGAAGAAAACAATCCAAATCTTAAACTTCGTACATTTGTACAAGGCGGTGGATGTAGCGGCATGAGCTACGGGTTTACTCTGGACGAGGAACAAAACGACGACGACTTTGAAATCCCTGTTGGAACTTTTAAAGTTCTAGTTGACGCTATGAGTATGCAGTATCTACAAGGTGCTAGCATTGATTATAAAGAAGACCTGTTAGGCAGTCAATTTAGTATTAGCAATCCTAATGCAGAAACAACCTGCGGTTGCGGAAGTAGTTTTTCTGTAGCTGATGATTATTACGATCACCAGTTTCAAGAATGAAAATTATAGAAATACTTGAAAATTTTGCAGATGGTCGCAATCCACAGGATAAGGGCGACAGTAAACGTCACGGTATTAATACTAAGGCTTCAGTAAGTAGTCTACGTAAAACTGCTAAACAAGGCGGACGTAAAGGCCAGCTAGCACATTGGTTAGCTAACATGAAAGCCGGTCGTGCTAAAAAAAATAAATAACATATGCGATTAAAAGAGCTTTTTGAAACAGCTAGTGCAGGGTCTACAAATGCAGGTATGGGTGCCACTTTTATTAAAGGGGGCAGCGGTCCTAGCGTAGGCACACTGTTTGGCGGTAGCTATAAACAGCCCGTTACTCCTAAGAAGAAGCAAAAGTCTCCTAAAGAATCTATTATAAGAAGATAAATACAATATGGACCTCGAAAAACCTCACGTTGATGATCATGAAGCCAAAATGGCAAAAGCTGATTTATATAAGTTAAATCAGTATAGCGCCAAATTGTTCAAATTAATCGGCGAGAATGAAGAATTAGACGGTTGGGTACAAGCTAAAATTACCAAAGCTGCTGATTACATCAGTTCAGTATACCATTATTTGGAATACGAAAAGATGGCTGCAAGTCAAGTGGAATCTGGTCCACGAGATTTTGAAGAATCGATGCAACAAGAAATAAAACACAGCCTCAAGGAACAGTGGCTAAACAGAAGAAATCAAGGAAACTAAAATGGACTTTAAAGCAATACTAAGCAAACTTGACGGAATGGAAGCTCCACCGACAACTCCAGCTGCACCTACATTAGATAAGGCTGTGCAACTTAACGAAGATGCTCAACTTCGTGTTCTAAGCGGACGCTCTACATACGTAGCAGAAGCTAAGAAAAAGAAAGACGAAGAAAAGAAAGAAGAAAAAGTAGATGAAGCTGCCGAAAAGACAGCAACTACTTGGACCGATATGAAAGGTAATAAGCATCCTGCTACTAAAGTCAAAGGTGACAAGTACACAGGTAAAGAAGCTGAGAAAGAAGAAAAGTCTGATAAAAAAGCTAAGAAGGAAAGTGTTGAGCCAGAATTCAAGTCTAAGTTCATGAAGATGGTCGAAGCTAAGAAAGAAGAAGCTGACAAAAAGAAAGCTGATAAGAAAAAGAAAATGGAAGAGGGTGCTAAGCCAGACTTTCTAGACATGGACAAAGACGGTGACAAGAAAGAGCCAATGAAGAAGGCAGTTGCCGATAAGAAAGGTGGCAAGCCACAGAAGGGTGTAAATCCGTTTGCTAAGAAAGAGTCTGTTGAAGAAGCTGCTGAAATGAAAACTGGTGAGAAGAAAAAATCTTCTACAGGTGGCACAATTGAAAAAACCAAAACAGGGTTGAAGCATACTGCTGGTAAGAACTACAGCGGTAAGGCAGCAGAAGCTGATAAGAAGAAAACTGACGAAAGCGCAATGATGCCAAAAGGCAAGAAGCGTCCAGTTAAAGAAAGCGTAGAACAAAAACTAAGTTTCCGTGAAATGATGAACCTAGTAGTTGAAAGCGGCGGACAGCAACAAATTGATCCAATTGATGCAGAATTGTTTGCATGGGCAAGTCGTGTTGCTAAACAGAAACTAGGCGAAGGCATGAAGGCTGAAGTATATGCAGGTATGGTATACGAGCGTATGGGCGGTCGATTTGATATGTATGATGTTCTAAGCGAAGATCAAAAGTAATTTAACCAATTACTACTTAAAAGCCGGCAATTAGTTGACCGGCTTTTTTGTTGACTATATAATAGTTCTATAGGAGAGATTTATGTCTACAAGAATGTATGGTCCCGAAGAAAAAGCTAAACTTGAGCGTCTTATTAACGAAGGCTCAAATATAATTCGAGAAGTTGAAGATCTACAAGAAGGTCTTAAAGAAACTGTAAAAGCTGTAGCCGAAGAATTACAAATCAAACCATCCATTATTAATAAAGCAATTAAGATTGCACACAAAGATAATTGGAAAGATCACGAGCAAGAATGGAACGATATTGAAATGATTCTTGGCGTTACTAAGCGCCTGCCGGAATGATTACCACAATATTTGGGCCAACAATACAGTGGATAAAAGATGACTTTAAGTCTAGCAGAATTCGCTTTATTGTTG
>JACCDW010708692.1_pt1 | contig 11705 bp, 10 predicted proteins | sample 7449781 | NCBI WGS metagenome assembly JACCDW01 (sample SAMN15323449, study PRJNA562643) | freshwater metagenome | isolation source: river surface water | place: USA:Blue River Watershed | collected 2017-08-18
AAAAACCCACCACCTGGCGGGTTTTTCCATTTCTAATTTTATGTATAATATTTTCAAGCCAAAGTAGCTCAGTCGGTAGAGCAACCCCTTCGTAAGGGGTAGGTCGCGAGTTCGATTCTCACCTTTGGCTCACGCATCCTGTGCATTGAAAAACCCTTCATATATGGTATTCTGCTTTATACATGGACTCAGACAAATACTACCTAAAGGTGGCACACGCGCGGGATTTGAAGGGGTTTGATCGAGCTCTTTTTAGGGCCTTCGAGATACTCCCAGGTGCGCTTACCTGGACGACATTTATTCTCGTAGTTGTTCTCTCAATCTTTAAGCCAATATGGGCTGCTATTTTTATCATTGCCTTCGACCTATACTGGCTGCTCAAGACAATCCACCTTTCCATCCATCATTACTACAACTGGAAGCGGCTCAAGCACAATGCGGCTCTCGACTGGCAGAAGATGCTTGCTGACCACAAGTACGAACACTTGTACCATATGGTCATCCTTCCATACTACAACGAGGGACTGGAGGTGATTGAGGGCAGTGTGAAGTCGCTTCTTTCGTCCAAGTACAAGAAGTCAAAGATGATTATCGTGATGGCGAGCGAGGCACGGGCAGGTGAGGAGGCATACGGGTATGCCAAGCTCATGCAAGAAAAGTACGGTGACCAATTCGGACATTTTACAATCTCAAGTCACCCTTCTGGACTTCCTGGTGAGATCAAGGGTAAGGGGCCGAATATCTCATATGCGGCAGAGCATGCGCGTGTTGAGATTCTCGACAAGAACAACATTCATTATGATGACGTTATCGTATCCGCATTCGACATTGATACGGTTGTAGGCGACCAGTTCTTCGGATGTTTGACCTGGCACTTTGTGACACATGAGCGTCCGTACAACGTGTCGTTCCAACCAATTCCTTTGTACAACAACAATATCTGGGAGACACCTGCAATCTCGCGTGTCGCCGCTATGACTTCTACGTTCTGGCAAATGATCCAGCAAGAAAGGCCTGAGAAGCTCGTGACTTTCTCATCACACTCGCTTTCTTTCCGTGCACTGTATGAGGTTGGATACTGGCAGAAGAACATGATCTCGGACGACTCACGAATCTTCTTTAACCTCTTCCTGCTAAAGGACGGAGACTATGGTGTAGTGCCACTTTCGTATCCGGTATCGATGGATGCAAACCTTGCACCCAAGTTCTCCCAGACCGTCAAGAATATTTACAAGCAGCACTTCAGATGGATGTGGGGAGTGGAAAACATTCCGTACCTTCTCTTTGGATTTTATAAGAACAAGAAGATTCCATTCAAGAAGAAGTTCGAGCAGGCATGGATCCAGATCGAAGGTTTCTGGTCAAACGCAACCAACCCTATCATGATCCTCGTGCTCGGATGGCTGCCGATTATCCTCGGAGGTCCAGAGTTCCGAGACACTGTTCTTTCATACAACCTTCCTAACATCACGCGAGACCTGATGACAATCGCTACGAGCGGACTGATCCTTTCTGCCATCATTGCTGCCAGCCTTCTGCCCAAGAGACCAAAGCATCTGGAAGGGAAGAAGCGCGTATGGGTAGCGCTCACATTGCAGTGGCTCTTTGTACCGTTTACAATTATCCTATTCGGATCAATTCCTGGTATCCATGCGCAAACCCGTCTGATGTTTGGACGATATGTCGGAGAGTTCTGGGTAACGCCTAAGCATCGCAAATAATATGAAACCACTTACCGTAAAGCAACGAACACTCTCACTTGGAATCCTGATGCTCCTGTTTCTTATAATGGCGCCACTTATCCTGCTGTATTCGTTGGGATACAGACTGGATGACGCGTTGTCACTCCAGAAGACAGGCGGGATATTCATACATTCCAAAGAAACAGAGTCAGCCGTGTTCGTAGACGGAGAGTTTCATAAGAACAGCGGATTTCTGGTACGGAATACGCTTATCCAGGATCTTGTTCCGAACAAGGAATACAAGATCGAGGTTCACAAGGACGGCTTCCAGAGTTGGGTAAAATATCTGTACGTGTATCCAAGTATCGTGACCGAGGGGCGAGTCCTCCTTTTGCCAAATGAGTTTGAGAAAAGAGAAATTCTGCAATTCTTGGACACTGACAAGTTGGCAACAACGACTGCTCCGACAAAGGGAGCCAAGCCTAACAACCCAGAGTACACAAGCATAGTGGCATTGTTCGCATCGAGCACGAAGGCGGTGGTAAAGCCGATTGCGACTTCGACTGCTGCGACGTCTTCTCCTCAGCAAAAGAGCAAGCTTGAAATATTTTTTGACAGGCTTGCAATCAAGAGTTTTGAGACGCTCCCAAACCTGATCGTGGATGGAAAGGAGGTGTCATGGCTCAGCAAGGGGAACATCGAGCTGTACTGGACGGACGATTTCGAGTCGATCCCGTACTATTATTGCGGAGGCGCGGAGCGAGTATGTGAAAACCACATCACCCTAGACTGGAGCCAGGACATCAAAAAGTTTGAGTATTTGCCTGGCAGAGGAGACGTATGGATGGTCCTCGTGAACGACGGAATCTTTGCGGTAGAGGTGGATGGTCGAACTCAACGCAACATCCAGAAGATCATCGAAGGCAAGAATCTTGATTTCCGGCTGACAGAGAACGATAGCCTTATCATAAAGGAAGGATCACGATATTTTGAGATTAATCTCTAGGCTTCCTAATGTGCTGTTTTGCACAATGTGTCCCGTTTGATTAGAATACCCATAACATACCACTATGAGCGAAAAGACCATCAAGGGACATATCCACCCGACAACAGCCATGATAGAGAACGTGGTGCGCATCTTCAAGGAGATGGGGTTCTTGGTCGTGGACGGTCCCGAGATGGAGGATGAGTGGCACAATTTCGATGCGCTCAATATTCCAAAGGAACACCCTGCGCGCGATATGCAGGATACGTTCTGGCTCAAGAATAGCATGCTCATGCGAACGCATACGTCCAGCGTGCAGATCAGGCACATGGAGAACAACAAGCCGCCGTTCGCGATTGTCGTACCTGGTAAGGTATTCCGAAACGAGGCGACAGACCGAACGCATGAGGCACAGTTCCACCAGGTAGAGGCTCTTGTAGTTGGCAAGGATATCACTGTCGCTAATCTGCGATACTATCTTGAGACGTTCTTGCGAAAGATTTTTGGTGAGGACACGGTTATTCGACTCCGACCGAGCTTCTTCTCGTTCGTGGAGCCTGGATTCGAGGTGGATATGCAGTGTGGTGTCTGCAAGGGCGCTGGTTGTCCAACGTGTAAGAATTCAGGATGGATCGAGATCCTGGGCGCAGGACTCGTGCACCCTAATGTTTTGAATTCTGTGGGTATCGATAGCCGCGAGTGGTCTGGACTTGCCTTTGGTATGGGACTTGATCGCCTTGTCATGATGAAGACACAGCTTGATGACGTACGTAACCTGTACACTGGAGACCTTCGCGTAATCAAACAATTTTAATATGAAAATATCGTACAACTGGCTTCAGGAATATTTCGACAAACCTCTTCCAAACCCCAAGGACTTGGCGGATCTTTTGAATATACGCGCGTTCGAGGTTGAGGAAATCGAGGAGCATGATGGTGACAGCGTGCTTGAGATAAAGATTACCCCTGACCGAGCGCCGGACTGCTTGAGCCATCTGGGTGTTGCACGTGAGGTTGCGATACATACTGGCTTTTCAATTGTCGACAACATGGATATCGTTCCTTTTAAGTCTGATTTTGAGACAGAATATTCTGTAGTGGCAGAAGAGAATTCTATTCAAAGGTATATATTATGTGAAGTCAAAAACGTTGTTGTAAAAGAATCTCCGCTTGAACTCAAGTTGAAGCTTGAGGCGATCGGGCAGCGCTCAATCAATACCATTGTCGACATTACAAATATTGTCATGTACGAGATTGGGCAGCCGATGCATGCGTTTGATGCGGACAAAATTTCAGGCAAGACAATTACTATTGGTGTGCCAAAGAATCCAAAGATCACCACGCTTGATGGCAAGGAGGTTGAACTGTCTGATGAGGATCTGACAATTCAGGATGAATCGGACAATTTGGCGATCGCGGGGGTAAAGGGTGGCAACAAGTCCGAGGTGAATTCTGCGACCGTTAACATTCTGCTCGAGTCTGCAAACTTCTTTCCGGTAAAAGTACGAAAGACATCAAAGCGAACGGGCATTCAGACAGATTCGTCAAAGCGATTTGAGAACGGGCTGACACCAAAACTTGCCGAGAAGGCGATGCATTTTGCCAGGTACTACATTAAAAAATATGCCTCGAATGAGAATACTGAATTTTCGATGATTAAAGACGCGTACCCGCGACCTCAACCACGACCGTACTCTGTTGGGCTCAAGATTGAGAACGTTTCAAAAAAGATCGGGATTCATATCCCTGACGAGGATATTTTGAACGTCTTGAATATGGTTGGTATTACTTACAAAAAGACAGCTGTTAAAAAAACAGTAATCGCATTGGCAAATGAAGCAATAGGTAAGCCATATGCCTGGGGAGCAAGTGTCTTGTTCGATGCACCAAATAGTTTTGACTGTGCTTCTTTGGTTGCATATGTGTATTCACGGTCAGGAGTTCAGGTTCCACGCATTTCCGTAGACCAGTGCCTATTTTCTTCCGAGATAAAAAGGGAACAGCTTGAGCCTGGAGATCTTGTTTTTTCAAATACTGGCCTTACCCTGCATATTGCTCCACATCTGGAAAGCAAAGAGTTTCTTCCCGGTACAAAAATTGACTCCGGAATCGACCATGTAGGTATTTATATTGGAGATAATAAGGTCTTGCATGCAGGCTCTAATCTCGGAAAAGTCGAAGTTGAGGACATGGACGAGTCTGCTTACTTTAAGAATAAAGTTAAGTATGGACGACTTGCAGAGAAAGATGAGGAACGGTATGTTCTCGAGATCCCGTATGAGCGACTCGATCTCAAAATCGAGGAGGACATTATCGAGGAGATCGGTCGGGTCTATGGATATGAGCACGTTACTCCGGTTGCACCTATGCTTAACTCTCAAGCGGCTGAACTTTCCATCTATGACAAGATTACGACTATCAAGAGCCACCTGACGGACATCTGTTTTGATGAGGTTGTGACATATTCGTTCCAGAAGAAGGGGGACGTCGCTGTGGCAAAGCCCCTCGCCAAGGACAAGGGGTTTCTGCGACCCGATCTAACAAAGGGGCTTACCGACGCGCTTGACCTGAACTTCCGCAACAAGGAGCTTTTTGCCGAGGAGGTTATACGTATCTTTGAGGTAGGGCATGTCTTTGTGGGAAATGCCGAGAAGGTTGTACTTGGAATCGCAGTTCGAAGCGCGAGCAAGAAACAGAAGTCAAAAGCGATTCTTGAAGAGACGCTTGCGTATCTCTCAGAAAAGATCGGTGTGCAGATATCAGTACAGATTGCCGACGGTCAGGAGGTAGTTGAGATTGATCTCGCAGGAGTGCTTGGTAGCATCACAAATGTACACAATACACTTTCAGTACTACCTGCAACTCAGTATAAACCTTTCTCGCCATACCCGTTCATGACACGAGACGTAGCGGTCTGGGCATCTTCTGCCAAGACAAAAAATGATATTGAAAAAATAATTACTGACAACGCAGGCGACCTGCTTGTGCGGTATGACCTATTCGACGAGTTCTCAAAGGATGAAAAGATGTCGTTTGCGTACCGACTTGTGTTCCAATCACACGAGCGAACGCTGACAGACGAAGAAGTGAATCCGATCATGGACAAGATCTACGCGACATTACAGGCAGACTCTGATTTTGAAATCAGATAATAGAATACACATGCAACTCGACGTACCATTTTTCTCGCAGCTAGATGACCAGATCCCGCCGGACCTGCGGCGGTCGGTGTGTGCGATTGCGTGCATCAAGATGATTTTGGATTTTAAAGGCATTGAAAATTCTTTTGCTTCAATTTTGTCCGAGTCGCTGTTTATTGGTGAGAAGGACAAAATGGGATGGACTCATGAGGTGCTTGTTCGAATTTTTAGAAATCACGGACTTATGTCATATCGACAGGAGTTCGTTGCTCATTCAATAGATCTCAATGCTCAGTCAGCTGTTGTTGCGGAGCATACTTCCCATTTTGTCGAAAAGGGTATTCAGAAAATTAAAGAAAATATCGATAACCAGAAGCCAGTGATGGTTTCTGTAAAATCAGGATTCAGTGAAAATAAGGAAGATCACATCGTCTTGATCATTGGATATGCTGAAAGATCCTTAATTATACTCGATCCAATTGTACAAGCAGAAAACCAGCCAAAGACGGTTTCTCTAGAAGAGTTTGTTAATTTTTGGAAAAGACTGGCAATCTTTATTGAATAGCATATACTTTCAACATGAAAACACTTACACAATGGATTGTGTCCGCGATTGCAATCGGAATTACAGCATACCTTTTGCCAGGCGTGAGCGTAACGTTGGTAGGTGCGCTCGTTCTTGCGGTAGTGTTGGCAATTATCAACATCCTCATCAAGCCGATTATCTTTATCCTGACCCTGCCGATCAACATCTTGACCATCGGATTGTTCTCTCTGGTCATCAACGGATTCCTGGTGTGGGGAGCCGCGCTTCTTGTGGACGGGTTTGATGTGACCGGCTTTTGGTCAGCATTTTTCTTCGCTATAATCCTGTCACTTGTCAACATGGTTTTTGGGACCAAAAAGGCCTAAAAACCCTTTAAAATAAGCCTGCTTTTACCCATTCATTACTTGGAGTTATCCCTCAAATCTGATACAATAACATGACTTATGGCAAAGAAAGAAAAAGGATACGGAGCGGATGAAATTAGAGTTCTTGAAGGTCTCGAGCCTGTTCGGGTTCGACCTGGAATGTATATCGGAACGACTGGACCAGATGGACTTCATCACCTTATTACGGAGATTTTTGACAACTCGCGAGACGAGGCCATGGGTGGCTATGCAAACCGTGTCGAGATTGCCTTTTTGCCAGGCAACTATGTTCGAGTAGTCGACAACGGACGAGGAATTCCGGTCGACAAGCACAAGACAACCAAGGTATCTGCCTTGGAGACGATTATGACCGTACTTCACGCCGGAGGAAAGTTCGGAGGAGAGGAGAGCGGATACAAGGTGTCGGGAGGACTCCACGGAGTGGGAGCATCTGTCGTGAACGCACTGTCCGAGCATACGATTGCTGAGGTTCACCGAGATGGTGGACGGTACGTGCAGGAATACGCTAGGGGAAAGAAGAAGGCCGACGTCAAGAAGGTGGGTTCTTCGGACAAGAACGGAACGATCATCAGTTTCAAGCCTGACGACCAGATTTTTCCAAGCACAGAGTTTTCATACGATCGAGTAGTCAACCATGTTCGTCAGCAGGCGTATCTTGTGAAGCAGATGCAGATCGGAGTGATCGATGCGCGCGAGTACACGGGCAAGATTGATCTTGATAAGATTTACTACCTTGGAGATGCGGACATTGAGGTTCCGTCCAAGACATTTTACTTCGAGGGAGGATTGCGATCTCTTGTCGCATTCTATAACCAGATGCAGAAGCCTGTACATAACAACATTTTCTATATCGAAAAGCAGTTCGAGGATGTGACAGTTGAGGTGTCGCTCCAGTACGTCGATGACATCTCTCCGCGAATGGTTGCGTTTGCCAACAACATTCACACACCCGAGGGAGGAACGCATATGACAGGATTCAAGACCGCGCTGACTCGACATCTCAACAACTACGGTAAGAAGAACAAGATCTTCAAAGAGGGCGATTCGTTTTCAGGAGAGGACGTGCTTGAGGGACTGACTGCGGTCGTGTCCGTAAAGATGCCTGAGATCCAGTTCGAGGGACAGACCAAGGCCAAGCTGGGATCAGTCGAGGCCAGGGGTGCCGTTGATACCGTATTTTCTGACGCGTTCAGCTATTATCTAGAGGAGAACCCTGATGACGCCAAGGCAATCATGAACAAGGTGTATCTTGCGCTGCGAGCTCGAAAGGCAGCCAAGGCAGCCAAGGATTCCGTACTCCGAAAGGGTGCGCTGGAAGGGATGACGCTTCCTGGAAAGCTTGCCGACTGTCAGACCAAGTCTGCTGAGGAAGCTGAGCTGTTCATCGTAGAGGGAGACTCTGCGGGTGGTACTGCCAAGACAGGCCGTGATCGACGAACACAGGCGATCCTTCCGCTTCGAGGAAAGATCCTCAACGTGGAACGAGCGCGACTCGACAAGATGCTTGCCTCAGAGCAGGTACGAAACCTGGTGGTCGCACTCGGAACTGCTATTGGCGATACGTTTGATATCACCAAACTCCGATATCACAAGATCATTATTGCGACAGATGCCGACGTCGACGGATCACACATTCGAACTCTTATCCTGACGCTGTTCTACCGACACTTCCGGCCAATTATCGAGGGTGGCTATCTGTACATCGCGCTACCGCCTTTGTACAAGATCACTCGTGGCAAGGACGTGCAGTACGCATATACCGACGAGGAGAAGGCCGAGATCCTGGGTGTGGAAGATTCCGCAGCCCTAGAGGCCCAGGCATTCGAGGAGGAAGGAGAAGTGGTTGAGGAGGAAGTGGAGACCGCAAGCGCCAAGAAGAAGCCGAAGATTAGCATCCAGCGATACAAGGGACTTGGAGAGATGAACGCCGAGGAGCTCAAGGAGACGACCATGGATCAGAACAACCGAATCCTCAAGCAAGTAAGTGTTGACGATGCCGTTGATGCGGACCATGTGTTCGACATGCTCATGGGAACGGACGTTCCTGCGCGAAAGTCTTACATCGTTTCGAACGCGAGGGAGGCGGAGATTGACTTGTAATTAGAAAAAATAAAAGACCATCTTTCTCGAGCCTGGTCCTCGGCCGTTGGCCTGCGGAGTCTCTTGAAAAGATGGTCTTTTATTTTTTGGGCGAAAGCCTGGTGCATCAAATTTATCTGCTTACTTCAAGAGTCTCTGACTCTGTATTGTTGCGCTCGCTTTCCTCGTCGACATCGTCATCTGAATCCACTTCAACCTTGATGTTGTAGCGTCCGTCGTCGATTCCCTCAAAGTCAGCGATGACCTCAAGCGATTGTCCTGGCTGGAGAGATGAGTATGACTTGGATCGGTAGGTGTCACTGGAGTCGTACGGAAGGTTTGTAATCTCGAACCTCCATGAGCCAGTAGATTCTCCTCCCTGGTTCTTGACGATGAATCGCACTGCCGCGGTGTCATCCTCGTCGATGTCGTCTTCCTCGACGAATCGGCTTCCTGAGAGTCGACCGACCTCAAGCGTAGTGATCACGAGGTCCGCGTCGTCATTTGAATTATACGAATTGTCTCCTGTAGATCCGCTTGTTCGGTTGCCCGTGATGATGACCGATGCAAAGTTGTTCGACTCGTTCGACTCGCTGATGTATCCGTACGGATCTGCGTGAACGCTGATGTTCTGGCTCGAGTTCTTCTGGCCGCTGAACATGACCGTCACTGCCATACCCTGACCTGCTCCAAGTGATCCCTGTGCGGGGGAGGTGATAGTCTGTGACGGATTCTGCGCGTCAGTGTAGGTGAACACCCATGCTCCGGTCGGAACGTTTCCGAGGTTGTATGCGGTGAACACGAATCCAGAATCGTTGCCGATCTTTCTGATGTCAGTGATTGCTAGGTCTGTCGTTCGAGGAACGTATGATACTGAACCTGTTGATGGGCGAGTAGTAGTTGTCGCAGGAGTTACTGGGCGTGAAGTTGTAGGCTTGGCGGTTACCGTTGATCCGGTAGAAGATCCCTCTAGGTCAAATGGATTCGTTGAGGTCGCAACCCGTGTTCCTTCCTGAGTTTGGTTGGTGATCGTGACGACTGTCGTTCCCTGGGCGACAGGGTTTGCTTCGGTGTCCTTGAATGAAATGGTAACTGTCGAGTCTGCAAATGAGTTTGCCTTGGTAAGAATCGGAACGAGTGAGATCGCGCTGAGGTTCTCTCCGAGCTTGAATGGCACGTCACATACGATTCGCTTCGGGCCGTTCACTGACTGGATGTCAAAGAAGAGTCCGTCGGCGCACGTGTATGAGACGTAGTACTGTCCTGGTACCTGGGGCTCGTACTCAAAGTTGAACACGATAGGTGTCCCGCTTGTAGTGTCAGCTGAGTCCGTGGTGATGGTGATCTGCTCGCCTCCAAGGATTCCCTTGAAGCCGCTGGTAACCGTAGATCCGAAGTTTTTGATGTTTGAGATCGCAACCGGGACCATTCGTAGTATAAAAATCGCTAGTAAAATGAATAAGACGACACCCCCTACGATGAAGAGGATCTTTGCGACCTTGCTCGCTCCTGATGTGTTTTCTGCCATAACGATAGTATAATATAAGGAAAATCGTTGTTTGTCAATGGTTTTAAAAACGAGGGCCAGAGATTGAAAAAGCCGGGTCCCGTGAGGGACCCGGCCTTGGGGTTAGGGAACGAGCAGCGACTGTCAGCAGGAAGGATGGCGTGTTCAGTTGAGCAAATGAGCGATGCTCGGGCCGAATCTGTGAAAGATGTAGCCAATGGCAAGCCCTAGCACGAGGAGCCTTCGCTCAAGACGTCGCTCGAATCTGTTTGCTGTTTCGGCTGCCGTTTCCGTAAGCGGTTCAGTTTGCGGAGGAGCATAGGGACACTTCATTTGATTCTATTTAAACAACATGTGCTTTAAATGTCAATTAATGTCGATACCCTTGAAAACCCTGAATTAATGTGATATCCTCAGGAGACCTAATAAAAGCAATATGTCACAGAAAAACTTAGTCAAAATAAAGTGCCAGGAGACAGGGCAGATCATCCATACGACTCGAAACAAGAAGAATGGTGATAAGAAGCTCGAGCTCAAGAAGTACAATGCGACACTTCGAAAGCACACTACCTACAAGGAAGTAAAGAAATAAGAAAACCCGCCGAAAGGCGGTTTTTCTTTTTTGGCCAAATCTGGTATAACTACAGGACTGTTTCAAACAGAAGGGCGATTAGTTAAGTGGCATAATAACGGTCTCCAAAACTGTGGTCGGGGGTTCGATTCCCTCATCGCCCGCATCCAAACGGCCGGCACGCATCGCGTGCCGGCCGTTTGACTTGTCCTGCCTAAATCTGTAGTGTTGTCCCAGAGCTACAACAAAGCCACAAAACAGCACATCTAATAAGACAATGAAAATTCCATTTTCAGCATTGAACTCAAGGCTGTATAGCGCGTGTGCTGCTCGGATCCTGGATCGGAGCAACGCAGTCATTACGAACAGTCACTTCGTGTACTCAAAGCCAGAAGGCTGCGGGGATCACGGTCCCAACTATGTGAACAAGGACGCGTTGTACGCCGACCCTGACGGTGTCGCGGACCTGTGTCTCGAGATTGCATGGAGGATGCGCGATGTCAGAGTTGACCACGATAACACTGTCATCGTCGGTCCTGCAATGGGCGGAGTGATTCTCTCAAGCCAGGTCGCGTTTTTTCACTCCCAAATAAAAAATGCTCGCTTGCCCGGCAATCATTCCGTGAATGCCGCGTTTGCAGAAAAGAAGCAGGGTGGAGGGTTCGAGTTTCGGAGGGGTTACGACAAGCTCATTGCGGGCAGGGACGTTATTATCCTGGAGGATATCGTCAACTCAGGAGGAAGTGTCACCGAGGTGATTGCAGCCGTTCGTGAGATCGGAGGCAACCCGCTCGGAGTCTTCGCAATC
>JACCDW011253917.1_pt1 | contig 11705 bp, 16 predicted proteins | sample 7449781 | NCBI WGS metagenome assembly JACCDW01 (sample SAMN15323449, study PRJNA562643) | freshwater metagenome | isolation source: river surface water | place: USA:Blue River Watershed | collected 2017-08-18
AAGAATCCCAAAATTGAATTACACCCGTATTGAATTCATCACCCATCACATAAAATGGGAAACAAACCTGCTAAATCCGCCTGGGCATCATGGGATGCCCAGTACAGCGATTCATACAAAGGTGCCGGCTGTATGTTTGTAGATGAGCGCATGTGTCTTGTCGGTATTCAACAAAAAGACCGAAAAAACATCATAAGTGGTTTTGGTGGTAAATGCCTTCCAAATGAACATTGGCGCGTCACAGCATTTCGCGAAACGATTGAAGAAATGTTTCATATCTTTAAAATTCCCACCGCCCTCTTTGCCGAATTGGAACGTGCCTTCATGCCTGTGAAAATCCTATCCCTTCTTCCTCATGATGGAGGTTACATTACTCTCGTCTACACATTCAAGCAGCTTAGGACGTTTCTGCGCATCTGTAAGAAACATTTATCCGTATCTCCATTATACTCCAGGTTTCCAACAGATGCCCGCTCTTTACAAAACAACCGCCGCATAGCTCCCAATGAATGCGAAATATCCCATATTCTCCTGTGGCCCCGTTACTTTGAGGGAACTCGCTTTAAGATTTCCCACGATTTCATTAATGATCTGGTGCAGTTGAACCATAATATACGTTTAACAGATTATGATATTATTGAACGGGTGTAAGTGCACCGCAATATGTTAGCCATTTTTGATTGCCTCTATGCATGCCCGAATATGCATGGCGAAACCCGGTAATCCAACATCCGCCGCCTCACCACCCCGTGGCTTCGTATACATTGCGGGAAATGCCAGACCAAACCCCCACAACCCAGGGGCGATCTGGCCCGTGCCCACATCATACACCGCTCCCAACATTTCTCCTCCCAACCCCCTTAATTCCGGTAACCGGCCTTTGAATCCCACTGCATATATCACATAGTCGGCAGCGCCAACAGTGCTTGCGATTATCTCCGTATCCGAAGCCGAAATGAGCGCCGGTGTGGCGGAAGCCCACTCACCACGCACTATCGCATCCGCTATCTCCGCCGATTCCTGTTTGACCCCCTCGGAATCATGGCACCCCCCACCCCCCAACAGAACGCACGGGCATTCTGTGGTATGCCCCCGCGACCAACGGAAGGGTGTACAACCCCGATAAATGCCCGTGATGTGGTCGCATCCCACGTCCCGTAAGTTCCGCATTATGAGTGTTCCACTGTGCGCCGTTCCAAACACGACCACGCGACTACTAGGGCGAATGTAGGAAGCTAGGGCCACCTTATCCAATGCCACAGCGAGCGGAATAGTCGGTTTGGAATAATTGAGCTGCTTGGGTTCCCCACCCGTACATACCACAACCTTCGGTACACATGCAACGCATGAACCTCCATATTCAACACGCCATCCACCCACAATTTGGGATACGGAGGCGACATGTTGGGAATGGAGGGTTACACTGGCCAGAATGGGGGCCATAAGTTCCTGCAATTGCTTACTCACAACCGAAAGGAGGGGACATGTGTTGGGATCTGCGTCTCCCAATAAAAGGGGCAGGGGCTCCGATACCCATCGTGGAATGGCCCAAAAGGCCTTGGCCAATTCGGAACGTGTGAGATTTGCCCGTACATTTCCATATTTGGAACCCAGGTCGCCACCCACACCCTCAACACCACCCGCATCAAATACAATGGTACGTGCCCATGTGGCATCCGGTAAGCAGGCCAAGAAAAGACATCCGGCGGGTCCCAGACCTATAACAGCAATCTCGTAATTTCCAAACATCCTACCCCGGAAGTGCGTTTTTCGTGTGGGTTAAAAAACCGCCACTTTTTCAAATAAATCGGACACATATGAAATTAATTGAAGCCTATAATTTATTGGCCGCCGATGGGGTCGCAGATAATCACCGCTATTTTGCGGAACTTTACAAATTGTACAATTTCGGCGATGACCAGCCGCTCAGGGATTATTTGGATTTCATTGAACACGAACCCGTTCATTGGATGCGCGGATTTCCCGCCAAACTCGTAAACCGGATCGGATTTGCGAAACCCAAGACGGCGGTTGTAAAATTGCTGAAAAAACCGGCAGTCGCCGAGGCACTCGGGCATCAATATGTTACACATATTCATGACCTGATTTGGAATACATTCAAACGTGAAGCGGATACCATTCTGAAGGAACGGACCACCACTAAGGCGACCATCCAGGTTATCCAGGAGGGTAAGAGCGTGGAGGAGATGAGTGTTGGGAGTTTGGAATCCGCAGAGTCCTTTGCGTTTGGCCATGAACCTACACCGCCTCTGCGTCCCTTAATTACCATGTCCCTTGATCCTGCGGATGGTTCATCGCCACCAACAACACCCGCAACACCAACATTATCGACAATTACCCATGGTAATGAGAATGAACGTGTTGCATTCCTGAAATCCGTGCTCCTTACAATGTCCCAGACTCTGCCCGACGGAGTCGCCGACGCGTTCCGTCTTTTGGTGTCCCGTGTCTAGGCTTCTTCCGTGTTGCTGCCCGCGCCTCCCCAACATAGTCGGCACATAGTTTGGGACAAATGACCTTTTTTGGCCACTTATACTGCCGCTGGAGTCCCGACGTATGTAACATAAGTCGTGCCTCCTCCTCCTGCTCTTCCAGCGTCATATTGTCCAGATCCAGCTTTTCGGAAATGTAAATGTGCCGGAGAAGCGAGACGCCTGTAGCCCGTCCGAACAGTGCCTCAAATGTCCGCTGGACAAATGCGGAATAGGTGGCATTGGACATGGGCTCCTTCCCACCCCGCCCCTTCTCGGCATCCTTCACAAACAGGTATTCCCGCGGCCATCGTTTGAGACTGGCACGCATATCGCGCACCAGGCCCTCGGGTAGTTCCTCCTCCACCTTTTTGTAATGTTTGCTCGTCTTGTACATATTCATGGAGAGGAAGGAGGACCCCGCTCCCGCCGCCTTACCTTCGGCACGCAGAACAACGTAATTAATATCCGTGCGATTGGGGTCGCGACCCATAAAGACGTGGACGGCACCTAAGTCGGCACGTTTGGGTCGCAGATGCACAATGATGGAGAGGAGGAGGAATTGTAGGGAATCCAGACGCGTCTTATGGGCGGTCCCGCCTCGTCGCAACTCCTCGTATTTGGCCTCTATTTCCTCAAAACTCGTGTATTTGGCGATTTGTTTGTCCTCGGGTTCGCTTCGCCTCACACGGGCATCCGCATGACGACCCAGGTCCTCATGGAGCTTTTTCCAACGGGCTTTTACAGCGTCATTGGCCGCCAGGTCCGCATCCTCGCGAAAGAGGACGAGGAGGGCTGTTAGGAGATTGCGACGTGTTGAGAGTGTGGGGTATGCCGACTGAATACGGGGATACCAGGTGGCGGGGTCCTTGGCCACCTCCATTACCGTGGCCGCCCCCGTCTGCCGCAACATTCCATTGAGCCGACTAATGTAGTTTTCGCGCGTTTTTTCGTTGGTAAAGGCCTTGCGAAAGAGGTCCTGGACCGCCTTTTCGGTTTTGGCCCCGTCTTTACTTCCACCACCTTCCATTATGAACCACTTTACTCTTCCTCAGGTTTCTTATCTTCCAACAAATACACAATGTATTCCTTCTTGACATGGGTGTCAAACTCGTCGTCTTTCAATTCCTCAATGGATTCCACGACCGCCACGGGTTGTCCTTCTTCCAATTGGCGAGCGAGTCGGCTCTGTCTGTAAATATCATACAGGGTATTTCCAATGAGAACCGATGAGCCCACAAGGGTTGCGGCCACCGTGGATGCGATTAGGGATCCCACAAGCGTCATGGATTCCCCCGCCTGTTCCACCACGTAGGCGGTGGTGCGGGCACCCGCCTGAATTCCTATACCTACAACATCTCCTGCAACGAGGCGTCCCCCGTGGGCAAGCAGGGAGCCGCCAATGTGGATACCACCGACCGCGGCACCCGTCACGGCCTTCCCCGAAACCTGGGTCACCGCAAAGGCCAGGGCTCCCGCCGCGAGCGATGCACTCGTCGCCACTTTATGGACATTGAGCCATCTGTCGGGAGCCTGGGGGAGTTCAAATGAGCGGGCCTCCTCTGCGGGGGGCCGCAGTATAAGTTCCATTTTATTCTGCTTGCGAATGTTAGAATAAATGGATTCCATACACATTCAGCCGGCCACTGTTACGGAGACTAAAACTGTCACCAGCTTTTCTATTCGTGTTACGGCACTGGAGTTATTTAGGAGCGTGTCGGTAATGGTGGATTTGCGTGATGCGTCGGGAAATTTCGCGGGTGTCCGGAATTTCGTGATTTCCGGAGCCGAATATGCGGGTTGGAATAATGACGACCAGTACCTAGTGGCCCTGGTGGCTCAGAAACTCGGGTTCACTCTTACTGCCTAAATTCTAAAAGCAAAAAAGAATGAAGAATTGTGATCCACACGATTATTATACACCATAATACATTATCTTGGCGTCTTTTTTATCCGCCAGAATGTATGCCATGTCATCCAAACGCTGCTGTAATTTAGCGGCTATCACAGAATCCGATACCACAATATTCTCGTTCTTGAAGTCGGTGATAATTTGTTTAGCTATATCTAAAAGGGTTGGCTTCAAGGCTATAAAGCGCGGGCAATCTTTTAGAAATTTCAGGAAAGCCAACATATGGGTTGCTTTTTCATTTGGTGATTCGGAACTACGCATATTGCGCCTATATTCACCGAATATTGCCACGTGCACATTAAACGATTCATCGGAATCTGTTGGGGATTTATGTAAGAGAAACCAGTGGCGGGAGTTTTGTGGAGTAAGACCGTCGTATTTCTCATTAGTAGATTGGGAATATTCCACACGTCTGCCGTACTTTGCGGCTAGACGTGCGGAACGACGAGGAGGAATGGATGACAAGGAAGACATGACGAGATGAAGGAATGAGTAAAAGTGGAATAGAAAGGAACTGAGTATGTTGAGAGGTATTAACTCATTGGAAGCCCGTCAATTTTTAGACCAAATTTTCAAATATTAAAGACAATACTAAACAACCATACAACCCATGAACTTGCCGCCTCCCACATTTTCATCTTGCCTAAAACGCCTAGCAACTGAGCGGCGACAGTGCCCCGATTTGGTTCTCTCGCCCCTCCAATACAACCCCAGTACACAGCGGGTGGAATGGGTTCTCACGATTCCTCCAACAGGTCCGTTCATAACACCCCTTAACCTGCAAATCGGATACGAATCCTCATATCCTTTCTCGGCACCCTACTTACGCTTCCTGGATCCCATACCCTTTCATCCCAACATTCACTCCAGCGGTTCCATGTCCAATCTTATGGTGGAAGCGTGGTCGCCCCTTTTAACAGTCCAGCGGATTTACGACAACGCCCAGGATATACTTGCATTTCCCTTACCAGAATACCCCTATAATGATGCGGCTATGGCCGCCTGGAAAAAGACGACATTGCAACAGCCACTACGCTAGCGTTTCACAACACATACATCAATGGGTATATCAATGACCTGGAGACCATGTTGGAAGCGGGCTTGGATATAGAGACACCGACAGGCATCACGGGGATTCAGGCCATTCCGCCACGGATGGGCCACCAGCTGGTCCAGGTGTTCCCAGGCACCGCAGAGGCGATCCATGGAACCCGCCGAGCCAAAAAAGAAAATATCATAAATGCGCTGGGGGTAATACGTTCCAGTCGCGCGATTGTTTATGGCATAAATGTACCTGGTTCCCGCCGCAGATTCGTAAAGCGAACGCACGTGATGCCCAAAAATCGCATCGGGTCGGCAACGAATCACCAGGTCATGTGTCAAGCCCGTTTGGGCACAGAACGCGTTACGCATTTTGTTGGCGTCCCAGAGTGTAAAGAGTTGGGGCACAACGGTCCCTTTTATGTGTGCACCATTCCATTCAAATCCCTCGGCATACACGGACTTCTTACATCCTTCCAGCCTGTCCTCCCACTCCTTCAACCCATGAATCGCCGCTCCTCGCAACCAGGGTCCGTAGGCCGCCTTCAGGTGTGCCTCCGTAATCACGTCCCCTTCGTCGCCCCGTAATCGGGCATCGCCGTGATTGTGGGAGACTCCGCGATCCGACCATGTAGACACGAATACATCGCAGGCATCAAAGAGGCGGAAGAAGGCGTGTAGGGAATGGAGGACATCCGCGTCCTGAAACCGGCGCATTTGGCCGCATAACAGAATGGCTACACGCATGGTCCTCAACTACTAACATGCTCCTCCATCCCCCGCCCTAAGCCTTTTTGCCTTCGGCGAAAACAAAGGCTCCATTGAGCGTGGTAGCAAAGAGCAACCAGGCGATGTAGGGTGCCATGAGCCACTGGACCACGGAAACACGGGTGGTCGCCACGATTCCAGCAGCAACGGCCACATTTCCAACAAGTATCCCCAACGCGGGAAGGGGCCGACGCAAGCCAAAGAAGGCGCGACACCAGGCGACATTAAGCGCTAGATTGACGACGTGGAGGATTGTTGGAAATGGGGTATCGCGCAGGATGGACAGGGTAAATGCGACCGCCAGACAAATATAGAGGGTGGTCCACACAACGGGAAAAACCCAATTAGGCGGGGCCCAGCTGGGTTTGGCCATGGAATACCAGGGACTTTGGACAGATTGTTGGGTGTACTGGGAACCAAGGGTTGCTGTGGCGGTAACGGCGGCGATTGCTACCGTGGCTGCGGCTCCAAATACGACGATGTTCATATTTCTACATTAATCCGACTTCATTTATTTTATGGCGAATGGCGCGACGATAAGTCGTTCCTGACACGGTATATTCAATAATCAGGGGGTGTGTAATTGCCCAGAATGTGCCGTAGGGTAGGTTTTGTACGGTATCTGTTAGAACGGTGGTGCGGTCATTGCCCAACACAAGGGTATCATTGGCGGGATCCGTCTCCCCATTGTAAATGGGCGCAGTCGCCAATATATTCGTTTGATATGCCCCATCATTGTATTGGGGGACAACTGCGCCAACAACGGTATCATAGTAACCCGCTTCACGATCGCCGAAAGGGACCGAAACCACCTGAAACTTCCGTGCCATTCCAGGGTGAATTACGCGAATATTGGTCCACCCCGCAAACGTCTGCCAGTATCCAATTAAATCCGAACTAATGGAGGAAATTGCCCGTTGTTTTCCCATGTCGCGCGCAATGACCCACAAAACTCCACTCATGTCGTTTTCAATCCTATACAACGTATTTCCATTCATGGTAAAAAAGGAGTAGATGATACTTGTTGGAGGTGTGGGTGTTTGTGGGGTATTCGGAAGTGCATATGTCTGAATGGAAAAGTGCCGATTTATGGATCGGGGTTCCAAAATACTCCTCATGGTTGAGGACATTTTACCGGGTTCGTGTATATTCTATGTTATACATACAATATACAATACGATAATGATGGAAATCTTGGAAATTCCGGAAAGTCGTTTAGATGACGGAGAGAGCCTGGTACTGGGCCAGGGTGAGGAACACGCCACGGATGACAGTCTGGCGAGTATCGCGCATCTCCACGGAGAGGGGGAAGTTGGCATCGGTGAGGGCAGCGGAAGGCACGAGATCTACACGGAGAGTGGAGGAGTTCACGTTGTTCCTGGTGACGGAGGCAATCACGGCACCCTGGGTGGTCAGGCCGCGCAGGTCGCCCAGGAAGGTGTGGTAGGCATAGGCCTCCATCTGTACCACCACGGCACCGTTGGCGCGACGACCGACGAAGGTGAACTGGGCAGGAGTGATGGGGAGGTTCTGGACGGAGGCGGTGTAGACGAAGGGGGTACCATCGGGCTTGGTAATGGAGTAGGTGGCGAGCATGGCACGGATAAACTCATCCTGGGCGAGCATGCGGCGCTCAAAGTAGTAGTCACGGGCATCCAGGGCAGCGGTCTTGGAATCATAGGCAGTCTGGGCGACCTTGGAGGCAATCAGGGCATCCTGGGCAGCATCAGTCTGGACCTGGACGGTGGTGGCAACCTTGGTGGCGAGGGCGGCGGAGAGGGCGGAGTCGGCGTTGCGGAGCTCAGAGGCGAGACTGTCAAATACGGTCTGGGCGACCTTGGAATCAATCTCAGACTGTACACGGGAGGAGATGTCGGACTCCAGGGCAGTAGCGCGGCCCTCCACGGCAGTGAGACGACCATCCTGCTCAGCATCCTTGGCGTCCACAGCAGCGAGCTTAGTGTCATACTCAGCCTGGGCGACCTTGGTGGGCACGGCGGCCTCCAGCACACTCACACGGGTATCGTGCTCGGCATCCTTGGTATCTAGAGCAGTCATCTTGGTGTTGTAAGCGGACACCTCCACCTTGGCGGCATCCAGGGCAGCCAAGGCCACATCATGGGCGGCATCCTTGGCATCGAGGGCGGAGTGCTTGGCTGCAATCTCGGCGACCTTGTTGTTGTACTCAACCTGGGCAACCTTGGTGGGCAGGGAGGCCTCCACGACGGCGAGCCGGGCATCAGCACTGGAGATCTGAGTAGCCTGGAAAATAGACTGACCAACGAAAGACATGATTGTTTATGTTGGGGCCCAAGAAAAAAAAATGGCATGCGTTAGGTGGTGGGGTCCGGGATCAAGGAAACATCCTGGTCTAAACTGACAACATTTCCTTCCGAATCTGTGATCACATATGTCTTTTCCAATATACGAATGTATCTTTCCAAGGCTTCAATGCGATCCACCAATTTTACCACTAATTCTACCGAATCTAGAATAGTTCCTACAGAATCATACGATAGAGTTGTAGTTTTCGTTTTATCACCGATTTGCTGAATTGTCAGGGCATTGGTTGTAATAATACGGGGTTTTTGCACTACGTTTCTTGGTTGTATTCCGGCCATTAATACTCGGGGATTTTTTGCGAATAGAATAGGAACGTATTCGTAATTTAAACCTCGCAACAGATGTGTTGTATATTATCCAGTATGTTTTATACACTTCAGGAAGTTGATACATTTTACAATTCAACCGAATCCGCCGCCATCCCAATGGCTGAACGCCATGCCCGCATTTACCAGGAATTTGAGGCCAAGGTTCGCCAACATGATCCCCAACTCCAACAGGCATTCCTGGCGACCGAGGGATTCGGTGAACTCGCATTTCAGTGGAACTGGTGGCTCGCCGTTAAAGACGCACCCACCGCCTTTAAATTCCTGGAGGTCGGTGTGTATAAGGGGCGCGTGTTGGCCACCATTCAATACCTCGCGGACCGGATGAAAAAGTCTCCCACCATCGTGGGTGTTACACCCCTTTCCACGGAGGGTGATAAATACAGCGGGTACGATGATGTGGATTATTTTGCCGCCATTCGCCGATCCTACGAAAAAACCGGCAGCGGCGGCGTTTCCTTCGCAAATACGCGAATAATTAAGGGGTACTCACAGGACCCGGTGACACTCTGTGAAGCCGCACAACAAGGACCCTATGATATCATTTTCATTGATGGATGTCACGATTACGATGTGGTATGTCAGGATATTTCAAATTACGTGGCCCTGTTGCGTGAGGGCGGACTGTTGGTAATGGATGATGCGTCGCTGTTTTTAGAGGCCCCTGCGGGGCGTTTTCATGGGCACCCTGATGTGGCGAAAGCCATTCGGGACCGTATTGATGGGAATCCGGCACTCAGACATATTTATGCAGTGGGCCACAATCGTGTGTGGCGCAAGTGCCCCGTTTAAGCTACGGGATAGCCATTGTGCCAGGTCTGACGCTCCAGTTGGCCGTTTGGTAGGCGCACGACCCAGTATTCCCAGCCGTGATGGGGTGTTGGTGAACCGTTCTCAAGGACTTGGGAACGTTCCTTGGTAGGGTTGTCGCGCAAATCGTCCTCGGCGTATTTCCACAAATGGCTGCTTATGGAGCGCACAAGGGTAAAAGGGGGACGAGGAGGGAGCATGTTGGAAGTGTTGGAAGCCATGGGAAAGGAGCGCAAGGGGAGCAAGGAAGGGAAAGGAGAGCAAGGAAGGGAAAGGAAGGGCGGGGGAACTTCTCCTCCAAGCAACCAAAACCCCCTTCAAATTTTCTCATCACATTTCAAGTAATATGTTGAACATATTCGGATTCATATTCAGTGTCAACTTTAACTACATTTTCTGGATTGGTACTCTCGCTTTTTTCATCGCGTCTATCGCATTATGGATAGGACGCAAGGGCGATGTTGGATACCTTTTTTATGTCCAGGTTATTGCGGTCACCCTGATGTTCACGGGTAGTAAAATCGGCCGCGCATTTCTCGGACTTGAATAGAGCCCCCATCATGTCCCTGAGAGCTATGCAGCTGCGCTACAACACACTTCATTCACCTGCTCGTCTCTTAACAAGACAGGAGCAGTTGGAAATCATTGCACGTGAACGTCCTTCTCCCCCTCCTCCCCCTCCAGAACCGCAACCCGTGCAAGAGGATACGGAGACGGCGGCCCCACTCCCCCAGGCTTTCTACGCCGCCCTGAACGCCGTGTTGCGTCATGGGGCGACCAACAATCTCGGCCCCACCCGATGTGCCCGTCTCAATTACATCTGGTTTGTCACGGCAGCCATGGCCTATCAGTGGACCCAGCCGGCCACGGCCGCCAGTCGTATTACGGGTACAAAGGATCAGTGGCAATGGAATGCCGGATCGCCCTTGAAAACTAACAAGGATCAATGCACTTGGATGGTTTATATGTGGGAAATCGTGATGCCCCTGATTGCGCCCTCATATACGGCGGATACTGTTGCCGCTCTTGAGCGCGCCGCCTATGGGTGGACGGTGGAACAGCAGGGCGCCGAACAGGCGCGTGTGGCCGCCGAGGGAGATTGGACCGCCTTCTGGGCCGCCTGGCAAACCTGGTGGGCCGGTCGCCAGACTGACGGGGCCGTGGAAGCCGCCGTGCCCCCTACAGATGCCCAATTGCCAAACGGAGGGACCATGTTGGAAGTGTCGGATGGTGCCCAGGACCCCAACACATTCACCGCACCCACAAAGTGGACGCCCCTGAAAGTGGGTACTAAGACCCAGAAATACCTGACATGGGATTGGATGTCCGTGCGCTCCTCGGCACTCTCGTTCTCGGATGGTAATTTCATACAATCCGAGGCGAAGAAGGCGTTTTTAAGTGATCCGGTGGCCAAGGCCGCAGAAATCGCGGAAGTCCTGGCCATTTCCCAGACTCTCACAGATACCCAAAAGGCCACTGCCGAGTTGTGGGCAGGTGGTCCCGGCACTGTATCACCACCCGGTATGATGATATGGTTTTGGCGTGTGTTCATGCAGAGCCGGGACACGGCGCCTTCCTGGGATACCCTGGTGTATTCGGGTCTGGATTTGGCCGCCCATATTTTTGAGACGTCGCGACTCGTGTGGGGAGTCAAGAAATTCTTCATGGAGGCCCGGCCCATTCAGTATATTCGTGCGACGCACCGCGGCGAGTCCATTACATTGTATGATGGTACGGCCACAACGGGTGAACACTGGGTACCTTTCCAGGAATCCGATTTTGTGACACCGCCATTTGCCGATTTCCCCTCGGGCCATTCAGCTTTCTCACAGTCGTTTGCGAATGTCATGACGGATTGGTTTGGAGCGGCCATACCTGCTCTCGCACCCACAACACTCACGGACCCGTCCCTACTTTCACCGGCTCTCGCCACAAATCAGACACAGGCTTTTGGTACATTGACCTTCCCTGCGGGTGCCTCGCTTATACAACCAGCCGCTTCGGTACCCGCGG
>JACCDW011011276.1_pt1 | contig 11704 bp, 7 predicted proteins | sample 7449781 | NCBI WGS metagenome assembly JACCDW01 (sample SAMN15323449, study PRJNA562643) | freshwater metagenome | isolation source: river surface water | place: USA:Blue River Watershed | collected 2017-08-18
ACGCGCACTGCGAGTTTCCTGTAATTCAACTTCACGGAGTCGCAAAGTTTCACGGAGCTCTTCCAGTTCCTCTTCCAACTCACCAATCTGTGCTTCATATTCCTGCCTAACCTGTGCTATTGATTCTTGTGCTCCACGTTGACTAGCCGTATCGCGCTCTTGTTGTAATGTTTCAATACGTGTTGTAAGTGCTGTTATAGTAGCATCTTTCTCAGCTAAAGCACTGCGAATTGCCGATTGACAGTCGCGTTTAGCCTTTTCTAACTCGCTGCGCAACCGTTCAGCTTCCGCTTTAGCGACCCTTCCAACAGATTCAGCCTTAGCGATCTGTTCCTGAACAGCATCATCATATTCGGCCTGTAATTCTTGTAAGCGTTGATCACAATCGCGTGTAAGATTGGTTCTTTGCTCTTTTAATTTTTGTTCATAATACGCGTTGCGTTCCAATAATTTAGTACGAGCTTGTTCAACGGCAGCGACAAGTGCTTCCCGCCCTTGTGTTGTTTGAGCCCGTAGCGCATCCAATTGACGCTGAAGTTGCGTCTTTGAGGCATTACACTCGTTTAGTAACCGTTCAAACTCCGCACGTTCTGCCTCAATGCGATCAATATCATCCAAACGACTTAAACTAAGACGAAGACCACGAATTGTAGCATTTGCTTCATCCAATTGTGCTTGTAATGCCGCGCTATCGGCGTTGTGTGCTAAATCGGACGCTTCAAGGTCGCGGCGTATTTGTTCGGCTTCTGTGGTTTTCGCATCTAATTGTGCTTGAATCGCATCCCGTGTTGTAGCCCCCGCAACAAGCTGAGCGGTTAAGGCAGCAATTCGCTCATCCTTTTCAGCTACAGCGGCTTGAAGCAAATCATGTTCTTGTGTTAGTTGTGTCAGAGTCCGAGCTGCTGCTTCACGTTCACGCGAGGCATCCTGTTCAAGCTGTTGAATGCGATTACGCATCTGGTCTAGTTCAGCGGTCAATGTTCCTTCGCGTGCGTTTTTAGCTGCGATGCGTTCCTGTAGATTTTGGACAACTCCTGTTTGACGACCACCGCTTGCCCGCAAATCGGCCAACTCAGTCTCTTTCTGTTGTATTTGCGCGCGCAAATCTTCCAGCTCCGCACCAGACTGTTCTAATTCCGCCGCCCGTGTTTGAATATTTGCTTGTAAAGACGCAATCTGATCCAGTAGCTCTTGATTGTTTTGTATGGCCACATCGTTGCGACCACCCATATTTCCACGTTGTAAAGTGCCAATCTGTTCCACAATATTTGCCGTTGACGCACGAAGAGCATCCAATATTGATTGAAACGATTCCTGTGGGCACCGTGTAGCAGCACACAATTGCTGGAAACGTTCAATGTCTGTTGTCATACTTTCCAATTTGCGCATTATAGTTGCTTGACCAGTTCCAATGTTTTGCCGCATACCACCCAATTCCTCACGTAGAGTAGCGACTTCCCGTATTAACGCATCCACAGATGTATGCGTGCCGCGCACATTTTCCTTCAATATATCTACATTTCCAACAAGGCCTGCTGTGTCTTCTGTTATACTGTCTAATTGCCCGGAAATAGGTGCTAATGCATTACCCAACAGCACAGGCAAACTACGATTCAGATTTTCTAATATCGCGTCAAATTGGCCTGGGCGCTCGCTCAAGTTACGAACGGCAGTTTGAAGTGAAGTTTGAATCTCTGTTAACATTGTGGCCAGATCTTCGCGTTTTACAACTGATTCGCGCACAAGGCGTTCAATGGCCGTTAGCACTGCTTTGCTTTCGGCAATTTCTTGGGGCGGCCGTGCTAATGCGCCGATCGCCGTTTCTACTGTTCTAAGGCGAGCTGCTATTTGCGCAATATTGTCTGGAGTTTCGCGCAGCTGTGTAGTTAAATGTGTGATTGCTTCATTCACAGTTGCTACATTCCCTATTTGTGCGCGAAGAGCGGTTAGACCCGCTTCAATTGCTGCTATGCGAGGATCCAACTGGGTGGATAACGCATTTACAGCACCCCGTACTGCTGTAAATTCAGGTGCTTGGCCCTGAATAAGAGTAGCAAGCTCATGTAGCGCAGTTCGTAGTTGCTCAGTGCCAGCTGCTGCTGCTGCTGGTAATGCTGCTGCTGCTGCACGTGCTTCCGTTGCGTTAGCGGGTAAGCGGTCAGTTGCTGCCAAAATTGGTCCTAAATCTGGTTCAGGGAGTTTTGTGATGCGATTTAGTATTGTTATAATTTCAGTAAGCCGTGCATCAATAGGTTGCGTTGTCCGACCAACAGTCATCAAAAGTGTGCGAATATGTTCATGGTTGTTTTTTGTGATTGAAGTTAATAACCCTAATTCTGACTGTAGGGCATTCAGGCTACGTTTTACAGTTTCAAGTTCACCGGCAGCAGAAGCATCTGCGGCTTTTTGGGCGGTTTCAGTTGCTAGGGATCCTGGATCACCAGTGCTTGCGGATAAAACACTTACGGCAGTTTTCAATCCTTTAAGCTGTTGAATATTTGCTTTTGTTGCTGCGGACGATTCCAATTGCTGTATTGAGGCATAAATTTTTGTAAGAAGTTCAATAACGGCTGCATTATCACAATGAACATGTGTCACACATGCTCCTTTTTCAGATTTTGCGTTGGGTTTGCTTTCAGGTATAGTTGACCCTTCTACAAACGTTGAACCTTCTACAGCACACGTTTCAGAATCATCTGGATTTTTAGCACCATCAAGTCGTAATATGCTATCAATCTCAGCAAGTAAACCTGATTCGCCAGTTCGCAATTTATTGCTAGTGCTTGTGCTACTTATACCGCTTTTCAATGTAGCACGTTTCAGACACAACACTTTGCGCACAATGGGTGGTAACGGTAGGCCACGTTTGCCACTTGCCCAAAATAGGAAATCACGAACTTCCTGTGGGTTTTTTGCTAAATCTGTATTTAGCACTTTGCCCTGGGGAGTTTTCTTCAAAATACGAAAAAAATCTAATAACGGTATATCACTTTCAATAAAACCGGTATTAGATGATGTCCGAGCAGATACGCTTGCGCTGTCATCCGCGATCGGAAAATTCATGAACCTAGGCATGTCTCTAATTGACAGGATCATTTATTATGAGAGTAAATAAGCGCTCAATAGCTTGGTCTTCTTCAGTTGTTTGTGCTTGTTCCGGGAAAATAAGAGTGAACAACTTGTTTATTGCTGCGTCATTTTCATTAGTAGCGGGCAAAGGCACGTTAGTGCCTGGCTGCTGCTGCGCCTGTACCTGCTGCTGCTGCTGACCCTGCTGCGGGGCTGACGCCTGCTGCTGTGCCGGTGGAGCACTTGGAACAGCACCTGGCATATCTGATGGCATACCACTACGTATTTCTGATAGCAGACCTTGAATGTTAGCAACATTTAGGTTTGAAGGAGCGTTATTAGCTCCATTTGCTATGCGACTTTGTATACTATCTTTGTTGGCAAACAAAATAGACCATAATACAAAATGCGGCAATTCACACTGTTTGGACAACAGGAGTGATGTGTCTGAACTACAAGAAGGTAAAAGCTTGAAAAAATCCGCCAAATATGGTGCTAATGATTTTTCCATAGTTCCGTCCACGCCAAGGCTTTTCAAAATAGCTTTTTCAAGAGGATCAAGGGTAGCACCAGAAGTACCTTTAAAATATAACTTCCTGCGATTGTGATCACTTTCCGTATTATTATATGTAAATGATTGATTGCCCAAACGAACAACCGTGCTCATACTCTTATTACACATGCCGAAAAGAAAAAAGCATTGGTTTGTGTTTGGTCTCGTTAGCCAAAGCACACATGTGCTTTGGTCTCGTTAGCCAAAGCACACATGTGCTTTGGTCTCGTTAGCCAAAGCACACATGTGCTTTGGTCTAAAATCGCAGCGTTCTCTAAGTCTAGAATCATGGCATCTGCTGTTATTGAACCAAGTGTCCCCCAGCTGGAACGTCGTGCTGTCACAGTCAAGAATCGCGTGCAGTGTAAACAAGATCAAGTTATTTCTTGGCTACAGGAGTTTTATACAGCCCCGGGCAATCTTGAAAAACTATTGCCAATTCTTCAAGGCACCAGCCCAATTAGTCTACGTCTTGTAGACTATTTTGTAACAAATTATGCTAAAAAGATGAATACTGGATTCATGCTAGCAGGTCGTCATTTCCTAGTTTATTTTAATTATAAGCGCGAACTGAATGCGTATAGCAAGCGCCTATTTGATCCATTTTGCCGGCGTGAACGTATTATGTTTCAGGCCCGTGGCGTTGAACCATTTGTAACAACTGTTGGGCAACTAAACTTTTTCCGCTGGTTTATTGAGCGTGAAATTCTAGAATTTGTGATAGAAAATCACAAAGACATTGAAAAAGATATGAATTCAACACTAAAGGAACATTATAGTCGTTCCACTACAACTACTACTAGCGCGGCAGCACCCGAGTCACTGCCTACTACCGAAACACTCTCCTCCACTGAATCTAAATCTAGTCGTAAACGTCGTTGCGAGCTCACACAATCTGCTATGAAAAAGGTGAATGTTCATGAATGTGAAGTGCTTGTATCGTTCAGTTAGACCCGCGGCAAGGCTCACCAACGGCCTAAATACTTTGTTGTTCTTAATTCTTAGAATGTCGGTTAGTAATATTAGCATTGACATTGTTGGATACTCAGGGACAAAAGATTTTCATGTGTATACAGAATTTATAGATGAAAATGATTACGACATAGTCGTAAAACGCTGCGATTCTAGCAGTAAAGGATGGGAAGAAAGGCTAGAAGTCTTTGTTGTATACACAACTACAAATAAAACACAAACAATCGTAATTGGTCCATCTTCAGAACCAATTCGCAGAGTTCGTATTACAACAGATACAAAACTTGTGAAAGGCGCCGCTGTTCAAGGGCGCATAGTGCATGAACCATTGCCATTTACCGTGCCGCAACGCATTTCTCGTCATGCGTTTAATACACTATTTGATACAGATATTGTTGAGCTTCCAAAAAATATGTTTGCTGTAGGTATTTACAAAGATAATGTCTACTTGTATAATCAAACCTATGAATTTTATTACATGATTGATCTTGTTGTTAGGCACATGATTGGTGTAGCACTTCAAGAGAAACTGTATAAAAAGATCCATTGGGTCATGTGTGCGTATGATGGGTACATGGAGGGTCATTATCTAAGTCGTCGGTTTGTACCAAAGTCCATTGAAGATACCGCTTGTAAAGACATGAATATGCTGATTATGTCAGAATCAAACACCTACCCCATATTCTACAAGGAAAAATGGATAGTCGCACAAAGCAATCAACATCATGTGCCCTATACAATTGATATGCCAGACCGCTATTATTTCTATCTGAATCGGTATAATGCATATAGGTCTATACACGGCGGCATTCCTTTTGATGACAAACTACCAATGATTGTGTATGGATCACAACCACGTGGGTCAAAATATAATTTTACTCGTCGTTATGACATAGAACTATCGCAACGGGACTATTTTTACAGTGATGCGGTGCCAAAAACAAATATTCATGCACCAAAATGGATTGATCGTGAGACTATGATTAAATATAAATATATATTGGACATTGATGGTAATGCTAGCACATGGGATGCCACCGCATGGAAGCTGAATTCTGGATCTGTAATTTTAAAGACAGAATCTGCATGGCACCAATGGTTTTATCTGGACTATAAGCCTTGGACACACTATGTTCCTGTCAAAGATGATTTTAGTGACATTCAGCAACGGTTTACTTGGTGCGAAGCGCATCCGAATGAATGTAGGGCTATGATTGCACGTAACATGGAACTGTTCCAAAAAGCGTATAATTACAGCAATGTTATTGACTATACACTCAAGCAACTTGTAAGAATTCAAGGCATGCCCTACTACCAGGTGAACACTAATCGTATATTTCCATTTACAATTGGAGACGCAAGGGTTGACGGCATTCAATGCGCAAAACTGAATTTCCCACATCGCCTTCAAGCAGCAAAATATATGTGTTCTAAACTAAATGACAGCGATTATGTGCTATTTTTTAATGCAAGTTTGACCGATGTCTGTGCGTTTACGCCAACCGTGCTATTTGAAACGTATAAAACTTTTAAGAAAGATATTGTATTTGGTGCTGAAAAGAACCTTTGGCCTGGATCGTTGGAACCTCATAGGCAAGTATTGATTGGGTGTGCGGGATCAACAGAGTTCAAGTATCTGAATTCTGGATTTTATATTGCGCGTGTTTCTGCTTTGCGCAAGCTGCTGAAGGAATTTATATGGCCTGACTCAAATAACGATCAAGAGTATTTTACAAAAGCCTATTTAACAGGGCGCTATGATATAGCACTAGACTATGCTGTGAATCTTGTGCTAAATACATATTTATGTTCTGGTGAAGAAATTGCTGCGAAAAAGGCGGAAAATATTCAATTTATTCACTACAATGGTGGGCGTTAATGGCGAGTGCTAATGGTCTAAATATAAACTATTACAACATAGTATAACAATGTTAAATTATGTTGGATTCAAAAGCTCACTTAACGCTTCACCGTCTGCCTTTACATTCGGTAAGTACAGATCGCTAGGCACATCTATTGGCAGTGTGTCCGAGTATATGTTGATTTGGAATACCACAGATACAAATTACTACAGGCGAACCATTCACAGTGTGGATCGTTCTGCCAGCTTGGAGCATACCTTTCAGCATGGCCTAAGTGGCGCAAAATACACATTTTCGGAAGTTCTTACAAAACTTCAGGCATCTCCAGGCTACTATTACACATTCCAATTTGGAGGATCTAGTAGTTCCTATGTTCTTGTGAAAGCGCCATCCGCAACCGACGATACAACACTCACAGTAAATGTTTTGCATTTTCAACATACCATAGGTTGGACTACAAACTGCTCAGAAACTGACGATCGTCCTTTGGGGGTGCCTGCCAGGCTCCGTGCCACATGTGTGTCTTGGATGTCATCCGCGCTGCTTTTAACAAAACTAGCGGCACTAGCAACGCCGCCTGTACACTGGGTATGGTTTCGTAAACCTGGATATCGCCTTACACAGGAAATTATTGAACGTGCCTACAGTTGGATTGCGTTGAATCCTGATGGAAGGTTCCATCTTTGGACAGATATACCAACGCATGAGGATGCTGAAGACTTTTTCGCAAATATTGAACCTGCTTGGAAGACGCAGTTTTTAGAAGCTACAACTATTCACTATGCAGATGAGACTAGCGCATTGATTGAAGAAGCGCTAACCTACTTTAGTGACTCAAACACAGAAGCCGGTATATCTGCTCTTCGTGCCGAGTTCATGTCGCCCGAAAGGCAAGCACGTGTATACAAAACCGATTTTGCGCGCCTGTTTATTCTTTGGAAGCATGGTGGCATGTACGCTGATTTTAATGATCTTTTATGTCTGGCCCCAATGAAGCAATTATTTACAGTGTATGATCCTACAGCTCCTCTTGGTGTTACCGATCATGCCGATCTGAATCATGCAACCAATTATTTCTTGTATAGCCCGCCTAAACATGAAGCATGGGAAGCCATGCTGCGCGCAATGATCACCGATGTTCCACACCTAGTCCGCATGATCCGCGATACAATTATGGAAGAAGCTGTATTTGAAGCAACAAAAAAAGTGCTGTGTAGTTGTACACAATCCGAAATTACGCATTTTGATACAACACAACTTTCAACTGTTTTTAATAGAAATCAATTGCCATATGTTGGGAATGAAAGCATAAATGCTCAATTGTGGGAAAGACTTCCCTACATTATTCTTGGTCAAATAGCACCAGAACATCTTAAACATGCTATTGGGAGTCGGCTTGACTATCTCAAAAAACCCATGCGAAGTGGCCGTCGTGGTCCGCTGGCTTCGCCCGTATTTCAGGCACTTTCCGAGGATAACTTACTTATCATGCATGATCTCTTAGAAAGTGAATTTCATGCTCAATTCTTGTTTTGGTGGACCGATTTTAACCTTCGCACATTGATGCACTTTACTAACCTCCCAATCTTTTGTAGGATGCGCAAGATACCACTTACAATGATTCCATATGGATATTACATGTCGTATGCGTGTGGTTTAAGTTGGGTGGGTCATATTGGCGATGGCACATCGTATGGTATGGATGGTCGCAAAGATGTGCGTATTCGCACTATCTATGAATCTGTGGGTTGCTAAGCTACCAGGTTGCTGCGCATAGGGTTGCTGCGCATAGGGTTGCTGCGCATAGGGTTGCTGCGCATAGGGTTGCTGCGCATAGGGTTGCAGCGCATAGGGTTGCTGCGCATAGGGTTGCAGCGCATAGGGTTGCTGCGCATAGGGTTGCTGCGCATACGCTAACGCCATGCATCCTGTTTTGGTCGCAACAATTCATACGCCTGTAGCGACGCAGCATCCGTGGCCGCTACCGGTGGCAGCCAACGGTCGTAAAATTGCCGTTCCGTCAACAACCGTGAAGCATCCATTTGACGCTCACGATTGTCTTCCACTACCGCCCCGCGCAGTTCACGAATCATATTCCGTGAATCGTCGCCACCAGTGTCTAAGCGCTGTGTATAAGGATTGGCATTAAATGTGTTTGCAGGCGCAGACACACCAGCAGCCGGTGGTGGTATTCCAAGATCACCAGCTTTGGTGGAAGCACGTGCGGAATCAGGGAAATATTCCTGTTGGTTTCTGTATTGAACTGTGTTTGTGCGTGAGCATATAGGATTCATGTCCATATACACCGGGCGTTTCAAATCAGCACTAGCCGTTTGTGTAGGTGGAGTGGCATGAAAAAAATCCCATGCGCGACTATTAATACTGTCACGAGCAGCGTATTCACGACGAACACGCAAGCCGCTACATGCTCCAGGCATAGTTGTCGGATCATGGAGCGCGGGAACAAATGCACGTTTTTCTTTCTCATATTCTGCCCAACGACTGCTCAAAGGGTCCATTTATTTGATATGAATACATAAAATCCCCGCTTTCAACTCAAGGAAAGGTCTAAACACAGCAGTCTAAAGATTATGTAAGAAGTACAAGGATGTTTCGGGTGAAGACCACTCGTAGAAATGTCAAGCGTGCTATTAGCCCAATGAAACCAGCAACAAGTGTAGAAAATATTGTATTGCCTACTCCAGTTTCAACGGAAACAGTGCCAACGGAAACATCGCAGGAAAAACAATTTACTACATTCCTTGCAGCCGAATCGGCCGCAGTAAGTCTGTCTAAACCTTGGCTTCGTCTTGAACGTGGTATGCGGCTTCAAAAATTCCGCGCATTTGCGGAAGGCCATCCTGAAGCTGAAACCGTAGAGGAAAAGGAAGCGCTGTACAAAGTTCTTGTAAAGGCAAACGATGCAAAGCTTCTGAACACGAAAACACAGCTAAATTACGAGGCTGGTAAAATACTATCCATCAAGGGTCTCAAAAAAGTAGATGGTGTATTTAAAATTGACGTAGCGCGACAGACTAAGCGTCATTCAGAGGATTAGACATAGATCCGTTTATTTGTTCCAATACAACGCACTATTATAAACTAATATTGTTTGCCAATACTGTTGTCAAACAATACTATACGATTAACTATGCTAGCCGACAAATCATAAAAAACGGGCATAAATACCCGTTTTCAATGTTCGTCGGTCTAAAATTTACTTGCGCACAATATTCACTTTGCGCACGCGATATCCGTCATGATCTACAAATGTTTCATTCACACTACGCAGTTCACGATCAATGCGTGACACAGGGCTAGAGTCATCTAGTGCGGGCAACCTCATATCAGATTTACCTAGAATGTTGCAGATAACGCCATTGCCGCATTTTGGAACGCCAGATAGCAACAATCCATTACGGATAAGAGATGTTGGATATACAGCTGCTACCAGATTCACACCTTTGGTAATTTCTATTTCTAAAGCTGTTCCATTATATCCGCGTTGGTATGGGCTTCTTGAATCCAAACCTTCCGTGGAACGCAACTTTATGTTGAATTCACCAGTTTGTTTTTCCAGACCAAAGCGTCCATTCCAAATATTCAATACAAGTGTGCTATCATCGTAATTCACATATACACGCTCAAAGAATGTCAATAGTTCATTGCCTTCCAAAAGTATATTTGCCAATTCTGCTTTAGCAGATTTAGGAATTTGCTTATTCAACCGTTGATAACTAGTTATGTTTTCAGCAAGCAGATCTTCACTGCGTATTGTCTTAAGATCCGCATTAATTGTCAGTAACTTGCCATTCACCATGCCCTGGTAATAGCGAATGTGACCATCCATAGTTGGCAATTTATACACAACACGATTTAACGTTGTAATATAAGGATCGCCAAAGGATAGACCATTTTCCAATGGGCGTGCTGTAACTGAACCTAACGCAACAATATTGTAATATGTGCTTCCTACAGGAACTTCATCGCCAATTACGTATCTAATATTGGCTGTAGTATCAATTAAAGCACTGCCATTATACAACAATGTAACGGAAGCCGCACCATCTGTGAGTGTCATTGTATAATTCACAGGCAGTTCAATGTGAAGATATTTGGATCCATCTGTAACAATTGAGGTATCTGCTAGGTTAATCACAGCATTTGTTCCAGTGAACGCTGGCAATACAACCTGTGTTGGTATATTCAAGATAGTATCAATCTTACCACCTGTCATATTGTCAAGCAGTGTGGGTGTTTCAGTGGTTGGAAGTGTTATAACCGCATTTTGACCGGTTGATGCGTTTGCCTTTGAACGCAAAGAGCTAATAAACTCATTTTTAACAGTTGCCTCGGCAGTTGTAGTAGCAAGTGTGCCATTAATTTTTTGATTCGCAAATGCGGATTTGAGGTCTAGGTAGACTTCTTCCACAGATTTAGCAGCTTGTGTGGAAACAAAACTATTAATAGTTCCAGGTGTTGATACACGATTTGCTACGGCAGTATCTGCTGTTGAAGGATTTGGTGTCACACTGTTTGAACTAGAGGATGTTGTGCCCTGTCCAGCGTTAGTAACAGCTGTTACAGTAAATGTGTAAGCAGTTCCATTTGTTAACCCCGTAAATTCAATAGTTGTATTCCGTGATGTTAGTTGAAGATCGCCTGAACTAGCGTGAATGATGTAATGCCGTAATGGCATTCCACCTAGATCGGTTGGTGCTGACCAGCTAACTGTGGCGAATCTATCCCAAGCTACAGCGGTTACATTTGTAGGAGCGTTAGGTGTTATAGCAGCAACGATTGCTTGCGAGGCTTGCGAAGGGGAACTTGTGCCAGCACTATTTGTAGCTGTGACTGTGAAGGTGTACGATGTGCCCCGTGTTAGACCTGTTATTGTTACGGTTGTTGTACTGCCATCCTGAGTTATTTCTGAGAACCCACCTGTGTTACTTGCTACGGTATAGCTTTCAATGGAAGCACCACCATTGCTTATTGGTGCGCTCCAAGAAACTATAGCACTAAGATTGCCATTGATTACTGTAACTAGCCTTGGTGCTCCAGGGACAGTAATTAATCCACTAGGCGCCGAAGGTGTTACTGACGCACTAGCTGATGAAGCTGATGAATTACCATTTGTATTGGTAGCCACCACTGTAAAAGTGTAGGCTGTGCCATTATTCAAGCCCGTTACAGTTGCTGAGGTTGTGCTACCGTTATTTGTAGTAGCTGTTCGGTTACCAGGGCTGCT
>JACCDW010515418.1_pt1 | contig 11702 bp, 5 predicted proteins | sample 7449781 | NCBI WGS metagenome assembly JACCDW01 (sample SAMN15323449, study PRJNA562643) | freshwater metagenome | isolation source: river surface water | place: USA:Blue River Watershed | collected 2017-08-18
GAACTGAAATCAATCGCAATTTTGCAACAGCTAAAGACCATGCTGATCCATTTAAAGATTTCAAAAATGAATTTATCTTTCCTGAAAGTATTCATGGAAATGATGTTATCTACTTGTGCGGGAACTCTCTAGGATTACAGCCCAAATCAGCTCAGAAAGCACTGCAATCAGAACTTGAAGATTGGGCAAAATGGGGAGTTGAAGGTCATTTTCATGGAAAAAAACCTTGGTTTCACTATCATAAATTTTTAACAGATTTAACCGCTGAAATCGCAGGTGCCAAACCCCACGAAGTAGTGGTGATGAATCATTTAACCGTTAACCTCCATCTACTATTACATAGCTTTTATCGGCCAACATTCAACAAAGATTCCAGCGGTAATTTAATTCCCAAACGTTACAAATTACTTATGGAAGCAGGTGCATTTCCTTCCGATATGTATGCAGTACAAACACACGTCGAAAGTAGAGGACTTACTTATGCGGATGCCGTTGTTGAACTAAGTCCACGAGCCGGCGAACATACCTTAAGGACCGAAGATATTTTATCCGAAATAGAAAAGCTAGGAGACTCTCTAGCGTTGTGTTTTTTCTCCGGCGTTCAATACTATACCGGTCAATATTTCAATATACCAAAAATCACCCAAAAGGCGCATCAGGTAGGTGCTTTAGCTGGATTTGATTTGGCACATGCTGCAGGAAATATTCCCCTAGAATTACACCAATGGGATGTTGACTTCGCAGCGTGGTGTTCCTATAAATATTTAAATTCTGGCCCAGGAAATGTCAGCGGCGTTTTTATACATGAAAAACATGGACTAAATCCAGATACTCCGCGTTTAGCAGGTTGGTGGGGACATAAAGAAGATGTTCGTTTTTTGATGCAAAAAGGATACATCCCAGAACCAGGAGCCGCTGGTTGGCAAATGTCCAATGCACCCGTTTTCGGAATGGCTGTCCACCACGCAAGTTTAGAAATATTTAAACAAGCAGGGGGCGTGAAAAGTCTACGAAATAAAAGTGAAGAATTAACCCAATTCTTATTTGACTGTATCAATGCAGCTAACCAATTAAATCCAACGCTTCAGTTACAAATCATCACTCCCCAAAACATTCAAGAAAGAGGCTGTCAATTAAGTATCTTAACCGGTAATAACGGCAAATCAATCTTTGATTTTCTATCCAGTCATGATATAATCGCCGATTGGAGAGAACCCAATGTTATTCGAATGGCGCCCACACCTCTTTATAATTCATTTACCGAAATCTATAGACTATTTGAGGTTTTGAGTGAATATAAATAAACTCCAATTATTATCTCAAATTGTTCTATTAACAACCTAATTCTCGTAATTTTCTTTCCCTTTACTTCAGTTCTTCCCAATGGATCTGATTTTCAATTCCTAAGATTTTACGAATTTTAGAACGAACATTATGGATATACTGTGGCGTTACACCCACCAAGTTTGAAATATCCTTTGATTTAAATCCTTCCACCGACAAAATGAATATTCTACGTTCTGTTAAATTTAGACTTTGTATTGCAGGGTATTTATTAAGAAGCACATCGTTTTCTTTCATTAAGGTATCCGCCATTTGAGGATTAGTACCTGTATCCACCCGAACCATGGCTTCTAAAGCTCTTCTAATTTCCTCTAAATCGTCTTTATTCGCAGATTTCATGAGTTTAAGCTGCTTAATCAGGTCGCCCGTTTTTTCCATCATCATATGGGTAATGGAAACAATTCTATCGTTTAACTCTCTCTCCTTGCGCAAGAATCGTTGCTCTTCTTCCTGCTGATACAGTTGTACTTGAATTAACTCCAAGGATTTCTCTCGTTTACGATTTAACAACCAAAGTACTAAAATTGTTAATCCCAGAATCAATAACAATGCAATTAAAACTATGGTAACCAGTTGATTTCGCTGGGTTTTTTGTTGTAATTCTAAGGTTAAATCATCCAACTTTTCATTTATACGCGCATTCTCCATTCGCTCTATAAAATCAGCACGTTTTAAAGAATCATTCGTTTGCATATACTCCCGTGTATATACCATGGCTGCATTTAACTTGCTGTTTGCCATAGCATAGTTTCCTGAAGCAATAAATAGTTTTGCGTATAACTCGTTTAAAAAACTCTTAGCTAAAGCATTTTGATTCAAATTTGCATCATTATCCAACTCCCAACGTTTTAGGGTATCCATTGGTAGTAAATTTGGATTATACTCTACTACTGCATTCAAAAAAGTATGTAACTCCATCAGTCCTTGAGTGAAATTACGTCGCAACCAATGTTTGTGCTCTCTAACATAATCAGACATTTGAATCAATCGATCTGGCTTTCTATCCAAATCGTTTAATACCAACGACATCTTATTTATAATAAAGTATAAATCCAACGCACTGTCCGGTGTTTGTTGCAGCAAACGAGAGGCTTCCTCCCAACGTTTCTGAGCCTGATATAAGTTAACCTTATTAAGTGTTGTTAACTGTCTCTCAAATTCATTATTTGGTCTACTTAATATGGAATCATACTTTTTCCAGTCTTCAATGGTAGTTAAAACCCCTAACTCTGTAGATTTAATGGAAATGATATTATTAACCAATACATTGCTAATCCTTCCTGTTTTCTGTCCTGCAGCAACGGCCTCCTGAAAATAACGAGATGCAGACCCATACATACCATTATTAAAATAATAGGTTCCCAGATTCGTTGCATAATTATTCAAATTGGAATAGTCCTCTACCTTTTTAGCATGCTCATAACCCATTTTCATGTAATTTATCGCTTCGCTTAAATTACCCAACTGATAATATGCAATTGAAATTGGCGAGTAGTACAGGCAAGGCGAAATATCAGAAAACCCTTTCCCCAACTCCATTGCTTTTTGTCCAAAAAGCAATGCAGAATCGTATTTTCCCTGCCATATTTGGTCAAATGACTTATTTATACTATAATAAACTTGAACTCGCTGATTTCCCTCCTGCTCACCTCTTTTTAAAACATAACCTAACAATTTATCATGTTCTTTCTTTTTATTAGGCATTTGAGACAATCGATGTAATTCTCTAAAAGTAATCATCTCATAGGTCCCCTCTTTTATCTTTTCCAACTGCTGCCATAAACTATCCGCAGTATTTGAGCGAGTAATCTTTGGATTTATATCAGAATCACTTCGTAAAAAAATCAAGAAAATAAACCCAATTAAAACTAAAAAGGCTAACAAAATATACTTTTTGTTTAGATTCCAAAACCCATACTGTGTTAATTTATTTTTCATGATTTCGAGCATGTTCTACAAAAGTAAACGAAAAAAAGATGCTTATTCAATAATCTACAACTTATAATATTATGTCTATGTTAGGTATTTTAAATAAAACAATATTGAACTTATTTTCTGTCTTTTTGTTAATTCCAAACACATTTGTATAATAAGTCAGAACTTATTGGATTATTTTTTCGAGTTATCAAAAAAATATGACGTTTCGTCCATATCAATGCCCGATTGCCTGTAATAATTCGTAGTTTTGAAAAATACCAGCAATTGGTCTAAACTTTGACTATTTAAAGCGAGATGGAAAATCACGAACCGAAACAAGACAAAAAGAAACAAAACACAAACGGTTTTAAATTCAATCCAAATTGGCTCTATGGAATTCTATTTGTAATTCTTATGGCTATGTTGTTTTTACCCCAAAATTCTGGGCAAAGCACAAAATGGAGAGATGTAAAAGCAATGATTTTACAAGGTGATGTCAAAAAACTTGTAATTCAAAACGAACGAGTGGTAAATGTTTACCTTACCAAAGAAGCAATTCAACAAAAACGGTATAAAAATGCCAAACCCAGACAAGATTTAATGGGTTCCGCAGAACCAAACTATAGTTTTGAAATTGAAAAAGGATTCTTTAACAATGAAATTCAAGAGTTAAAGAAGACAATGCAAGCCAAAGAATTGAATCCCGATGAGTTAGTAATCGAATGGGAAACTCATTCCGATTTATTTGGTGAACTATTTAATTGGGTATTCATGCTTGCCATTTTCTTGATTTTTTGGAACCTTATAATGCGAAGAATGTCTGGCGGCGGCGGAGCTGGAGGCGGAGCATCCATTTTCAATATTGGAAGGGCAAGAGCACAAATTTTCGATAAAGATACTAAAGTCAATGTCTCTTTTAAAGACGTTGCTGGGCTTGAAGAAGCAAAAGAAGAAGTAATGGAAGTAGTAGACTTCTTAAAAAACCCAAAAAAGTACACAAATTTAGGTGGTAAAATCCCCAAAGGGGTATTGCTCGTTGGCCCTCCAGGTACCGGTAAAACGTTATTGGCAAAAGCGGTAGCAGGAGAAGCCGGTGTTCCCTTTTTCTCATTGTCTGGTTCTGATTTCGTAGAAATGTTCGTAGGTGTAGGAGCTAGTAGAGTAAGAGATCTTTTTAAACAAGCTAAAGAAAAGGCACCCTCCATTATTTTTATCGATGAAATTGATGCCATAGGTCGTGCACGAGGAAAAAACCTAATCCAAAGTTCTAATGACGAAAGAGAAAATACGTTAAACCAATTGTTGGCTGAAATGGATGGATTTGGTACCGATTCAGGTGTTATCATCTTAGCTGCTACCAACCGCGCTGATATTTTAGATAGTGCATTAATGAGACCGGGTAGATTCGATCGACAAATAAGCGTTGATAGACCCGATATTGTTGGAAGAGAACAGATCTTCAACGTACACTTAAAGCCATTAACTAAATTAGCAACCGATGTAGACGCCCACAAATTAGCTACTCAGACCCCTGGTTTTGCGGGAGCAGAAATTGCAAACGTATGCAACGAAGCCGCATTAATCGCTGCTAGAAGAGGAAAAGAGTTAGTAGAAATGAAGGACTTCCAAGATGCAATCGACCGCGTTATTGGAGGTTTGGAGAAGAAAAATAAAATAATATCACCAGAAGAAAAGAAGATAGTTGCTTACCACGAAGCCGGGCACGCAGTTGCTGGCTGGTTCTTAGAATTTGCAGATCCTCTATTAAAAGTATCCATAGTTCCAAGAGGAGTAGCGGCTTTAGGATATGCTCAGTATTTACCCAAAGAACAATACCTATACAGAACCGAACAATTGTTAGATTCTATGGTGATGACATTGGGTGGAAGAGCTGCGGAACAAATATTTTTTGGGAAAGTATCAACTGGAGCGCAAAACGATTTAGAGCGAATTACAAAACTCGCTTACAGCATGATTACCATTTATGGTATGAATGCAAATATTGGTAATGTTTCCTTCAACGATCCTACGGGCGAATACGGTTATCAGAGACCCTATTCAGAAAAAACCGCCCAACTTATCGATGAAGAAGCCAGAAGCATGATTGAAGATGCTTACCGAAGAACCATCGCGCTTTTAACTGAAAAACGCGCCGAAGTAGAAGCGGTTGCCAAAGAATTACTGGAAAAAGAGATTATTTTTAAATCCGATTTGGAGCGATTAATTGGTAAAAGACCATACGAAGAATCCGATGCGGTACAGGAAGTAGCAAATAGTCAACTTGAAAACCAAGCCAATCATGCTCACAACACGATTGAGGCTGAATCAATACATTCTTCGGAAACAAATTCAGAATTAAATAACGAGGTGGATTCTACAACCCAAAACATCAATGAAATAGACCACTCAGAAACCACCGCTTCCAACTCAGAAGATAATTCTTCTGAATCGTCTAATCCTCCAACTGCCTAAAAACTATATCAATTACAGGAATTAAAATCTTGGTTAAGATTTTAATTCCTGTAATTTTATTAATTGAGCATATAGGCCATTCTTGGCTAATAGTTCAACATGATTTCCAGTTTCAACTATTTTACCCCTGTCTAATACAATAATTCTATCCGCATGAGTTACAGTAGATAAACGATGTGCGATGATAATAGATGTACGATTTCTCATCAACTTCTCTAAAGCCAGCTGCACCGCTTTTTCGCTTTGAGAATCCAATGCGCTTGTAGCCTCATCCAGGATTAAAATTTCCGGATTCTTTAATAATGCTCTCGCAATAGCTAATCGCTGCTTTTGCCCGCCGCTCAAACGCCCACCACGCTCCCCAACCTCGCTATCCATGCCAAATGGCATTTCTAGAACAAAATCATGAGCATAGGCTGCCTTTAACGCCGATTCAACCTCCTCCAAATTAGCGCTTAATTTACCTAATAGAATATTATTTCGAATCGAATCATTAAATAAGATATTCTCTTGATTTACAATCCCAATGAGTTTTCTCAATTCATCCTGCTTCATTGTTTTAATTGAAACACCATCCAATTCAATGCTTCCAGTGCTCACATCATAAAATCTTGCTAGTAAATCAGTGATTGTTGTTTTTCCCGCCCCGGATGGACCCACCAAAGCTACTGTTTCTCCCTTGTTTATATGAAAAGAAATATCGGAGAGCACTTCGGTGCCGTCGATGTAACTGAAACCAACATTTTTAAATTCAATAACACGATTAAATACTGGCGGGTTGGCCGTTTCGGGATCTTGTACTATCTCTGGTGCAGTAACTAATTCTTTGATTCTATCCAAGGATGCAATCCCCTTCTGCGCGGCATATAAAGCATTTGAAAAAGCTTTAAACGGCGGAATTAACTGACTGAAAATAGCAAAGTATGTTAAAAAAAACTCCGGATCTAATTCACCACGGAATACCATTCCACCGCCCAACCACAACAATAAAGCGGAAACGCCCAAACCTATCGTCTCACTCATGGGTGAGCTCAAATCATAACGACGTTGAACCGATATATTATTTTTGGTATACTCCTCATCTTGTTTTTTGTATTTTTCACTAAACCAACTACTTGCATTAAACGCTTTAATTATCCGAATACCTCCCAAAGTCTCCTCATAGGCAGTCATTACCTTACCCATTAATTCTTGGTTTCTTCCACTTTTCTTTCGCAGACTTCTACCTATCAAACCAATTATTAAAGCAGTAATTGGTAAGAAAAGTAAAATGTATAAGGTTAATTTGGCCGATAAAACCACTAATGCTACTAGAAAAAGCAGAATATTCAATGGCTGAAAATACAAAGCCTCCAAAGAAACCATCAATGCAAATTCAATTTCTTTTACATCGTTACTCATTCTTGACATTAAATCACCTTTACGTTCGTTGGTGAAAAAAGCGATAGGTAACGATAAACATTTTTCATAAATGCCAACTCTAATTTCTTGAATGCTTCTATTTCGAATCAATACCATGAAATTCATGGCCAAGTACCTAAAACCATTTTTCAATACGGTAACAACCACTAAAGCAATACACAAATAAGCCAAGGCAGTAAACGGCTCGCCTTTCGCCAAATTACCAAACCAAGAAATGAACGATTGATATTGAAAATTAAACCAATCGCCTACACCAAAATTCTTTGAAGACAAGGCTTGCTCTGTTTTGTCCCGTAAAAAAAGAAAGCGCAACACGGGCATTATCATCATCAGCGATGTTAGCTGAAACAAGATATACAATAAATTGAATAAGAAATTCGCCGCAATCAACCCTTTGTGATTGGCCGCATATTTTAAAAATTGTAATACAGCTTTCAAGGTGAGGCGAAGTTAATCAATTTATTTTGGCACTATCCTAAAAAAAAGGCCACTTCTAACGAAGTGGCCTCTCAAAAATATTTTTACTCCAATTACAAGAGTTGAATTCTATCAGTATACATGCTACCGTCCTTCAATTTTACTTGAATCATATAAAGGCCTGCAGCACCTGAAATAGAAGATTTATATTGCTTTGAATTTACAGAATTAGTTGATATTACCGCGCCAACCATGTTCGTTACTTTGACTTCCGCCATTTCAGCAGTTGACTGAATTGTGAACATGCCATTCGTTGGATTTGGATACATCTTAATTCCACCCAATGCAAATCGCTTAACATTATTTGCTTCGTTATCTTTTATCTTCAATACTAACACCGAATCAGCACCAATCTTTCCAGGACCCTGAATGTTACGAATTGCAAACTCTACAAACTTATCACCGTCGTAAACATTATCATCAGAAATATTAGCACGAATCATTACACTACTTGTATTCTTAATAATATTAATTTTACGTGTAGCAAAATCATAATCATCAGGACTTACAGCAGTAGCAGATTTTACAACAACATCAAATGAGAAATTATCATCGGCTGGAGCTATTTTGAAATCCATACGGAAAGAATCCGCAGCTTCAAATACAGAATCTAATGTTTCAGTAAACGTTACAACGGGTAGCGTAGATACATTAAAATCAGAAAATCTTCTTGGACTCAATACGTAACGAGAAGTAAATGGATTGCTGTTATCAAATTGTCCACCGATTCCAATAACATCAAAGTATCCTTCGGGTGCTGTATTACCGTCTATATCTGTCTCGGCATCTATATTCAGGGTATCAATTCTTCCTGTAGTTCCCACAATACGAACATTCTTAAACCCATTAGCATTTAATGCGGTAGAAGGCCATTCGGCAGCATCAACCAATTTAACTCTTCTCATTGTTACCAATGAGCTCTCGGTTGACTCACCCAAGGCAGTTACCAATGTTGGTGATTTCAGTTTGCGAGCAGTTGCAATCACCATTACCGTATCCAACTGATCCATTTGCACCAACCCTTGGAATTGACCAACTCTACCTTGAACCATTATACTGTCTCCCTCTTTTACAGAATAACCGAAAACTTTAGGACTGTTGAAAACTCCAATTCCACCGGTATTATCCATAATTGTGAAATTGAATCCTGTAACACGCATATTTACCCCGTATACAGTTCCATAAACTCTACAACGAATGTTTAAACTATCGGCAATTCCGGTAGAAGCATTTTGTTTATTAATGGCATTGATTTTATAAATCGGTAAATCATCATTGATTAAAGAAACAACTAGTGTGTCCTTGTTATTTACTAAAGTATTGGATAATCCTCCTAATCCAAAATAAATCGTTTTATTGAGTTCGAATAAATCATCATTGATAACAGGTACGTTTACAACAATTGTATCCGGAGTTTTAGAATCGATATTGATAATCTTTGAAGTTGGATTGAATTTAAAATCTACACCTTCAGTGGCTGTGCTTCTAGCTGTATAACAACGCAATGAAAAATCTGCTGTAGCATCCGTTCTGCTAATTACAGCAATTTTAACATCAAAAGATCCATCTTTTTCGTTTACTGTTACTGCACGAGGACCAGCAAATGCTACTCTACTTGGACCATCATTATCGGTCATTACAATAGTAATTAAGGAATCCGCAAGAAATGCATTCCCTTCAATTTGTCTAACGCGAACAACAACCGTATCATTTTGATCAGCAACGAAATCGTCATTTACTTTAGCGAAAATGGTGATTGAATCCGTGCTACCAGATTTACCCAAATTAACTACGGAATCTTTCCCAGTAGAGCCCAATTCAAACTCAGATGGGATATAAGTACTATCGCCTTGTTTAATTACAGTTAATTTTAATTTAGACGAAGTATTAACCGCTTTATCCATTTTTAATGTAATTCCAACTTTACCAGCATTTTCTTTAATAACAATGGGCGAAGAAGAAATAGAAATATTCGCAATATCATTGTCATTAACGGTAATGGAATGTGCTCTTTCAACTCCTATGACCGCATTATTTGGTTTATCCAAACCTACAACAATAATTTCTGGCCCTTCAGATATATTGTCGTCATTAATATTAATTGAAATAGTATCGTATTGTACACCTTTTGAACCTGCAAACTTTACTAAACGTTCTGTAGCAGTGAAATCCTTACTTGCACCTTCCAATGCAGTACCACCACTTACAAAAAAGCGTGCAAAAGAACTATCCTCATTAGCATACATGCGTTTAGCGTAAATTTTATAAGTACCTACTGATTCAGTAGTAGTTGAACTACGTGACCAAAATTCTATCGCTGGGGGAACCAATGCTGCATCATCGTTATCCAAAGCGATTGGATTCCAATAACCATCGGTAAGTTTTACTGTGTTTTTACCTGACGGCCCCCAAATTCCATCCGAATCTTTATTAGCATAAATACTCATGCCCGTAGCAGCAGATAGGTTATCAATTCGTTGTATTCCAGATGTCAAACCATTGGGTACAATAGCAGCCCAATTACCTGATTTTTTGTACGCATTACTAAAATAATAGCCTGCCAATTGTGACAAAGCCGCTCCAGTGTATGACCAACCTTCAATCGCAGAAATATATTGCGGTCTACCAGAACCTACGGTATTATCATATAAGGCAACAAATGATTTACCTTTTGCCATACTTTTTCCCCAAATGGCTTGTCCACGAGTAGAACTACCACGAGTACTCGTTAATACCTCCATGGAATCTTCACAATACATCCTCAAAGTATCGCCTGTAGTTAATCCCATTGCAATTACCGCCAGATAAATTTTTGATCCCGCTTGAAAACGCGTATTACTTGTACAGTAATAACCAAACCAACCTTCATAAGCTCCCATAAAATCTGTCTTTAACGTATCATGGTTACCACTAGAGAAACTTGAAGATGTTGATACTCTAAAATTACCACCTGCCGTATCAACATAAATGGCTCCACCAGCACCTACAGTAAGAGATTTGCTCGAAAACTCGTTAGATCCAATTAGTTTGATAATGTATCTATACTCTGCATTGGGACTCAAGTTTTGCAATCTCAATCTCATGTAGCTTGGTAATCGAGTGTTATTCGAATCCCCAGCAACGGCATATTTAGGAACTAATAACCCCGCAACATTCATTGAAGAATATTGGGCTGTTGCGCTTTTAATACCTAAAAGCAATGCTAAACCTAGTAGTATTTTTTTCATATTTAATTTCACTATTTCACACAAAAATAAGCAATCATAAGACCCTATCAAAATACATAGGCTAAAGTTGCAATACTCAATTGTAAATTTTCAGGACTATAAACTCGTCGAATAGCCATTTCCGCGGCTTGTAGCGTTGAACCTGTGGTCATTACATCATCCACTAATAAAAGATGATTCAATGGATTAAATGAAAAATTTACATTGCATTGATATTTATCACCCGTATTCATTCCTCTATCCTCTCTCCCTTTAGCTGTTTGAGTTTGAGTTTGCCGCGTTTGTGTTAATAATCCAGAAATTAAGGGTTTTGAAATCACCTCAGAAATTCCTTTTGCTAACAATTCCGCTTGATTGTATCCCCGAATCTTTTGTTTTTTTGGATGCATTGGTATGGCCACAATTCCATCAACCGGAATCAAAAAGCCTGAATTTCTTAATTCAAATCCAATCTTCCTGCCCAACATCACTGCTAAATCCTGTTGATTTTCATATTTAATTGAATGTAAAACACGCGAAGCGATAGATCCTTTTCGATACGATAACAAATGAAAACCAGCAGATAATAAACTTCTACCCCACAATGCTTTAACAATTGGATTCTGATCATTAAACCGCCACGGTGAATAAGGCATGTTATTATAGCAAATACTGCATATCCCTGTCTCTGTTCCAATTAATAAATCATTGCAAACAACACAAATATTTGGAAACAATAACTCCGAGAAGCCCGTACCTATTTCCTTACCCAATTTTTTTATAAACATTTACGATTAACAAACCCTTTTTATTCTAAATACCCCTAATCAGTTAGTAAAAAACACTGAACTTTGTATCCATGGC
>JACCDW011177050.1_pt1 | contig 11698 bp, 10 predicted proteins | sample 7449781 | NCBI WGS metagenome assembly JACCDW01 (sample SAMN15323449, study PRJNA562643) | freshwater metagenome | isolation source: river surface water | place: USA:Blue River Watershed | collected 2017-08-18
ACGCTTCATGGAGCCCATGACCCGAACTGAGGTACCAAGTGATGGAAACGCCAATTGATCAGGAACTCGACACGCGCGGACTCAACTGTCCCCTGCCGATCCTCAAAACCAAAAAAGCCCTGAGCGAAATGAGCAGTGGGCAAGTCCTCAAAGTGGTGAGCACTGACCCCGGGTCCGTGCGCGATTTTGAGGCTTTTGCGCGCCAAACCGGACACACCTTGCTCTCCCAGGAGACGGCGGGTGAGGAATTCACGCACTGGTTGCGCCGCAAATAAAGCGCGAGGCGTGCCTTAACCGCGTTGTTGCAAGTAGGCGCGAAATTCTGCGCCCACCTCGGGGTGGAGTTGCGCCAGTTCCACCGTGGCTTGTAAAAACCCCAGTTTGCTGCCGCAATCAAACCGACGGCCCTGATACCGATACCCCAGTACGGTCTCGGCATCGAGCAGCCCCGCAATCCCATCGGTGAGCTGGATTTCGCCGCCCACACCCCGTCCACCCGCTCGAATGCGATCAAACACGTTGGACGACAACAAATACCGCCCCGAGACGGCCATGCGCGAAGGGGCTTGTGCGGGTGAGGGCTTCTCCACCATTTGCTGCACGCGAAGCCACCCCTCGGGCGTCATGGGGCCGGCCACAATGCCATAGCGCTGCACTTGGTCGGGGGGGACTTCCTGAATGGCCAGAATGGACGCACCCGTCTGCGCGTAGACCTCGACCATCTGGCGCAGCACGCCCGGTCCGCCGGGCTCACCCATCATCAAATCGTCGGCCAAGAGCACCGCGAAGGGGTTGTGGCCCACCAAATGTTCGGCGCACAAAATGGCATGCCCCAAGCCTAAAGCGCGCGGCTGGCGAACGTAACTGCACAGCATGTCATCGGGTTGAATGCGGTGCAAGGCCTCGAGCAAGGCATGTTTACCCGCTTGCGCCAGTTCGTTTTCCAGCTCGTAAGCGGTGTCAAAGTGGTCCTCAATTGCCCGCTTGTTGCGGCCCGTGACAAAAATCATGTGACGGATACCCGCCTCGTAGGCCTCTTCCACCGCGTACTGGATCAAGGGCTTGTCTACCACCGGCAGCATTTCTTTCGGGCTGGCTTTGGTCGCGGGCAGAAAACGAGTCCCCAGTCCGGCGACTGGAAAGACGGCATGACGAATAGGGGACATGGCAGTCCTTTGGCGAAGAGGCGCTCAGCCCAAGCGGGTGAGCTGAGCTTGAACTTTGGTCAAGGTGTCCGAGAATTCGGCCAAGCGCTTTTGCTCTTGAGCGATCACGGCGGGCGGCGCTTTGGCCACGAAGGCCTCGTTGCTGAGCTTGCCCTGGGCCTTGGCCATTTCGGCCTCGAGCCGGGCGATCTCTTTGGTGAGCCGGGCTTTCTCGGCGGCCACATCAATTTCGATGAACAGGCACAAGCGCCACTCCCCCACCACGGCCACGGGAGCAGACTGCGCGGCGTCTTGCCAGGCGGCCTCGTCGTCAAACAGGCGCACCTCACTGAGCTTGGCCAAGTTTTGCAAGGAAGAGGCCATCTGGCCCAACCGTGCTTGGCTGGCCCCTGCGGGGCTCAAGGCGAAGAGGGGCATGCGCTGAGAGGGCGAGACGGACATTTCGCCCCGTAAGTTGCGGCAGGCGTCAACCACGCGCTTGAATTCTGCCATGTAGGCCTCGGCGGCCTCATCGATGCGCTCGGGCTGGCTCACGGGGTAAGCCGCCACGCTCACGGAATCGCCACCGCGCCCGGCCACCGGAGCGACTTTCTGCCAGAGTTCTTCCGTGATGAACGGGATGATGGGGTGGGCGAGCCTGAGCACGGTCTCCAAGGTGCGAATCAGGGTGCGTCGGGTGCCGCGCTGCTGAGCGGCGTCCCCCGTCTGAATTTGCACCTTGGCGATTTCCAGATACCAGTCGCAAAACTCGTTCCAGACGAACTCGTAAATCGCTTGCGCCACCAAGTCGAGTCGGTAGTCTGCAAACCCTTGAGCGACCTCTGCCTCCACGCGTTGCAAGGTGGAGACGATCCAGCGATCCGATTGGCTAAAGGAGAGGTAGCCATGAAAAGGCTGGCCCACGGCACACTCCGCCTTGGTGTGCTCTTGGAGACCGCAATCCTGACCTTCGCAGTTCATGAGCACAAAGCGCGTGGCGTTCCAGAGCTTGTTGCAAAAATTACGGTACCCCTCGCATCGCTTGCTGTCAAAGTTAATGCTGCGCCCGAGCGAGGCGAGTGCGGCAAAGGTAAAGCGCAGGGCATCGGCCCCATAAGCGGGGATGCCCTCGGGGAATTCCTTTTGGGTGTTCTTGCGCACTTGCGGGGCGGTCTCGGGCTTGCGCAAGCCTTGGCTTCGCTTCTCCAGCAGGGGTTCGAGGGCAATGCCATCGATCAAGTCCACCGGGTCGAGCACATTCCCTTCGGATTTGCTCATTTTTTTACCCTGGGCGTCGCGCACCAGGCCATGGATATAGACATCCTTGAAGGGCACGCGACCCGTGAAGTGGGTCGTCATCATGATCATGCGCGCGACCCAGAAAAAGATGATGTCGTAGCCCGTCACCAACACCGAGCTTGGCAGGTACAAGTTGTAGTCATGGGTTGCCCCGGCTTTTTCCACGTGAGGCCAACCCAGTGTGGAAAACGGCACCAGTGCCGAGGAATACCAAGTGTCGAGCACATCGGGGTCGCGGCGCAAGGTCTTGCCGGGGGCTTGCGCCTGAGCTTCTTGCGCATTGCGCGCCACATAAACCTTGCCGTCCTCGTCATACCAAGCAGGGATTTGGTGCCCCCACCACAGCTGACGCGAAATGCACCAGTCCTGGATGTTGTTCATCCACTGGTTATAGGTGTTGACCCAGTTCTCGGGCACAAACCGAACTTGACCCGACTGCACGGCGTCGATGGCCTTTTGCGCAATGCTTTTGCCGCTGGGGTCTTGCGGGCTGACTTGGTTCATGGCCACAAACCATTGGTCGGTCAGCATGGGCTCGACCACCTGCCCCGTGCGCGCGCAGCGCGGCACCATGAGTTTGTGTTTTTTGGTTTCGACCAAATGCCCTGCCGCGTCGAGGTCCGCCACAATTTGCTTGCGGGCGGCAAAGCGGTCCAAACCCCGGTAGGCCTTGGGCGCGTTGTCGTTGAGGGTGGCATCGAGGTTCAACACCCCAATCATTGGCAGATGGTGGCGCTGACCGACCGCATAGTCGTTTACATCGTGCGCAGGGGTGACCTTGACCACGCCGGTGCCAAACTCCCGATCCACATAGGCATCGGCAATGACGGGAATCGTTCGTTCGCACAGCGGCAGTCGCACCGAAGCGCCAATCAGGTGCTGGTAGCGTTCGTCTTCGGGGTGGACCATGATGGCCACGTCGCCCAATAAGGTTTCTGGTCGGGTGGTGGCCACCACCAAGCCTGCCACGCTCTGCCCATGGACCGTTTGGGGCCCTTCAACGAAGTCGTAACGAATGTGCCAGAGGGACCCCTCTTCCTCCTCACTCTCGACCTCCAAATCCGAAACCGCGCTCATGAGCACGGGATCCCAATTCACCAAACGCTTGCCGCGGTAAATCAGGCCTTGCTCGTAGAGCCGCACAAAGGTCTCGGTCACCACTTCGGAGAGCTTCTCGTCCATGGTGAAGTACTCGCGTGACCAATCCACGCTGTCGCCCATGCGGCGCATTTGCTGGGTGATGGTGTTGCCGCTGTGCTCTTTCCACTCCCAAACTTTGGCGACAAAGTTTTGGCGCGCCACGTCCGGTGTGGGGCCCATGTCATGCCGGCTGATGCCTTGCCCCTGCAATTGACGCTCCACCACGATCTGGGTGGCAATGCCGGCGTGATCGGTGCCGGGCACCCAAACCGTGTTGAAGCCCCGCATGCGGTGATAGCGGGTGAGACTGTCCATGATCGTTTGGTTGAACGCATGGCCCATGTGGAGGGTCCCGGTCACGTTCGGGGGAGGCAGCTGAATGGCAAAGCCCGGGGCGCCCTCCTGGGCTTGACCGCTGCCCCGGTGACCCGCCACCCCGTAGCCACGCCGCTCCCATTCTGGGCCCCAATGCGCTTCCAAGGCGGCGGGCTCAAACGATTTGGAGAGGGATTCAAGGCCTGGTTGGGCGGGATTGGGGGTCATGGACAGTTTCCGGCTAGGGGCATAGGGGCCCCGATCACAACAAAAGGACCAATTTTAGCCGTCCACCCCAAATGCGCCGGATCTGCCCCTGAGTGCGAAGCGCGAAGGGTGTGGGCAAAAAGCCCCCAGCGGTAGCGGGCCGCTCAGGGGTTCAAGGGAGCTGAAACTGGGTAATCAAATTAATTAACCCTAATGGGTTGGGCGATAGTTGATATTAATGAAGGGCATTACACAAGGCTATTAGACGAACCTTGGCCTGTCGGGTTAACCTCTGTCTGTCTTCGACAAATCGAAGCGATTGACCAACCCTTAAGGAGATATGAACATGCCTACGCTCAAAGGTTCCCGCACCGAGCAGAGCCTGAAGGACGCCTTCGCCGGCGAATCTCAGGCCAACCGCCGCTACCTCTACTTCGCAAACAAAGCCGACGTGGAAGGCCAAAACGATGTGGCCGCATTGTTCCGCTCGACAGCTGAGGGCGAAACCGGTCACGCCCACGGCCACCTCGAATTCCTCGAGGCCGCTGGTGACCCCGCTACCGGTCTGCCCATCGGTTCGACCCGTCAAAACCTCGAAGCCGCAGTGGCTGGCGAAACCCACGAGTACACCGACATGTACCCGGGTATGGCCAAAGTGGCGCGCGAAGAAGGTTTCGACGAAATCGCCGATTGGTTCGAAACCCTGGCCAAAGCGGAGCGTTCACACGCCAACCGTTACGCCAAGGCTTTGGCCGAATTGGTCGATTGATTCCCACCTGACACTGGGGCCGGGCCAAGGTCTGGCCTCAGTTTTCTGGCAACGGATTTCCAAAACCGCCTGGGCAACTTGGCGGTTTTTGAAATTCAGCCCCCCCTCATTCCAACGACAAATCCTGGGAGCACACCATGGCACGCGAAGGTAATCTCGAAGCCCCAACCCGACACCCACTCGACTGGCAAAACCCGGAGTTTTACGACGAGGCCTCTTGCTTCACCGAGCTCGAGCGCATTTTTGACATTTGCCATGGCTGCCGCCGCTGCGTCAGCCTGTGCGGCTCTTTCCCCACCTTGTTTGACTTGGTCGACGAAGGGCCCACCGGCGAAGTCGATGGCGTGAAAAAAGAGGACTACTGGAAGGTCGTCGACCAGTGTTTCATGTGCGACCTTTGCTACATGACCAAGTGCCCTTACACCCCGCCGCACGAGTGGAACCTGGATTTCCCGCACACCATGCTGCGCGCCAAGGCCATCAAGTTCAAGCAAGGCAAGGTGGGCGCCGCCGAAAAATTCTTGGCCTCAACCGATACCCATGGCTCTTTCGCCGGCATTCCCGTGGTGGTGCAGGTGGCCAATGCGGTCAACAAAATGCCCGCCACCCGCAAGCTCATGGAGAGCGCCCTGGGCGTGGATCAAAAAGCCTGGTTGCCCGATTTGGCCACACAGAAGTTCCGCAGCAGCGCACCCAAGGCCAAGGCGACGGTGGTGCGTGATGGCGAGAAAACCCCCGGCAAAGTGGCCATCTACTCCACGTGCTACATCAATTACAACGAGCCCGGTATCGGACACGACTTGCTCAAGATTTTGGATCACAACGACATTCCGTATGTCATCGTGAACAAAGAGCAGTGCTGCGGCATGCCCAAACTCGAGCTCGGCGATCTCGAATCCGTCAAAGCGTCCAAGGAAGCCAATATTCCGGTGCTGGCCAAGTACGCGAAAGAGGGCTATGCCCTCATGGCCGCCGTTCCGAGCTGCGCCTTGATGTTCAAGCAAGAAATTCCGCTCATGTTCCCCGATTGCGCCGACACCCAAATGGTCAAGGACGCCATGTGGGATCCCTTTGAGTACTTCATGGCCCGCAAACGTGATGGCCTGCTCAAGACCGAGTTCCCCCAAGCGCTGGGCAACATCAGCTATCAAATCCCCTGTCATGGCCGGGTCCAAAACATCGGCAAGAAGACCGAGGAAATGCTCAAGCTCATTCCCGACACCCAGATCAACACCATCGAGCGCTGCTCGGGTCACGCCGGCACCTACGGTGTGAAAAAAGGTTCTCACGATGTGGCGATGAAGATTGGCAAGCCCGTCTTCAAAGCCATGGCCACCATGAAAGATGGCAGCAAACCCGACTACATCAGCTCGGACTGCCCTCTGGGCGGCCACCACATTGCCCAGGGTTTCGAAGTCAATGACCTGGGCGCCCCTGAACTCAACCACCCCCTCACCCTGGTTCGCAAGGCCTACGGTTTGAAATAAGGAGAATGTCCATGCAATGCACGGGTCACATCACTGCCGATAACCTCATGTCCTTAGAGGCTTACAGCAAATGGCGCAAAGCCCACAAGCCTGAAATCATCGCGCACCGCAAAATGCGCAGCATCTTTTTGGGCGAACATGTGAATGTCCAATTTGAGAGCGAGCAAACCATTCGCTATCAAATTCAGGAAATGCTGCGCATTGAGAAAATTTTTGAAGAAGAGGGTATCCAAAGCGAGATCGACGCCTATGCCCCGCTCATGCCCGATGGCACGAACTGGAAAGCCACCATGCTCATCGAGTACGCGGACATCGCTGAGCGCAAGCGTGAGCTCGCGCGCCTCATCGATATTGAAGACCGCATGTTTGTGGAAGTCGAGGGTCATCCCCGCGTCTATGCCGTGGCTGACGAAGATCTCGATCGCGAAACCGATGAGAAGACTTCCTCGGTGCATTTCTTGCGCTGGGAATTGACCGCGCCCATGCGCGCGGCCGTGTTGGCTGGCGCCGCCGTCAAGCTGGGCTGCGACCACACCCACTACCCTGCGCACTTGCAGATTCCTGCCGACACCTTGGCGAGCTTGGCGGGCGATCTCAAGCCCTGACCCCCTCGCGCCAAAAAACAAAGGGCAGGGTGAAAACCCTGCCCTTTTTTGTTGGGGGGTCGCGCTCAGTCGAGTTTGATGCCCACGGTTTTGATGACCTTGGCCCAATCGGCCGATTCACGTTCAACCAATCGCTGGGTGTCCCCTGGGCTCAGGTAGCGGGCTTCAATCCCTGCGGCATCGGCACGTTGGCGCGTCTCGGGGGTTTCCATCGCGCGCTTGGTATCGGCGGCAAGTTTTTGCAGGACCGCCGGTGGCGTGCCGGCCGGCGCGTAAAGCGCCACCCAGGATTCCAATTCAAAGTTGGACAAACCCGCTTCGGCCACCGTGGGTACCTGTGGCATGCCCGGATGGCGGATCTTGCCCGTCACAGCCAAGGCCTTGAGCTTGCCGGCCTGCACGTGTTGCATGACCGACGGCGGCGTGGTGATGAAGACTTGCACCTGGCCGGCGAGCACATCGGCAATCGCTTGCCCCGAGCCTTTGTAGGGAACATGCACGAGGTCGGTGCCGGTCTGCATCTTGAAAATCTCGGTGCCGATGTGCGAGACCGAGCCATTGCCCTGCGAGGCATAGTTGAGCTTGCCTGGGTTTTGCTTGGCATAGGCGATGAACTCGCGCAAAGTATTGACGGGCACCGAGGGGTGTACCGCGATCACATTCGTCGCCACCGTGATCAAGCCCACCGGGGTGAGCTCCTTCGGATCCCACGGCATTTTGTCCATCAGGATGGGGTTGGCCACGTGGTAACCCGAGTAGGACACCAGCAGGCTGTGGCCATCTTTGGGCGCTTTGGCCACTTGGGCGTAAGCGACGTTGCCACTCGCCCCTGGCTTGTTCTCCACCACCACGCTTTGGTTCATGACTTTGGCCAGCGCATCGCCCACCAGGCGCGCCGAGGTGTCCACCAACCCGCCGGGCGGGTTGGGGACCACCAGGCTGATCGGTTTCGTGGGAAAGGCTTGAGCCGCTACCCAGAGGGGCGTGGCGAGCGTGACGGCAGCGAGGCCTTGAACCAATGAACGACGGGTGCACATGTCGGGAACTCCAGCAAAAAAAAGTTAGCGCATGCCCATGCGGGCATCGCGAAAAATGGGACCGGCCTCACGCGGGGTGCAGCGCCAATACTGCGGACTTGCCTGCACGTCGGCTTTGAGGGCGGCCGCCGCCTCCCAACCCCAACGGGGTTTGTAGAGGAAAGCCCGCGCCAAGGCCACCAAATCGGCATCGCCCTGTTGCAACACGGATTCCGCCTCATGGGGCTCTGTGATCAGACCCACCGCCATCGTGGTGAGGCCGCTGCCCGCACGCACTGCACGGGCCAGCGGCACTTGGTAGAGCGGGCCGAGCGGGATTTTTTGCAAGGGTGACACCCCCGCGGAGGACACGTGCACAAAGTCGGCTTTGGCCGCGCGCAAGGCTTTGGCCAGCGCGATGCTTTGCCCCTCGTCCCACCCCCCCTCGACCCAATCGGTGCCGGAGAGGCGCACGCCCACGGCCCCATCGAAAACGGCGCGCACCTGCGCAAACACCTCCATCAACAAGCGGGTGCGGCCCGCAAAATCGCCGCCATAGGCGTCCTGACGCTGGTTGGCGAGCGGGGAGAGAAACTGGTGCAGCAAGTAGCCATGCGCGGCGTGCAACTCGATCGCGTCAATGCCCAGCGCTTGGGCGCGACGGGCGGCGTCCACAAAGGCCTGGCGCACGCGTTCAATGTCGGCGAGGCTCATCTCTAGCGGCGGGGGTTCGTCGGGCAGGTGGGGCAGGGCGCTCGGCCCCAGAGGCCGCCAGCCACCGTTCTCGGGGCGAATCAATTGCCCGCCGCGCCAAGGCACCTCACTCGACGCTTTGCGACCCGCATGGGCCAACTGAATGCACACCGGCACCGGTGGCGCAAGACGGCGTGCGCGGGTGAGGTAGTCACCCAGCGCGTTGGCGGTGGCGTCGTCCCAAAGTCCGAGGCAATGCGGGGTGATGCGCCCCTCTGGGGTAACAGCTGTGGCCTCAATGATCATCAACCCCGCGCCGCTGTTGAGCAGCGTTGTCCAGTGCGCCAGGTGCCAGTCTTGGGCCAATCCATCGATGGCCTGGTATTGGCACATGGGTGCGACAACGATCCGGTTGGGCAAGCTCAGCATGCCCCGGGGTGGGGTGAGGGTATAGGGGGTAAAGAGCAGACTCATGGGCGGATTATGACCCTCAACCCCAGGTCTGAGAGGGTCAAACGGGCGACAGTTCCCGGATAATTGCACTTTCAGCCTCTACGCCATCGCCATGCTGTTTCTGCTCTCCCCAGCCAAATCGCTCGATTACGACACGCCGCTGCCCGCGGCGGCCCAGGGCTTGCCAATGACCCAACCGGTCTTCACGCGCCAACCCAAGGCCCTCGTGGAGCGCTTGCGCGAATGCACGCCGGTGCAGGTGGCCCAGCTGATGAGCCTGAGTGACAAACTCGCGGCGCTCAACGTGGCGCGTTATGCCGCTTGGCGTCCCCGCCACACGGGCGCGAACGCCCGCAGCGCCATCTTTGCCTTCAATGGCGATGTGTACGAAGGCTTTGACGCCCAAACCCTCGACACCCGAGCCCTCCAATGGGCGCAGGACCATGTGGCCATCCTCAGTGGCCTCTATGGGGTGCTACGACCGCTCGACGCCATGCAGCCCTATCGGCTCGAGATGGGCACAGCCCTGGACACTTCCGCAGGGCACAACCTCTATCAATTTTGGGGCCGCCAGATTGCCGATCATTTGAACGAGCGTTTGGCCACGCACGATCAGCCCATCATCGTCAACCTCGCCTCGCAGGAATACTTCAAATCGGTTGACCGCAAGGTCTTGCAAGCGCGGGTCATTGACTGCGTTTTTGAAGATGAAAAAGGCGGTCAGTACAAGGTCATTAGCTTTTTGGCCAAGCGCGCGCGCGGCCTCATGGCCCGCTATGCCGCGCAACATCAATTGAAGAAGCCGGCGCAATTGGAAAAGTTTGCCTTGGAGGGGTATGCCTTTGACCCCAAGGTGTCCGAGCCTGACCGCCTGGTCTTTCGCCGCAAACAGACTTGAAACCGGAGTGCCGCGTGACCGATCCCCATTCCCCGGAAAACTCCCAGCTCGGCAAGCCCTCGGCCTACGCCGACCAATACGACCCCGCCTTGCTCTATCCCATTCCCCGTGCCCCCAAACGCGCGGAAATCGGTGTCTCAGGCCAACCCCTGTTTTTCGGGGCAGATCTCTGGACCGCGTATGAGCTGAGTTGGCTCAACGCGCGTGGCAAGCCGCAGGTAGCCATTGCCAAATTCATGATTCCGGCGGAGTCCACCCACATTGTGGAGAGCAAATCCTTCAAGCTCTACCTCAACAGCTTTAACAACACCGTGTTCGCCAATGACGAGGGCGTGGCCGAACGTCTGCGCGACGATTTGAGCCGCGCCATCTGGCACGGGGGGCCGGTGCGCGCGAGCGTTGGGCTGCAGTTGGTGCGCCCGGACCAATTCGACCGCGAGCCGGTGCACGAGCTCGACGGACTCTTGCTGGACCGACTCGACCTCGAGTGCGAGGTCTACTCACCCCAACCCGACTTTCTCCAGGCCAATCACGAAGAGCAGCCCGTGGAAGAAACCCTGGTCAGCCACTTGCTCAAAAGCAACTGCTTGGTCACAGGCCAGCCAGATTGGGGCAGCGTGCGCATTCGCTACCACGGCCCACAGATTGATCAAGCCGGCTTGTTGCGCTACATCGTGAGTTTTCGCAACCACAACGAGTTTCACGAGCAGTGCGTGGAGCGCATCTTCATGGACATTTGGACCCGTTGCGAGCCCTCGGCGCTCGAAGTCTATGCCCGCTATACCCGTCGGGGCGGTCTGGACATCAACCCGTGGCGCACGAGCCACCCGCAAAGCCCGCCCAAAAACATTCGCACCGCACGTCAGTGAGGCTTCGGGGGCGCGCTCGGCGTGCCCGTGAAATCGTCCCCGCCCCCCTCGAACAACGAGGCCTGAGGCGGTGGCGTCTCCTTCCCGCCCGTGCGGGGCGCCGGGGCTTCGTCTCGTGGCATCAGGTGCCCCACCCGGACCCCGAGCAAGCGCAGGCGTCGCGACAAATCCACCCGTTTGAGGCATTGCCCGGCCACCTGCCGAATTCGAGTGGCCTTGTCGGTGAAATCTTCCACCGTCTGATCGCGCGTGACAGAGCGAAAGTCGTCGTAGCGCAGTTTGATGCCAATGGTGCGCCCGACATAGCCTTTGCGTTGTAAATCCGCCGCGAGCTGTTCGCACAAGCGCGTGAAGATGGCCCCCAAAGCCTCGCGGTCTTGCACCGCATGCAAATCGCGCTCGAAGGTGGTCTCTCGGCTCATGCTCACCGGCTCGCTCTCGGTCACTACCGGACGGTCGTCCCTTCCCCAGGCCGCGTCATGCAACCACGCCCCATAGCTGCGCCCGAAACGTTCCATCAAGCGCTCGCGGGGTTGGGCTGCCAACTCGCCAATGGTGGTGATGCCCCATTCGCCCAGACGCGCTTCGGCCTTGGGACCGATGCCATTGATTTTGCGGCAGGGCAGGGGCCAAATGCGGGTTTGCAAATCTTGCGCATGCAAAATGGAAATGCCGTTGGGCTTGTCGAATTCACTGGCCATCTTGGCAAGCAATTTGTTGGGCGCTACCCCGATCGAGCAGGTCAAGCCCGTGGCTTCAAAAATACTGTTCTGAATCAGCCCCGCAAACACCCGCCCGCCCG
>JACCDW011768918.1_pt1 | contig 11697 bp, 9 predicted proteins | sample 7449781 | NCBI WGS metagenome assembly JACCDW01 (sample SAMN15323449, study PRJNA562643) | freshwater metagenome | isolation source: river surface water | place: USA:Blue River Watershed | collected 2017-08-18
CGCAACGTCTCGCCTTCCCATTGTTGCAGGGTGGAGCAGCCTGGTAGCTCGTCAGGCTCATAACCTGAAGGTCGCTGGTTCAAATCCAGCCCCTGCACCCAATTTAAGGCCCTCGTGACCAGCGTGTTACGAGGGCCTTCTGCTTTTTAAGCCACAGAAGCCGATGGAGCACTGTCCAAAAAAGGGCCAGTTTCTGGGGGTCCAACACGCAATAAGGGACCGCATCCGCCCTGCGATGGGCTGCAGAGAAAGTGCCGCCGCGCGCGAGACTCCGCGCAGACCCCGAAGCTACTTCGCGGCGCGCCGCGACGCCCGAATGCCTGCGAGCACCTTGGGCAGGACCACGGCCGTGGCGATGAACATCGCCGTGATCAAGAGGGCGGCGGTGAGCTTCTGGCTTTCGCCACCGAAATAGGCGCGCCAACTCACGGACGACCTCCAGATGAACACGGCCCCCACAAGGGCGAGCGTGGCCGCGGCACCAAACAGCGCCCAGCGGCGCTGGCTCCACCACCCGATCGCCCAGACGAGGGACAGGCCTGCCACCATGCCGCCCGACTTCAACGCCGTGCCCGCCTTTTCGGGGTTCGAGAGGTAGCCGAGCACCCCCATCAGGAAAACGAAGGCGCCATAGCCAATCAGCCACCAAGACAGCGAAGGGAGTTTCATTTGCACGCACCGGTACGCGCCAACCCAGTGCTGTCAACGGATCGGGTGCGATCCGCTCGCGCTCAGGGCAGCACGCGCCCACCCGCCTTGGCGCACGCGCGCTTGAGTCAGGGCGAAAGGGGTGACCCCTTCCGACGGGGGCCGTCGGGTTGCGCGCGGTAGACTTGCTCCGCCATGCCCCCAGTGTAGGGTTCCGCCCGTTCGCCTATGACGATTCTCAATGACGTCCACTCTCGGCTGAATCCGACGCGACCCCATCGGATCGAACAGCCGACGGACATCGAAGGCGTGGTCGCCGCCGTGCGATCGGCGCGCCGCGAGGGCCGCGCCGTCAGTCTCTGCGGTGGCCGCCACGCGATGGGTGGCCAGCAGTTTGGCGAAGGATGCGTGCAACTCGACCTCACCGCGATGCGCCGCACGCTCCGGTTCTGCCCGACGGCCGGGCACATCGAGATTGAAGCGGGGGCGGACTGGCCCTGCATCATCAATGCGACACACGCGGCGCAGCCCGACGGAATCCGGTGGGGAATCCGCCAGAAGCAGACCGGTGCCGATGCGCTCACGCTTGGCGGCGCAATCGCCGCAAACGCCCACGGCCGCGGACTTCTCATGCAGCCGATCGGCGATGACATCGAGGACTGCACGGTCGTCCTCGCCGACGGCTCTGTCGTCCGATGCTCGCGCGAGGAACGAAGTGAACTCTTTAGCTTGGTCGTCGGCGGTTATGGGCTCTTCGGCGTCGTTGTCGCAGCGACGCTGCGGCTGGGCGAGCGCCGTCGGCTTGAGCGTCTCGTTGATGTCCTCGACCTCGACGACGCGATGAACGCGATCATGCGGCGCGTTTCCGACGGTTGCCTCTATGGCGATTTCCAATACGCAATCGAGCCGAGCGATACCGGCTTCCTGCGGCGTGGCGTCATGGCGTGCTATCGACCAGCGCCTACGAACGCGCCTGATCCGGACGGTGCGGGCGACCTGCCGCGCGAAGCGTGGCTCTCGCTGCTTGCCCTTGCTCACCGCGACAAGCCGCGGGCCTTCAGCGATTACGCCCGCCACTACCTCGGCACGCACGGCCGCGTCTACTGGTCCGACTCGATGCAGCTTAGCCTCTACATCCCGTCCTACGCCGAATTCCTCGTCGAAGCAGGCGTGCGAGCGGCGAACGCCCCCGATGAGTCGCTCGTGATCGGAGAACTCTATGTGCCGCCGGAAATGCTCATCGACTTCATGGATGCGGCTCGGCGGATCCTGCGAGCGACGAGCGCCGAAGACATCTACGGCACGATCCGCTCGATTCAGCGCGACACAACGAGCTTTCTGCCATGGGCGCGGCGCGACTTCGCGTGCGTGATCTTCAACCTGCGGACCGTGCACACGCCGTCGGGCATCGAGCGGACGCATGAGGCCTTTCGCCAGCTCTACGATGCGGCGCTCGACCGTGGCGGCTCGTTCTTCCTGACCTATCATCGGGCCGCGCGCCCCGATCAGGTCCTCCGTGCGTATCCGGAGTTTCCCGAATTCCTGAAGCGGAAGCGGCGGTACGATCCCGACGAGCTTTTCCAGAGCGAGTGGTATCGCGCGTACCGGCTGATCGGCAACGAGACGGCCGCCGCGTCATGAGGGTCAGGGCCGAACGAGTCTCCGCCTCCGACGGCAAAGGGCGGAAGCCTGCCCCCTTCCGACGGGGTCGATTCGAATGAAACGCTGGGGAGGGTCAGGCTCTACCTGATTGTTGGCGTGCGCTTTGTGACGGATCCCTCAGCATGCGGAGGAGCGATGAACGAGACATCTGGAAAGGCGGGCTCGGCCGGGACGACGGGCGGCGACCTCCGCGGTGAAGATCAACCGGTGGGTCCGGCGCACCCACCGGCGATTGGGCGTGTTCACCGCACGGCCCGGCTTCGCGCCGGATTTCACCCTCAGCCACGGCCTGCGACGGAAACATGACTGACGTCGTGAAAACGGAGTCTGCGACCGGCACCCCGGAGATCGGCCGACACAGGAAGCTGGCGTGGTGGCTGGCGGCCGCGGCGGTGATCCTGCTCGGCTTCGCGCTGCGGTACGCGTATTACTGGGAAGGATATAGTCATCCCGATGAAGCCATCACCGTCGAGGTCGTCGGGCAGATGCGACGCTCGGGGGACTGGGACACGAACTGGGCCAAGGCGCCGAACCTCCCGGCTGAATTTCGCTATGATCAGTACAACTTTTCGTCGCACCTGTATGCGACCTACTTTTTCTACCGCTTCGTCAAATTGATGCCCGGCACGGAGGAATTCCGCGGGCGGGAAGGCGGGTTCTGGGTGTACCGGTTGTTCTCGGTCCTGCTGGCGACGGCGGCGCTGGGACTGACGATCGGGCTGGCACAGCGGGCGGGTGGAGGCGGCGTGGCGCTTCTGGCGGGAGGGCTCACGGCGGTCGCCGTGCAACTCGTGCAAGACGCGCACTACTCGCGGCCCGATGCGTTCGTCACGGCCCTGACGGTCGCGGCGGTGGCGCTGAGCTGGCCGACATCGCGGTTGCGGGGCGCGGCGGTGGCGGGCGGAGCGTTCCTCCTTGGGCTACTCGTGGCCTGCAAGGTCTCGATGATGCTGCTCGCGTGGCTCCCGCTGGTGCCGCTGCTCGCGGCGGCCGAGACTTTCCGGCGCCGGCTCGGCGTGGGCACCGTGGCCTTGCTGGCAATGATCGGCGGTTTCGCGTGCGGAGTGCCGGGAGCGATCACGCAACCGGGCGCTTTCGTCCGCGGAGTCTCGCAGCTCATGGAACAGTACTCTGGGGTCCACCCGCCGCACAGCCACCTCGACGGCGGGATGGTCGCTGATTTCCTAGGCGCCTACTATGCCGCGACGATCGGCTGGGTCGGATTGCTTGGCGGGCCGCTGGGCATCGTGACGCTGGCACGGCAACGCCGGTGGGCGGTGCTGATGCTGTTGGCGGGGCCGGTGGTTTTGTTTGCCGGGTACTTCGCGACCCGCGGAGTGTTTTTCGAGCGCAACCTGAGTCACGTCCTCCCGCTCTTTTTCATCCTCACCGCCATCGGGGTGATGGAAGCGGTCGAGCGGGCGGCGCGCCGGGTGGGTGGCGGACGCGTTGCGTGGGCGGCGCTGGGCATGCTGTTCCTCGCGCTGCCGGCGCTCCGATCGACTTGGCCGCTGGTGACGCTGGAGTATTCCGGGGCCGGAGCGAAGCGCCACGCCGCGTTCGAGGCGGAAGTGCGGCACCGGCATCCCGAGGCGGAATGGAGGGAGATCTGGCTGCTCGACAAGGAAGCGCTGCCCACCATGGCGACAGACCTCGCGGCCGGTGGTCGGCCGCTCCTGGTTCGGGTGACCGACTTCGGCGACGAGTGGACCGCGCTCAACCTGAGCGCATTTGAGGCACGATTTCAGGCGAAGCTCGTGGCGGACTATCCGAGCACGTTCCACGAACTGCCGGTCTGCACGCTCCACACCTACAACAGCGCCCGCAACCGGTACTACCTGGTCACGGGGCTACGCGGTCCTTGACGAGACGTCGAACACGGCCAGCGCCAGCGCGGAACTGCCGTACTGCTTAACGCCCAGTCCGGACCTGCACCGTGACTGCGCCGATTTCATCGCTGCCGCGGGCCGTGACCGCGGTGCCCGCTTTACCATTCCATTGAAACGGCACTCGGACGAGTTCACGACCACCCACTTCGCGCGCGGCTTCGACGACGAGACTATAGTCGCCCGCCGGCAATTTCGCCAAGACCCCACGGTCGCCCGCAAAAACCAAATCATGTGCACCCGGAGCGCGGGTCGGCCCTGAAACGCCATCAACGGGCAAGGCCAGATCGCGACCGCCGCGCCGCCACCACTGACGCAGGTCTTTCAGCCACTTCACACCCTCGTTGCTCTTCTTCTTGATGTCGTACCAAACCGCGAGATTACCCACGAACTCTTGCGCCGATTGATCGGCGCGCTCGATCCAGAGGGCGACATAGGGACGGTGATACTCCGGCGCATTCAGCTTCGGGATTTCAAGTTTGACGGCCAACTCCGCCGCGACGGCGGAAGAGCCAAGGAACGTACTGAGAGCGATCGGAAGGATCTTTTGCATGGGTAAATCCCTGTTAACTGGAGACTTCGTTTAGGTCGCCCTCCCGCACAAATGTCGATGAAGAAGTACGGCAGGCACCAGCCACACCACCCAGCCCAACCCGGCTGAAGGCGCGCCTTATGCACGAGACGTCGCAGGCATACGTTGTTCAGCCTGGACACGGCTCGCCGGGAAGGCGCGGTGGCGCGCGCGGAGCTGATCGCGATTCACCGACGAGCGCACCGCAGCTTAATCCTCGTCCAACATCGCCTCCAGCATCGGGCTCCAGTGCTCGCGATACCCATGCTCTTCACGCACGATAAACCGGACGGCGCTCTGGAGTTTTTTCGCGTACGCCATGCCCGCGTCCAGTCCCAGGACCATCATCGCAGTCGCGAGCGCGTCCGCGATCATGCACTCTGGGTGCAGCACGGAAACCGAAGCGAGACCGTGTTTGACCGGGTAGCCGTTGCGCGGGTCGATGGTGTGGGAATAGCGAATCCCCGCGGACTCGAAGCCGCGGCGATAGTCGCCCGAGGTCGCGACCGACAAACGGTGGAGCGCGACGATGCTGTTGATTCCATCAGACTGGCCCGGCGGGTTTTCGAGTTCCACCCACCACGGTTGTGCATCGGTCTTGATGCCCAGTCCGCGAAGTTCTCCGCCCACTTCGACCAAGTAGCTGGCGATGCCTTGGTGTTCGAGATAGCGCGCCACGTGATCCACGCCGTAGCCCTTGGCGGTAGAACATAAATCAATGTGGATCTCACCCGCTTGGTACACGCGCTTGTTTGCGCGATCGAGCTTGAGCTTTTGCCAGCCCGTGTGCCGCAGGGCATGGGAAATCTCGGTTTCCGAGGGCGAGGGTTCGCTTCTGGCTCGAGGGCCAAAACCCCACGCATTGGCGAGATGTCCGATGGTGGGGTCGTAGGCGCCTTGGGTTTGTTCGGCGACGAACAGGGCGTGTTCCAAGACCTGATAAAACTCGGCTGGGATGGCATTCCATGTGCCAGCAGCGGCGCGATTGAAGCGCATGAGATCGGAGTGCGGCTCCCATGGACTCATTTGCGCGACGACTTGATCCAACTGCTCTTGGATGCCCCGGGTGAGATCGCTGTCCACCTGACCAACGCGCACCATGGCTTTGACACGCCACGTCGTGCCCATGCTGAGGCCGGCCGCCTCGAACCAGCGCGCGTCGTTTGGCAGGGCGGCTGGCTCATGCCGCTGGACCGGCAACAACACCCGCCGCTCGGAATGAGGCGCGCCTGACCCAGGGTTGTGCGGAGGAATGTTCAAGTCTCGGGAGGCCGGTCCTGATCGCTCAGACTACACGGAGATATTTTCTAATTATTTGGCGCCGCGTGATGTTGCGACAGCAATCTCCGCCTCGTCGTCCGTGGCGCGCACTGCGAACGGAAACACCCCAGCGCCGAGGGGTATGCCCCTTTAGACGAAGTGCGGATCTTGGTGCCTGCCGGTCGCCCGGCACCATCCGGGGCAAGTCAACGAGTTGGCCTGCCGTTACGAGGCGTGCGGGATGGCGCGAACCCAAGCGCTGGGGGCGGGCTCCGGCGTCGCCTCCACCAGGCTGAGTTCGTCGCTTGCGCGCCGCCGCTGCTGCAGTTAGTTGCTAATCATGAGCAAGTTGTTGAGGCAAAGACCGGCAGGCGGGGTTCGACCTGCGCAAGCCACCGGCGCCTTTGTATCCAATTTGCATGACAAGTCACTCCACGGCCCTACGCCGTGCGGCGTGTGCGGCAACGCGACGCCGATGCCCTCCCTCTGCGGGTGCGCCTAGGAGGATCGCGACCCGCGCACCGCCCCGTCTTTCCCGTCATCACCGCCCTCATGCCCAAACGCACCAGCGCCCTCGCCATTACCAGCCTTGTTACCGGCATCCTCGGATGGAGCTTCCTTCCATTCGTCGGCAGCATTGTCGCGATCATCACCGGTCACATGGCCCGCGCGGAGATTCGGCGAAACTGGGATTCGCTCGACGGCTACGGCTTGGCGCTCGTCGGTCTTTGCTTGGGCTGGGCGGCGATCATTCTGAGCGTCCTCGCGGTCCTCATGGTGCTGCTGGTGTTCGGGGGCCTGGCTGCGCTGCTGGCCGGAGCGCTCGCGAGCGCCTGAGCGTGCGCAAGGTCCCGACACCGCCGGGGCACGGCGCCCGCGCCGCCACGGCAACGTCCCCGCTCCACCCAGGCAACGTCTCACGCCGCCGAAGCACCCGTGCCACACCGTCGCGCCAACGGCGTGCGCGACCAAGGGATCTCCCCGCGCCGTCGGCACGGGTTGCACGGAATAGGAAGGTGCGTCTTTCTTGGTTTCGTCGAGACGCGCGCGTGGGCGGCGGGCAAGCGCGCTTCCGCCACCCCCGTGCGCGCGAGCGCACCCTTACCGCCCTTTCCCTACTCTCCCTACTCCCCTTGATCTCCTCGTTAGCCACCATGATCTTCACTCTCAGGTCCCACCTCTGGCTCTGCGTCTTCATCGGCCTCAGCGCGAGCGTCTGGGGAGACACCTCCTCCTCGGCGCCAGCGATGGTAACGGTCTCCGACCCGATTCTGGTCGCTGAGGGTCCGGCCGGCGAGCGCCGCTGGGGCCGCTACCAATTTCCGACGTTGGATCGTCTGCTGGACGGGCGGATCGCGCTCTCGTTCCACATCAACGAGGACAGCGCACGCGCGTATGGGAACACTCCCGCCCAACCCAATCGCGGCGTCTCGAACGACGGTGGAAAAACGTGGACGCTCGAACACGCCACCACCCGCACCGCCGGACTGCTGCTGCCCAACGGCGATCGCATCATCGCCGGCCGCTCCGACGTCACTCCCCCCGCCATCCCCGTGCGTGAACTCAGCCTACCTGCGCCCGTCGGCACGCTGATCGGCACGTACGGCAAACTCCCTTACACGTTCTATCCGCACGACGCCCTGCCCGACTCGCTGCAGGGCGTTCCGCTCGTGCGCCTCCCCGCCGGAAAGAGCCAGTGGATGACAGAACGTGGCACGCTCCTCGACCCGGGCTTCCAACGCTACACGATTCAGGACGTCTTCCCGGTGGTGTGGTGGGGAGACGTCTCTGTGGCCGCCGATGGATCGATCCTCGCGGTGGTCTACCCGCGATCCCTCGACGGCGACGTGGCCTGCCACCGGTCGACGGACCACGGTCGCTCCTGGCATCTGCAAGGACGCATCGCGTACGAACCGGACCTGCAGGCCGATCCCAAGGCACACGCGCGCACCCAGGGCTTCACCGAACCCGGAACCGTGATTCTCGCGGACGGTTCGCTGTTGGTGATGCTGAGGACGACCGACGGCCTCGGCTCCGGCCCCCTCTACGCCAGCCGCTCCTCCGACCAAGGCAAGACGTGGTCAAAGCCGACCGTCGTCAACGACTACGGCGTGATGCCCCGCCTGCTGCGCCTCGACAACGGAGTCCTCGTCCTCAGCTATGGCCGCCCCGGCGCCGCGATGCGCTTCAGCTTCGACGGCACGGGCTCCACCTGGTCCGAGCCTGTGGAGCTCGTGCCGGTGCACTCGGACGATATCCAAGGCGATAGCTGCGGCTACACCAGCCTCCTTCCGCTCTCGGCCGACTCGTTTCTGATCGCCTACAGCTGGTTCAAGCGACCGGGCAGCGACGGTCAGCCGCGCAAAGCGCTCCTCGTGCGGCACGTCACCGTCGGTGGCACCTCCCCCCGCGCCCGCTGATCCGCGAAACGCGAAGCATCGAGCCTCATCGGATCCGATCCCGCTCCCGTTCCCACGGCCACACGCCGGCGGGGCGCGGGAGCGCTCCCGACTTCGCTCACCGCTCAGCGAGGCGCCGGCAGTGTCGGTCCGAGCAGCAGCACGGTCGCCACGATCACGATCCACCCCACCACATCGAGCCAGATGCCGTGGCGCATCATCGCGCGCAGGGGCACGCAGCCCGTGCCGTAGGCCATGGCGTTGGGGCCAGTGGACACCGGCAGGAGGAAACCCATCGAGCACCCGAGGCACGCCGCGAGCGCGGGCTTGAGCGGATCCACGCCCGCCGCCTGCGACACTGCGATCGCGATCGGCACCACCATCGTCGCCGAAGCGGTGTTGGTCGTGGTCTCGCTCACGATGATTCCCACTGCCGCGAAAAGAAGCGTCAGGCCAATGACGGAATTGCTCTGGAAGATCCCCGCCAGACCCGCGCCGATCCAGTGCGCCAAGCCGGTCGAGAACATCAATTCCCCGAGCGACATGCCGCCGGCGAAGAGCAGGATGGTCCCCCAATCGATCCCCGCGGCATCACGCCACTCGAGCGTGAACGACTCCCGCTGCCGATCCGCCGGGAGGAAAAACAGCACCGACGCGGCCAGGAGACCCACGATGCTCTCCGGGAGGTGCGCCGTGATCCAGGCGTAGGCCGGGCTCGCCACGCCGCGAGGGTCGAGCGCAGAGACCACGCCCGGGAGCATCCAGAGAACCACGGCGGCGGCGAAGAGGATGACGACGTTCAACTGCCCGCGGGTCCAAGGTCCGAGCTTCGCTCCCTCCGCCTGCAGCCAGGCGCGGTTATCCGACAGCATGAGCGTCGGAAACGGACATTTCCGGCTGAAGCGCCAGACCAGAAAGATCGCCAGCACGATCGCCACCGGCAGGCCGAGACTCATCCACTGGAAGAACGTGACCTTGTAGCCCAGCAGACGCTCCAGCGCGCCGATGCCGATCAGGTTGGGCGGCGTACCCACGGGTGTCGCCATCCCACCCACCGACGCCGCGAACGCCGTGATGAGGATCAACCCCGCGGCGTACGGGGTGGCGCGGAAGTTGGCCGCACCCTGTCGCGCGCCCACCTCCGCGAGAATCGAGAGCGCGATGGGCAGCATCATCGCGGTGGTGGCGGCGTTGGAGACCCACATCGACACCACGGCCGTGATGCCGGCGAAGGCCGCGTACAGACGCATCGGGCTGGCGCTGACCCAGGGCATCGCCAGCAGCGCGAAGGCGAAGCGGCGGTTCAGCCCGTGCTTCAGCATCGCCTGACCCATGAAGAAACTGCCGATGAACAGAAAGATCACCGGATCCGCGAAAGGCTTGAACACCTCGCGCGCAGAACCAAGGCCCGCGACCACGCAGAGCGAAGGGGCGAGCAGCGCCGTGGCGGCCAGCGGGATCGCTTCCGTCATCCACAACACCAAGGCCATGCCGACGATCGCAAAGAGGTGCCGCGCGGGCTCCGACAACCCCGGGAACGGGATGAACCAGAGCGCCACCAGCACCGCCGGCGCGAGGTACCAGCCGAGGCGCTTCCGCCAGCGTTCAAAGCGTTCCTCCGCCTCCGAAAGCTGAGCGTGGTAAACGGGGTCTTCGTGAGACGATGACATGGTCTTCGTGGGGTAGTGTCGCGGACTGGGGACCGGAAGCACCGAGGCAGTGCACCCGCCTTCGCTCTGTCAACGCACGGTTCGCCACCGCAGGCGGAACCGCGCCGACTATGCCGTTCCCAAGACCGACGGACTCAACGCGGTCACGGGACCACAGCGATGCGGTAAATCTCCGCGTCTGCCGTCCAGTCCCTCCGCTCGTCCTGCGAGCGCGCAAACAAGCGCGTGAGGTGCAGCACGATCTCGCCGGTAACCCGGTCTTCTCGGGCCGAGAAGTTCGACAGCGCCAGATCCGCACTGTCCCCGGGCCGACGGTCATCGACCACCCGCACGGAGCCCTCGATGAGGAGTCCGCTGGACCGATCGACCTCACCGACCACGAAGGGGTAGCGCGGCCGGTTGCCACGGGGGTTTTCCGGCGTGAGGTTGCCCAACCAGAAGATGCGTCCGCTCGAGTGGGTCAGCAGTTGCGAACACGAGGCCGGGGAAAAGAACCCACCCCCATTCGCATAGGTCCAGGGCACCGGAGCCGTCCAAGTCCAGCCGCGGTCGTGAGAGAAGGCGACCCAACGGTATCCCGGCAAAGCGGGCTGCCGATCATTCGAACCGCGCAGCACCATCAGCAACCGCCCATCTGCCAGCTCCGCCAACGTGGGCTCATCCATGCCGCGCGTGGACCGGACCGGATCAGCCGTCACGCGGGACGACATCTCCCACTCGAGACGCGAGTGATCCGCCGTCCAGCGTCCCCGCAGCACCGCCGCGTCGGTGTAGGTGTAACCACCGCCCGGATTGACGTAGCGACCGTCCGGTCCGGCGGGGGTGAGGATGATCGGCAACAGCAGCGTGCCGTCATCGAGGAAGAGCGGCACCGAGGCGGTGTCGCCCACCATGTAGCAGGTCTTGCCGATCTCGACGCCGGGCAGCGGGCGCACCGCGGAAAACCCCGGCCCGCGGTGGATGATCTGCTCGTCGACAAACCACGTCCTCCCTCCATCCCGCGATGCACTGTAATGAATCGCCCACTGCCGCAGGCCCTCCAGAGGGTCGTCGGTCGGCAAAACGCCCTCGATCCGGAAGCGGACAAAAATGCCCGTGCGCGGGTCGACACAACCTCCTCGCAGCATGCGCCGCAGCGTGCCGCCGGGACGTCGCTCCTCCGTGCGCACTTCCTCGTCTGAACTCCACGTCACCCCGTGATCCGACGACAGACGGAGGTACGCGACATCGGTGGTGTCGGACCGCGACATCCATTGGTGCAGGGAAATCATTTCCACCCCGGTCGGGCGCGTGTAATAGGCACTGGCGAGCACGGCGGTGCCAGGTCTGGGAGCGGCAAGGAAAACCTCCCGGCGCACCTCCGCGGCGGGCGGGGCGAGCGGCGCCCCCGGGGTTCCGGTGCGAACCTCGGCCGCCCCGGTCACGGCGGCGAGAGCCGCGCACCCGCATGCGATCCACTGCGCACGGATCACCGAAACACCCTTTCGCTGACGGACCGAGAAGCCTCACGGAAGGTTGCGATCTGAGCTGCCATGCGATCCGAACATGGTCACCCCGGCGGTGCCCACCCTGTCAAACGAGATTGGCGCCGTTGGCGGCCG
>JACCDW010476250.1_pt1 | contig 11696 bp, 5 predicted proteins | sample 7449781 | NCBI WGS metagenome assembly JACCDW01 (sample SAMN15323449, study PRJNA562643) | freshwater metagenome | isolation source: river surface water | place: USA:Blue River Watershed | collected 2017-08-18
AATAATAAAATAGAATATATTTTTATACTTAAGAATGAATTTATTAAATAAAGATTCAGCGCGAATTGGAGATTTCAAAGATCTTAAAATAAAATTAAAAGATCATCAAAATGCATTAATTTATAAAACATTAGAAACCGAAAAACAAATAGCTAAATTATCAGAGGAAAATAAAGAAAAAGAGAATTTTTTAATTTTAGGTGATTTACCAGGAGCAGGAAAAACAAATGTAGTTTTGGGACATTTATATTATTTAAAGAAAAAATTATTAGAAGAGAATCCTGATTTAGATGAAGATGAAGAGGAGCGTGATCCATCTTGGATTATAGTTCCTCAAAATATTTTAACTCAATGGATGGAAGCTATTAATAAATATTTTCCCAAGAAATTTAAGGTAAAAAAGTTAGTAAATTATGAAGAAATGATGAGTCTTTATAAAAATACAAAAATGATACATCGTTATGATATTATTTTAACTACACCTCTTGAATATCACATGTTAGTGACAACATTTAAAGATCAAATGTTATCAATGAAACGAGTGATATTTGATGAAATAGATACAATATCATCTATGTTACAGCAAAAAGTACAATCAGATTATATTTGGTTTGTATCAGCATCATTTAAAAATGATAGAATAGGAAGTTATTATTCAACAATAAGTGAATCAAAGATAGATGAACGCATTATAAAATGTGAAGAAGAATTTATATCATCATGTTTTCCTTTAGAAGAACCAGAAGTAGTAAAATATATATCAATAAATAAATATATAGATGAAACTTTGGCATCTTTAGTGACGGAAGAAGAATTAAGAGGAATGAATGCAATGGATTATACGAAGATGAAAAATGAATATTTTAAGAAAATACCATTTTCGGATGAAGGTGCAACAGAATTGATAGTAGGAGAGAATAGAAATGAGATAGAATTTAAGAAAATAAGAATAAGTGATATGGAAAATGAGATTAAAAGATTAAAAGAAGAGATAGATTCAGAATGTATAATAGTACCTGAAAAAGTTGAAGAAAACGAAGAACCAAGAGTTAGTATGTATAGAGAGTATATATCGAGAATAAAAACGGAAAAAATAGAATTAATTGAATTAGGAAAAAAAAGAGATATTATCCGAAATAAAGTGTCAAAAAATAGAATCTGTATGATATGTTATCAAAGTGTTGAAGATAAAAAAGTATATGATAAAGAAGATACTGAATTTAAAAATCCAAAAAATATGAAAGAAATATTTAGAAGTCAATGTTGCAAAAGTGATTTATGTATAGAGTGTGTACATTGGTTATTCGATAATAAAAAGTGGGAATTAGAGATGAAAAAGAAGGAAGAAGAATTAAAGAAGAAGAATGAGGAGAAGGAAAAGATGAAGGCATTAGGAAGAACAAAGAGCATGGAAGATTTGGAGAGAGAAAGAGATGAGAGAATAGAGGAACGAAGAAGACAAAAGGAGGAGAGATTAAAAATGGCAGAAGAGAATAAAGAGAGGGATTATGTAAAGGATTTTGAGGGGATAGAAGTTGAATGTAAAAAGTGTGATTGTAAAACGAAATATGGAGAATATAAAAAGATGAGAATGATTAAAAGAAGAAGTAAAGAGGAAAAAGAAAAGGATAGAACGAGTAAAATTGAAAGATTAGAAAAAATATTGGATGAAGGAGATAAAAATAAACATAAATATATAATTTTTTCAGATTTTTATAATACATTTAAATATGTGAAAGACTTGTTAAATAAAAAGGAGATGAAATTTATGGAATTAGATGGTGGAAAGATAGAAACCATTGATAAATCCGTAAAAGAATATCGTGAAGGAGAGACACAAATATTATTATCAAATTCAACATTTTTTGGATGTGGATTAAATATGGAGTTTACAACGGATATAATATTTATGCATAAGATGGAAAAAGGAACGGAGAAACAGGTGATAGGAAGAGCACAGCGTCCAGGAAGAACTAATAGATTAAAAGTGCATTATATATATTATAATAATGAAGAGTATGGAAAGGAAGTAGAATATGATAGTCATACACAATTTTATATGGAAGAAGATGTGTTAAGTGGGCTAGAAGGTTTAGATATCAAAGAGATAGTGATTGAATAAATAAAACTTTATATATGGTAAAAAAAAAGATAAAAAATATTTTTAAGATAAAAATTATAAAAAAATTATAATTTTGTTAACAATACATATGGCCTCCACTCGATACCTAAAGGTAATCGAGTTGCGGGCGGATTTTCAAAATTTATATATTTAAAACCAATAGCAATTAAGTAATGCTATTTTAAATACAAATCCTAAATAAATAATTTTTGAAGGTAAAATTCCGGGACTGAATCCGGGATATTAATCTTGGACACCGAAATCATAAAAATATAATATTTAAGTATTTTATTTGATGAAAATAGATAATGTAAGATAAAAATTAAATTTACAATCAATACTATTTATCAAAAAGGTATTTTAAATATAAAAATAAATATGATGAATTCCATAAAGATAAATATTTATATTCAGATAACTATTATAATTCAGATAATGATTGAAGCGCAAAATAATTGTAAATGTGAATAATTTTTATAATAATTATAAATAATTTTTACATTAAAGAATAAGCGCAAACGACCTGAAAACATAACCAATTTTCTTGTTAGAAAATTGGATCTTAATAAAAAAATAATATGATGAATAAATTAATTTAAAGATCTTTGTATTTTTATCTAAATAAAAAATATAATATGAGTCACCATTGTTGTAAAAACAAATGTTCAAAATGCAATCATCATAATTGTCAATGCAATTATTTAAAAACTTATGATAATTTATTGGTACAAAATCAATTTTATTTACAAAATAAAAATGTGACAAAGGATATTTTAAATATCCCAAATATTGAAAATCAAATAAATCAATTAGAAAAAGAACAATACTTTAAAGAAAATAGTGAAGGTGATATTTATACATTAAAAAATGTTTTAATAGGAACAGACAAAAATATAGATACAACAAATTTTTATTCAAAAGCTATATCAGTTAATAGAGTAAGTGAATCAATAAAACAATATTATGATTCAATAATTTATACAAATAGTATTATTCAACAAATATTAAGTAATGTTGAATTAATAAAGAAAGAAGGATTTGAAAAAGTATTGAGACCTTATGTAGAAAATAATTATTATGAAAATGATGATTATTTTTTTGTTTATACACTTCCAACATCAATTAATGAATCTCAAATATTAAATAATAAAGAATTATTTACCTACAAAAAGTTTGAAAATTATACAAATAAAACAGTTGGCGAATTAATAACTTTAAACTCTCAAGGTAAATTTATTTATTTTCCAACAGAAGGAAAAGATACCTTATCTTGTTTAATAAATGATTATGAATCCTTTGTAAAACTTCAAAGTGTTGGATTAAATGAATTAAATTATTTTAGTTCATTAAAGGAATGGGATAATGGTATTAAATTATATTTTAAATGTATTATTCATATACCTGGTATTTTACCCAATATCCCTGGTGTAAATCCAGATTACATAATAGTCGGATCAGGAGTTCAATTAAATAAAATAATAGAAGATATTGATCAAATAAAATTATTTTCTCCAGAATATGTTGAATTTATAAAAGTTATTTCAAATAATATGTTTACACTACAACAAATATATAATAATTTAAAAAAGAATATATTTGATTCAACTATTCAATATGATGTATGGGAATATAATACAGTTGTTCCATCATCATCAGTTTGTTATTATTCAGCAACATTCAAAGATTTTATTGGTAAAAGAGCAATAGATTGTGTTATTTTAGGAACAAATATTAATATAGCTCAAATAATAACATATATATTTAATTTTAATAGTAAAAATTTACTTTTAAATAATGAAGAACAAGTAGGAGTAATCGAATTCAGTTATAATAATTCGGATAATGTATTTTTGACAAAATTAGTAACATTGAATGGTAAAAAATATTTGATTTTAAATACTTTACCAATCAATCCTTTTTTTAATAATGCTATTCGTACAAATGGTGATATGACAATAGAAGGTGCAGTAGCAGTAAATAATTATGATGGTAAAAATATATTTAATTTACATACAGAAAATCAAGTTTTAGAAGTAAATGGTAAAATAGGTATAAATGTACAAGAACCGAATGCATTAGTAGATATTCAAAGTATAAGTACAACAGAAATGAATAATATAACTAAACTAAATGGTGATTTAATGAATTTTACAAATAATTATTTTGAATATTTTTTAGATAATTATAGCACAACACAAAATAGAGATTGGAATCAAATATATAATAATTATTTAAATGAAAATCAAATAAGTGTAACAACTATAAATTTACCATTTGATTTTAAAACCACAAATAGTTCTGATCCTAAATTCTCTGAATTTATTAATAATTTTAATAATTATATTTTGTTTGGATATACCGAGCAAGAATTTAAAAGTCAATATGAAGGTAAAACAGCATCTCAAATTCAAAATCCTTATTTTCAAAAATACTTTTTTTCAATAAAGGATTATTATTTGACAGTTTGGAATCAAAAAGATTATTATTTATTAAATAATTATCAAACATTTACAAATATAATAAATTATTTTGGTGGTCCAGTCTTAAGAATGCATATATTTTGGTATGATGAAAAATATAATGTTATTCGATTATTTGCATCAAATTTAAAATTAGATAAATATTTATTAAATCAAAATTTAAATATTATTTTGAGTGATTTTTATAATAGTTTATACGCAAGTGAACAATTAATGAATTTATATTCAAATTATATGAGAAGTCCTTTAATTGAAAGTGAAGTATTAAAAGATCCTTTGTATTTAACAAATTTATTTAAAGATTCATATTTTAAAGGAAGATTTGGTTATCCATTAAGAGATGTTTTTTGTTTTAGTTATATTCCAGAAGATGTAAATATTGCTAAACACATAATTTGCGAAGGATATCCTGAATGGAATAATTTAGAATTAAAAAATTTACAAGTACCAAATCAAGATGTATTAGTTACATTTGCTATAACATCAATATATGATTATATAAATTTAAATTTTGATGTTACTAAATTAAATAGATTAATAAATGCATTTTATTATTGGCAGTTTGAATATAAAATTACTTTTTATAAAATGATAGTAGTAGAAAATAAAAAATATTTAATTGGTTCAGGTGTTAATATTTTAGATTTTTTAAAAAGAAATATTTTATCTAATGGTGATCAACAATTTAATGGTTCTTTAAGATTAATTGAACCAAGTACCAATCAAACTGTTATTGCAATGGATACAACTGAAAAACAAGTTGCAATTCAATATCCATTAGCTTTAGGTACTGAAAATCCTCGTTCACTTTTAACTATAAATGATGTTTCTATAACAAACTTATTTGATTATTTAGATGAATTATCAAAGAAAAATAGATATATTTCTGATTTATCAAAACAATTAAATGGAAAACCTGTTTCGAATTATCAAAATATAATTGAATCATATATAGATCCTTTTACTAATTTACCATATGAACAAAATGTTGATAATTATTTTGCTATTGTCGACCCTAATTCAAATACAAACATTAATGATATTTTAAATTATAAATATAATTATCATTGGTATTTAAAATTATGGGCTAATGTTTTATATAAAGATGTATTAAATCCTAATTTTGATACTATAAATAATGGTGTAAAACCTTTAGCAGGTAATTTTTTTACATTATCTCCTTTGACTGAAACTATGTTTAATAAAACTTTAAATTTAAAGATATATAATTGGGTATGGGGAAAGAAGGTAAGTACATCAAAATACTTTTTAGATGATTCAAATAATATAAAATATATTCATCAAGGTATTAATTTTAATCAATATTTTACTCGTTTTAATTCTAATAAAAACTTACAAAATATTATTTATGCATCACAAGCTATTCAAATATATTTAAACGAATTATATTTATCAACAAATGGTTTATCTCCTTTAAATCAAAATGAATTAAAAACATTTATAAATCAAATCAAAAAAGAATTTATTTTATATAAATTATGGGTTATGGATTATCCTAAAGATTTTAATCAAACTAGATTATATTTATCTCAAAATGGTGATTTACCAACTGATTTAAATAATTTAAGACCTACTGATACAATTTATAATATGTTATATAACTTTAATACATCATATCACGGTAATTTAACTTTTGAACAAATATTATTATTCTATCAAAAAATAATTAATTTACAACAAAAAATAGGTTATTATAATGGTACAGTTTCTCAATTAGTAGAACAAGAATCTAATATTGTTGGTTATCGTACAGATGAAGATTATTGGTTAGCTTCTTGGATTAATATGAATATTAATATATCAAATCCAGTAAATTTAGGATTAGTAAATGTTATATCAATATATGAATTTAATGTTGATGATTATTTAAATCAATCTGTTCAAATGATTGGTGATCTTCAAATGGCAGGAAATCTTACATTAATGAATCCTAAAGAATACTTAAAATATGTTAAAAATGAAATACCTTTATCTTCATTAAATCCTTTAGTATCTATTTATCCTGAAGAAGAATTTATGGGTATTGGTTCACAAAAGATTTATACACAATATGCCTTAAATTATAATACAATAGATTTACAGGCAAATCAAATATTTGCAAAAAATCATGTTATTGTATCAAATCCTTTTTATCCAAATTTAGTGGGTGAACGTATTGCGGATCCAAGTGAAAGTTTATCTAAAGAAGATTCATTAAAATCATCCTATTCAGGATTTACAGTAAGAAGATCAACGAAAGTATTTACATTAGAAGATATTGTAAATCAAGGTGATGGTAAATTTGGGTTAGATATATCATATGAAGTTGAAGATAAATATGAAGATACATATGAAATGGCTGAATCAGGAGTAAAAATTACTGGATTAAAAACTTTTAAAAATGGGATTCAATATCCAGTACCTAAATATTTTTGGAATATAGTAAATGATGCAACAGATCAAAATCAAATTGAAGATAAAACAGTAATGGAATTAGATAGTGAAAGTCGTTTAACTGTTAATAAAATTAAATTAGGAAAATATGATTTAGAAGCAATAGATAATGGTGATGGTACTCAATCATTAAAATGGGGAAATATTGTTTTAGGAACACAGTAAAAAAAAATAATATTTTAAGTATATTGTCAGACTGCGGCTAAAATAAACCCCTTTTTTTAGAAAAAAAAGCCGTTTGCGGGAAAAAAAAAATAATAATAAATAATAATACTGGTGTTGCGGCTAAAATAAACCTCTTTTTTTAGAAAAAAAAGCCGTTTGCGGGAAAAAAAAATAATAATAAATAATAATACTGGTGCTGCGGCTAAAATCTCCCTTGCTAACTAATGCCTTTCAGGCATTAAACAGCACTCGATTTTACCGTTATCACCTCGCAAGTATGTTGACCTACTCGCTTAAAATTAAGCTCGTAACGGTCAATCCTCAACCGCTCGCATCTAAAGATGCTTAGGGCTCTTCGGACTCGGCAGGGGGAAAAAATAATAATACTTGAAAATTGATATATTTGTGTTTTATTTGTGATATATTTGTGATTTATTTGTGATTTATTTGTGATTTATTTGTGATTTATTTGTGATTTATTTGTGATTTATCTGCTGATTTATCTGCTGATAAATTTGTTGATTTATTTTATTTATAATTTTTTTTATACTTTTTTTAAGTACTTATTTGAACTTAAAGAATTAAAAATCTTTTAAAAATTTTATCAAAAAAAAATAATATTTATCATATTTAGAAATATGAATATTGGTAATCTTCAAAAAAGACAAAATATGAATTTAGTAAATAATAAATTTACAATACCATATCGTAATTGGAATGTTTATTTAGATGGACCTTGTACAAAAGGCTATCAATTAGATAGAGATATTGTTGATTATTTAAGAAATACTTTTTTAACTGGAAATAAAAAAAAAAGTAGAAACCTTTACATTCTTGGTGTTAGATATTATATGACTAATAAACCTAAACCTGGTAGAACTACAAATATAACTCTTTTTGATACTCAATTAGGAATATCTGAGAAATGTGTTCCTTCTAATGGAGAAGATATCTTAGGTTGTGCTCTTCGAGGTCTCCGTGAAGAAGTTCAAATTGATATTGAAAGTGAACCTATTCATACTATCATACCTCCAACTCCTCCTCCTAATAAACCACAAGATAGATTTAAATATATTTATCATGTTGATTCTTTCTTTGATTATGAACTTTTAAAAACACCTATAAATGCTCCTCATAATAATGATCAATCTGTTAATAAAAAAGATATTAAAAAAACATCTGTTGTTATAATTGGAGAATTAAAATATTTATTACCTATCCTTCAAAATTTTAATTTAAATCAAATGTCTGCTGTTAAAGATTCTATTATCTATCCTGTTTTATATCCTTTACACCGCCTTACTTACCCTAATCCTCAATCTTTTGTCGAAGTGAGAAGAAATGTTGGTTCAAATCTTCAAGAATATATCGATCTCCTTTATCCTCGTAATTCACTTTTTGAATATCCTGAAGAGATTATTATACCTTATTTTTCTCCAAATTTTTATCAACTAGTTAAATTTGCTCTTCAAAATGCAAATGTACCCAACTTTATTTATCGTAATTCAAAATCTTTCGAAAATAGATTAAATTTATTTATGAAATATGTCGAATTTGAACGTTTAAAATCTATTGATATTAAATTAAAAAATAAAAAACGTTCTACTATGAGTTCTTCTTCCAATTTAGGTAGTTATTATCAATCTGTTGCACAACCTACTTCTTTACCTTCTTCTACTTCTCGTCGACGTAATAAAGTTAATTCTACAAATCCTTTTGATTTATTTATTAATATTTACAAAGCACCATCAAATCCTTTCGAAAATAATCCTTTTGAAAATAGTCAATATTCTATTTCTTCAAATCCTTTCGAAAATAGTCAACATTCTTCTTCTTCAAATCCATTTTCTTAAATCTAAAAAAAAATTATTTTTTTTATACATTTCTTTAAGTACTTGTTTTAATTTAAAGAAATAAAATATCGAATAAAAAGATAGATAAAAGTAAGAAATGATTTTCAAAGTTTTAGCTTTAACTGTTATAATATCTTTAGTAGTTCAATTTATAACGGGTGTAGTTGGTATACATGGTTTAACGATACCTTTAGAAAAAGAAGATAGTATATTATGGGAAGTATTGGTGATGGAGATGATAGTTCAAGTGATTGAATTTATATTTTATATTTGGTTAAGTGTTGGATTATATAGTTATACAACGAAAAAGAGTAGTTTTCCATTATTCGATGTCACAAAAAGAAGATATATTGATTGGTTTATAACAACTCCAACAATGTTATTATCAACAATAATCTTTTTAAGATATTTGGAATATAAAGATAAAAAAGAAAAAAATATTGGAAAAGAGGATTTTAAGGAACAAAATGATAATCAAATATTAAAATTCAAAGATTTTGTTATGACACATAAACAATTTATAATCAATATGATTTTATTAAATGCAGGTATGTTAATATTTGGATATTTAGGTGAAGCTAATCATATAGATAAAAAATGGAGTATATCAATTGGTTTTATCTTTTTATTTTTAAACTTTTATTTAATTTACAAAGAATTTGGTGAAAAAACAAAAATAGGAACAATTATGTTTGCTTTTATGTTTATAATCTGGTCATTATATGGAGTGGCTGCTGTTTTACCATTTTATTATAAAAATATTACATATAATATATTAGATATATTTGCAAAGAATTTCTTTGGTATATTTATTTATATAATAATTTTAATGGTTAAAAAGAATGAAAATAAAAAAGAAGAAGTTATAAATAATCTAAATGAAAATAAATAAAATAAAAAAAATCTAAATAATAATATTATAATAAAATGTTAAGTCGATTTGGAATGAGAATAGCACCGTTATTTGTAAGTCAAAATATTATAAGTACATATTATTCAACAAATAATATAGGATGTGATACTGTAAATTTATTAAAAGGTGAACCATTGCATCATATGTTTTTTGACCAAATGAGAATAACTTCAAATTTAAATATATCTCCAAAAATATTAATGGTTAAAAATATACCCGAATTAAAAATCAATAAAATATATTTTGAAAGAATAAAATATTATGATTTTTATCAACCCAAGTTTAATTTAACTCCAAAAGATATTGAACAAATTCAAAATAAATATTCTTTTTTATATAATCATGCTAAATTTATACCAAGATTACCATATTTAGGATATAATATGTTAGATAATAAAAAAAAATGGTATATTTGGTCATATACAGATATAGTATTTGTGAATAGTAAAAATGAGTTTTTAGATAAATTTTATGAATATAATTTTCACAAAGATAAAATATTAAATGAAAATGTTGTTGATTATTTATTAAATTTAAAATAATATTTAAGATTTAGTCACAAATTTATATTTTTTTCCAGTTCTTTTTGGAAATTCTTCAATAACAATTGTTCCACTTGATTTATTTCCTAATAATTTATTTTGATTAAATTTAATTTTATTTTGTTTAATTTTTGCTATTTTATTTTTAATATCTTCAATTAAAGATAATATTTGATTAAACTTTTGTTTTACTTCGATTGATACATTCATATTTTTGATATTATTAAATAATGATACTTTTGAATGATGTAGTAAAAGAAGTTTTGATAAAACGACAGATTGATTTTTATTTTCTCCAAATCTATTAAATACATCTCCAAAATTCCAAAATATAACTTTTTTTTTATTTAAAGTTGCCTTTGATATAAAATTAATATTATTTTCTACCATTGCAAAAGCTGCTAATGGTCTGTCTTGAGTTGCTAATATACGTCTTTTAATAATAATATCACTTGGAGAAACATCAAAATCTTTAATTAAAGAGCATCTATATTTAGCTTCTAAACCTTGTATTTTATCTCCAAGAATTTTAAATCTTAGAATAAATTTAACAACTTCAATAAAAGAATAATTAAATTTAAATAAAGTCTCAATCAATTTATAATATGCATTGAATGTGTTATCTTTTATATCAATTTTCTTTTTTAATTTTTCTAACATTTTAATTTTATCAATGTTTAATTTGTCTATCTCACCAGATTCAAATGATGCATCAAATAATTTATTATTATTTATAGGTAATTTATCTCCTTCTTTAATGAATTTTCTGATTAATTCAATTTTATAAGCTTCAATTAATTCTTTAATAATATTCAAAATAGTAGTGATATTATTAAAATCTTCTTTTGTGTTAAAAATTATTTCTTCTTTTAATATCATAAATCCAGCATTTACAAATATTGAAGGGTCTGATTTGTTTCTTTTTTTTTTTTGTAAAGTTTTTTTTATTATAAAATGAATAGATGATAATTCTGAAATATTATCTATTTTTCTACTATGTTCATTAACAACTTCTATATTTCTTTTTTTGCATTCTATTTTTATAGTGCATTTATTTAATTGTAAATCTGAAAATACATCTAATATTAATTTTTGATATAAATTTTCTGTAAATAATGGAACATCATTAGTATCTCCTAAAGTACCAGGATCGAGTTTCATACCCCA
>JACCDW010102472.1_pt1 | contig 11695 bp, 14 predicted proteins | sample 7449781 | NCBI WGS metagenome assembly JACCDW01 (sample SAMN15323449, study PRJNA562643) | freshwater metagenome | isolation source: river surface water | place: USA:Blue River Watershed | collected 2017-08-18
ATACGAACTTTATTAATATCAATCAATCTCTTAACAGCTGCTATTACATAAGTATTCTTTGTGTGGGAAATATCCTTGTGTTTCATAATCTGTCTAATAGTCATAGGTTCAACATTATTTTCAAGTGTATTTATAATAGCTGTCTGATAAACTGATTTAGACATATTTATATATTAATTATTTATTTAAATATTTAAATAGATATCTAGAGATAAAATGGATGAATATAGAGTAGTATATAATAGTATATACGGAGGATTTAGATTAAGTAAAGAAGGAATAGATGAATATAATAAGCGAACAGGGAGAACTGAAAAACATGATTTTGGAATAAACAGAGATGATCCAATACTAATTCAATTAGTAGAAGAAATGGGAGACAGAATTAATGATAAATATTCTAAATTAAAAATTATATCATTTCCAGTTAAATATAAGGACTTTTTAGATTGGGATGAATATGATGGAAAAGAATCAGTTATAATCGCACATGATAAATATCTTATTTACAATATAAAATGCACCATAGATAATCAAAATATTATTGATACTGAAAAAATTAAAGTCATTCAAGAATTATATAAAGAGTATTTTGAAAGTACTACTTATAAAAAATATAAGATGTATGATTTATTTAGATTATAAACCTTTTCTAGACTTAGACTTTCTAGATGCCTTTCTTGACTTTCTAGATGCCTTTCTTGACTTCTTAGATGCCTTTCTTGACTTCTTAGATGCCTTTCTTGACTTCTTAGATGCCTTTCTTGATTTCTTAGATGCCTTTCTTGACTTCTTAGATACCTTTCTTGATTTATATCCAAATCCAAGAAATTCATCAAGATCTTGATGATTTATAGTCATATTAGTAGGAACTTTATATGATTTATGTTGAAATTCTGATAAACGAGGAACAGTAGGGGCAGGTCCTAAAGAACGCTTCATAGAAACTTTATTTGGAACTTTTGGAGAATTTTTTAATTTATATAGATAAATTTCAGTATCTACAATTGGACTGTAATATATAGCAATTTCATTGCCAGTTAGAGCATATGGAGGCTCTTTAGCAACCTTCCAAAATTCTAAATTAATTTTTGATTTATTTCCGTCATATAATTGCACAAGAGTCTTTATAAAACCATTCAGTTCTTGTCTTTGTTTTTCTTTTCTAGAAGATATTGAGGCCATTTATTATTTTAATAATAATATTTTTATAAAAAATCTATAGATTATAGATCTATAGATTTAGAATAAATTATTCTTTATATCAAAGATGTTTCTCTAATATAGAGATTATAATCTCTATCTGATAAAGCCTTATTAATTAGAATATCGTAATTATCTGATACATAGAGTTCCATATCTCCTTGACAATCAAAACCTGTATAATCACACTCTCCCTTATAAAAACCGTATCTAATCTTATTAAAGATATCAACATATCTGAAAAGAGCTCTCCAAGCATCTTCATCATTTGTTCCTCTATGAATCCAATAATAATGAATAACACACTTAGGAAAATCAATGCGATCTTCTTGTGATTCTCCTATCATTATCTTTGGAGTCAAATCATAATCATTAAGATATGAATATGGATGATTAAGATCTGTCAAATCTATATTTTCTTGTTGGCGAAAACATAATTCACGCGACATTTTATATTTTATATAATATATAATTCTTAAATCATCTTATACTCTTTTTTAAAAGAATATAATCTAAAGTAATCATTTTATAATTTTTTACAATATAAAAATGATTTTTATATGATTTTTTGTTTTAGATTATATCTAAAAATGCGTTTCTATCAGAATACTTACCCCGAGAAAAACGACTTGGTTATCGCCCAAGTTAAAACTGTTAGCGATAATGGAGTATACGTATCATTGTTGGAATACAATGGAATTGAAGGAATGGTTCCTATTTCAGAATTAACCAACAGACGATTTAAGACTTATCATAAACTTACAAAGGTCGGAAAAATAGAAATACTTAATGTTTTACAGGTAGATAAAGTTAAAGGATTTATCGATTTATCTAAAAAAAGCGTAAGCACAGAAGATATAGTAAAATGTGAACAAAAATGGAATAAATCAAAGTGTGTTCAAAGTATTATGTCTCGTGTATCAGATGTTTTGTCTATACCACTTTTACAATTACACGAAACTATTACTTGGCCTCTTTACGAGAAATATGGGCACGCTTATGATGCTTTTAGATTATTTAAAGAAGGAATTATTGATCTAGATTTTTTAGATTTATCCTCTTTAATAAAAGAACACATTTTAGAAAATATTAATAAACGTCTCCAACACAAAATCTATAAACTAAGAGCAAACATTGATTTATCTTGTTTTACTCACGAAGGAATAGAAGCAATAAAAATTGCACTAAAGGAAGGAAAGAAGGTTTCTGACAAAGTTTCAATAACTCTTATTTCGCATCCAACATTTCTATTATCATTAGATACCTTTGACAAAGAAGACGGGCTAAGACTATTAAATCTAGTATGCAGTACAATTAAGTTAAAAATAGAAGAACTAGGAGGAAATATGAACCTATTATTTATCAAGGAAGAAGAAAATGAAAAAAAATATAAAAATGAATATGAATCAAACTATTATGAAAACTATACATATAACAACGAAGATAACGAAGACAACGAAGACGATGAAAAGAATGAGTGATTATATAAGATTATATGATCTTATATAAATCTATATTTTTCTATTTTTGGATGGAGAATCAGAACGTCTTGATGGAGACAAGTTTCTTAATTTTATATTATCTTTTTTTAATTTATTTGATTCATTTGAAATTGTATTTAAGTTTTTTTCAAGATCTACATAAGGCTGTGTATAAGGTTGCATATAAGGAATTTCATTTCTAGAACAATAGTTTACGCAGTTATTTTTTAATGTATAGTATACACATATAAATAGAATAGCACCACTTACAGATAATATTATAATAAGATTTGTTTGAAAATTAGAATTAGTTTGAGTTTGATCTATATTTTCCGGGATAATTGTGGTAGGCTTTAGAGTAGTTGGTTTTAAAGTTGTAGGAACAGATGTAGTCGGTTCTAGTGTTGTAGGAACAGATGTAGTCGGTTCTAGTGTTGTAGGAACAGGTGTAGTCGGTTCTAGTGTTGTAGGAACAGATGTAGTCGGTTCTAGTGTTGTAGGAACGGGTGTAGTTGGCTCTGGAATAGGTTGAAAAGATGGATATTCATCCCAAGATAGAAGATAAGGATCATTAATTATGTTTATTTTTATTTCAGGAACTAAAGCGATTGTGCCGTCTGTAACTAAACCATTATTCATAATTAAAGTTATTGGATTAGCAATATCAAGAAGAATATTACAGTTAAGACCTATATAACTAGTAGAGAATCTATTTAATAAAAATCCATATAGATTTGTAGAAATTGCTTGATCAGGGGATGGTTGTACTATAAATAGTTGTTTATTTTTTTGTAGTCTTGGAAGTTGTATATTTGTATAATGAGCACAAAAAGCGGATGTATCAGCCATATTTAAGTCATTTATAGTAGGCTGAAATATCCCTTGTCTATAAGCATTAAGTTTTGAAATACTAGGCATATTATTTATACGAACCATAGGATCTCCTTTTGGAAGATAGGCGTAGAATTTTTGTTGTCTTACTGAAGCATGTATTTCATCTAAAGCCATAGAACTTATCTTTCCATTTATAGGATTATTTGGATCATCTAAATTAGTAACTTTGTATGGCATACATCCCATAATATTATCCAAGTTTGATAATAAAAGATTATCTGAACCATTTTTTAGAATAATGGCTTGAGGGTTTATATTTTGATTATTAAATGTATTTTGTGCAGTTCTTCCTGTGGCCATATCTATAAGATATGTAGTAACAACATTATCAGAAGGATCCATATCTACCAAAGAGAAGTCTCTAGTTGTTAAACAGGATTCTCCGTCGGAAGCTAAACCTAGTTCAGGGATAGGAGGATTTAAAGGAATTTTATTTAAGATTAATTCTTTTATTTTTTCAAAAAATGCTATGCCATTACAATGACCAAATTGTCCAAATGTATCTTGACTATTTATTCCACCTATATTATATACACATAGACCTTGTTGAATAGAAGTAAGCGGTGTTAGAGATATAGCATTTGCATTTGAACCAAACCACAAACCAACTAAAGAATTTTTTGGCATAGTAAACTGAACAGGCGGAGATAATGGAGTTGATCCCGCATTTATAACTAATGGATGATATACACTTAATGAGTTAGTATCAAGATCAAGTATAACAGCTTCTACAAATGAAGGATTCGTCTTCATATCACAGTTTGTTTGATAAGGTGTTATTAGTCCATTATAAGTTAAAGGGAACGGTGGTATAGTTATTTGGCATAATTGTGCCAGTTGAGAGTCTACTAGATTATATAGAGATATTAAAGAAATTAAAGATAGTTTAATTATATTTCTAAACATTTTTAGATTAGAAAATATATTTAAATTATATATTTACTAATTCATATGAAAGAAGTTTTATATAAGTATATATAAACAAGTACAATACTTTAAAATTTTATTAAAATTAATAAAATTTTAAACTTCATCAATTACATCAATCATTTCTGTCTTATTATTGAAACGACCAACAACACAATTAGGCTCATAGTCCTTAATATCCCAAAGGTAATCATCGGAATCTCTAAAGAAAATAACATTATCAAATTTAAATTCTCGGCAATATCCATTTTCAGGTTTAACCCACTTTTCTAAACTTTTAATATTTTCCCAATTAACCTTTCCAAAATTATCTTTTTCTTCCTCTTCCTCTTCTTCTTCCTCTTCTTCTTCTTCATCTTCTTCTTCTTCCTCTTCCTTCAGACATAAGTTCTTAAATTCATCTGTTTTCCAGTTAGCTTCTTTATCCTTTTCCATTCCTACAATCTTTACTTTATCAGAATAAATATGATATTGATAATCATGGCACCAATAATAAGGATCATGTAATGAAACAATCTCAATTTGATCTCCCTCTTTATCTTTAAAATAAGAAAAAAGAGTATTAGCAAGTGTTTCCATTACAATAGACATTTTAGAAAAAGATTCCAAAAAGTTGGCCAAATCATATCCGTGCCCAGATGGATATCCATCATATTGACGATACATAATAAGAATAATTTTACCTTTAGAGTTGTAAATGTAAGTGAGAGAAGGGGTGCCCATTTGTGATAATTGTCGTGATACGAGAATAATTTTAAGTTTAAATAAAACTTAAAATTCAATTTTATTTGGCGCTTTATTTAAAAAAACTAAAAATATCAAGCTTTCTATAAAGTTTATCTTCTGAATCATAATTCTTCTCACAAAAATCAAAAAACATTTGTCTCCATCCTTTATTTTCATATCCATTTTCTTGATTAGAAATTAAAAACATATTTCCTTTCCTTTTGTTATTTCCTTTCTTATTCGTCTTATTCTTCTTTATCTTACGACGTTCACATATAGTATTATGCCAGGAGATAATAGACTTATCTGAATTGAGATTAAGCCAAAGATCCTTTTTTGAAGATGGAATAGAAATTGATAGAATAATGGGATTTGATGTCATTGATGTTATTGATGTTTTTTTTAAATTTTTAAAAACTTTAAAATCATTTTTATATTTTATTAAATAAATATATGCCTTTAAAAAAATCAAACAGAAAGGTCTCTAGGAAGTCAAGAAAGGTATCTAGAAAGTCAAGAAAGGTCTCTAGGAAGTCAAGAAAGGTCTCTAGAAAGTCAAGAAAGGTCTCTAGGAAGTCAAGAAAGGTCTCTAGAAAGTCAAGAAAGGTATCTAGGAAGGTGTCTAGGAAGTCTAGGAAGTCAAGAAAGGTCTCTAGGAAGTCAAGAAAGGCCTCTAGGAAGTCAAGAAAGGCTTCAGATAATAAAATAAATTTTATATTAAAGATATATATTACAGAGATAAAAGATGATGAGAATATTTATAGACGAGTAAAGAATGTAAGTAAAATACCTTCAAATGTAAGAGGAGTATTTGATAAATATTTCAAGGAAGAAATGGGAAAAGATATAAATATAGATAATGATAATATTGTAAAGATAAATAAAATATCTTATGGAAATGATGATTTTATAAAGATATATGCAAGTAGTATGTATCCATTAGATTATGTTGATAAATCAAAGGGAATAGTTTATAGTTTGAGATCTAGTATAGAAGTATATAACGATAAATCTATATGGCAGATATTAAATCATGTAAAAGGAAACAATGGGTTTAAATATAATTTTGAAAAAGTAATTATCAATTAATTAAAATTGAATTTATAAACATATTTATTAGTATAAATAATAAAGAAATATGAATAAAATTTTTTGGGGTTTACATTGTTCTATGGGATTGTATGGAGCAACAAGAGGATTCAGATCAGTTCCTAAATATAATAAAGATAAGCCTGTTTTATTTACAGATAAAATAGTATCATCTATTATATGTGGATATATGTATACTATGCCTCTATTAAATTTAATGTATGTTAAGTCTTTAGTTGACAGAATAGAGATACATATTAAAAAATTAGATAAGGAGACTTACAAGAGTTGTTATACTGAAACAACAGGAATATGTGATTCAACTTTGTAATTATATAATTTAAAGATTTATTCTTTAATAAGAATACGAAGAGTGAAGTCTTCACTCTAAAGTTGTAGTAGAGATTTAAGAAATCTGACAAGGTTTCATACAGCAATATATTATAAAAATATTAAATTTATTAATAATATAAGTCTTAATCAACATCGTATTCAAATGTTTTAAATATCGGTTAAGCGATACTTTATTTTTTAAAATAAAGTATATTTTAAAATATGACTTACTTTAAGTTTATTTTATATAGATATATTTTAGTAGGTCTTATGTGTCTTTTGAGACATTTAATAATTTAATAATATTAATTTTATATTATATAAAATATATGGCTGCCCCTAATGAATTTATGGTATATGATGAAAATCCTTTATCGTGTTACAGATCACCACCTGGTGCATCTCTTTTATTTAGAGCATTGAGACCTGATGAGTTATTTACATTATTTGAGAAAAATGCTTTACTTCCACCTTGCAATCCTTGTCCTGGACAACCGTGTTGTGATATAACACCATCACAACACGTCACTAGTGGTTCAAAAGCTCTAGTTAAATCTAGTTGGATATCAACTACAAAATCTCCCGGAGTTGCAGCTTTATGGGCATCTGCTACTATAAAAGATGATGGAAATGTTGTTCGTTTGAAAGGAGATAGTTCATCAGGAGTTTTTGCTGTAATAAATTCTGATGGTTTGGATACATATGATCCAACTGAAGATCTAACTATAGGAGTAACAGGAAGAAATGCCGCAAAAAAATCAGAGGAAATATTAATTAAAGATATGATACCTTTAAGTAATATAATAGGATTATGTCAGGCTACACAAGTTAAAAAACCAGAATATCTAAGTTGGCCAGGAGGTAAAATATCTGGAGCTCGAACTGGAAAATCGTCTAAATTATTCGTAATATGGGGTCCAATAAAAGATATTCCTGATGTATATTTCAAAGATGAATTATTGTCTAAATTTTCTAGTACACTAAGATTTAGAAAGTCAAGAAAGAGCAGAAAAGTATCTAGAAAGAGTAGAAAAGTATCTAGAAAGAGCAGAAAAGTATCTAGAAAGAGCAGAAAAGTATCTAGAAAGAGCAGAAAAGTATCTAGAAAGAGCAGAAAAGTATCAAGAAAGAGCAGAAAAGTATCAAGAAAGAGCAGAAAAGTATCAAGAAAGAGCAGAAAAGTATCTAGAAAGAGCAGAAAAGTATCTAGAAAGAGCAGAAAAGTATCAAGAAAGTTATAAATAAAAAAGCTTTAAAATACTATATTAAAGAGATATAAACATAACAGAACATTCTCCTTCTAAAGAACTAAATGGATTTCTACCATTAATGCATAGAGTTTTATAATTTATTCCTCCAATATAATTGTATCCATTTTTCTCAAATAAAGATCTAGATCTATATGATGTACAAAATGCTACAGCATATTTATATCCATTTTTTCTAAGAATATCACTTGATTCTTTAAGTAACATATCTCCTATATTTTTACGACGATGTTCTTTGTCTACAGCTATAAATGAGATGTATACAATTAATCCATTTTCATTTTTAGATATATTATTATAATTAAACTTTTCTATATATTTCCAGAATAGATTTGTACAAGCATTACATATTTCATTTATATCATTGTTATTTGGATTATTGTGAAATGGTGGATTATTAAAATCTTCCATTGTGCATACCCCTAATACCCCTTCATCATTTTTAACAACAATAGAAGGAATATAAGGACATATAACTCTATTTATTAGATAATCCTTTAACCACGATCTTAGCATATCAAATGAGAATCCAACTGCTTTAGACCATGAATAAGGATCATTAGTGAATGAATCATACAGAATTTGTAAAGATTCTATTATATCACTCTGTAACATATGTAATATATGATATACCTCCATTTTATATTTATTTGTAATCTTAAATATATCTTAAAATAAATATAATTTATTATTAATTTAATAATAAATAAAGAATCAAGAATGTCAAGCCCAGTTGAAGTTATTAATACTATTAATGTGATAGCTATAAAAGGCCCAGAAGGAGAATTAGGAGAAGATCAGGGATTTTTATCTAAAGTTAAACAATTCTTTCTAGATTTGAGCGATTCTATGAAGAATAGAGAATATGCATTTGAAGTATTTGAGAAAAATTTTTTATTTTTAAAAAGCTTTGGATTGGCTTTTCTTATTATTCTTGCTGTAGTTAACTATGTATATTATAAGAATTCTGGATTAATACATCAAAAACCTCTAATGTTTTTTATAGAGTCTTGTGTATTTGGTTTATCTGGAGTAGTCCCATTCTTATTATTATGTTTCTTAAGAAATAATGGTCGTTATAATTCTCAACAAATAATAAATATATCTATAGGTTTATTTTTTGTATTCTTTATAGCTAACTATCTAATGGAGTTATCAGGAATATATCCAACACTATTTCAAAAAGAGGATGAGTCTGGAGACAATTCTGATCAGTCCCAAAAGGAAGATAACTCAAGTTTTGGAGAACTAAAAACAAGTTTCAATACTACATCAGATATAATAGTGTTAACTATATTTGGTGTATCATTATTTAGTTTATTTTTTGCAACAGCATTTATAAGAGATACTTCTCCAAACTATGTAGAATTTAATAGCGTTTCGCCTTTAGTAATATTTATAGTTGAGATGTTATTATTTGGAATTATATCAGCTGTTCCTATCTTCTTAATGGCATCAAATAGAGATGTATTATCAGGCAATACCTTTAAAGAGTTTATATTAATTGTTATTAAATTCTCATTACTACACTGTCTATTACAATTATCAGGATTTTATAGCTATATTTTTTAAATTTTAAATACTTTTATATTTTTTTTTCGTATGAATATATAAATGAGAAGAAGTTCATCAGACGAGAACCAACCCGGAAGAAGATCATCAGCACGACGAAATTCGCCACTACAGGAACCTGGATCAGCACGACGAAATTCGCCACTACAGGAACCTGGATCAGCTCGTGTAAGAAATAACGCTCCAATACCACACGGAGGTTTTGGACCAGGAGGAGATATTGTAGCTGCAAGATCTGGCATAAATGATATACTTATGTCTGATGCTTTTGCAGCTGCTCCAGCTGTATCCGCCGTTTTAGTGCCTGCTCCAGCACCTGCACCAGCAGCTGTATCCGCCGTTTTAGTGCCTGCTCCAGCACCTGCACCAGCACCTGCACCCGCCGTTTTAGTTCCTTTAGCCGCTGCTCCAGCACCTGCACCAGCAGCTGCACCCGCAAATCTATTAGATATTTATAATGCAAGACCCAGTTCAATTCCCGTAAGAGGAGTATCCTTATTATCATCATCAAGTTTCCGATATGATCCTGCATATGATCCTGCATACGCGAGGGCCCATTATGATCCACTTAGAAGAAGAGGACCCTTACGATTATCTGCTTTTCCTGAAGCTGCTTTGCCCGCTGTAGCTGCTTTGCCTGCTGTAGAACCCGCTGTAGCACCCGCTGTAGTTTTAGTGCCTGCACCCGCTGTAGATGGTCAAGAAGAAAGACGTTCTATATCAGCAGAAAGAGAATATCGTCGTCGATTACGTCAACAACAAGAAGAAGATGATGAAAGAAGAAGAAATAAGAAATGTTTAGGAGGAAGATGTGTTCTTATGTTTCGTAAATCAAGAAAATCTTCTAAAAAATCTCTAAGAAAATCAAGAAAGTCTTCTAAAAAATCTCTAAGAAAATCAAGAAAGTCTTCTAAAAAATCTCTAAGAAAATCTAGAAAATCTTCTAAAAAATCTCTAAGAAAATCTAGAAAATCTAGAAAGGCAAGAAAGTCTTCTAAAAAATCTCTAAGAAAATCTAGAAAGGCAAGAAAATCTTCTAAAAAATCTCTAAGAAAATCTAGAAAGGCAAGAAAGGCTTAAAATAATAAAGATTTAAAAATGAATTTAAATATATTTAAATATATTTAAATTAAAGGATATTAACGGGATCAAAAATGGACCAAAAGAATAGAAAGACGGCAACTTTAAACATGTATTGTTTTTTGAATAACAAAAATATGGCTAGAGATTGTCCTGGATCCAAATATGAAAGAACTAAAGATATTTCTATTATGATTTTAGAAGAAAATAAAGATTCTGAGCAAGATTATTATTTAAGAGATATTACTTATCTTTCTCTAGATGATGCTTATAAAAAATATATTATTGATAATTGTGAAACATATCCTGAGCCGTATACTCATATGAGTGTAGTTCATCCTCATATTTTAAAAAATCGTATTTTATCGCAGATTAAATATAGAAACTTAAAAATCTCAGAAGGATATGACAAATATAAGGATGAATGTTTTCTAAAGTATTGTTATGATTCTATTTCAGATGATGAGAGAGTTTATCTAGAGAATACAATGTATTTTGATGATATCATCTATAATCTATCTTCTGATTTTGGACTTAGAGAGAAAGCAACAGAAATTATTAGTAAATCTTCTCCTGGTTCTTGGTTAGTTCGTAGATCTTCTGTTAGAGAACAAGAACACGTAAAGATTCGTGTAATTACTTGTCGTTTTCAAGATGAAATAAGTAATTATCTTATTGGGCACATTAATGGGTTTGGTTATGTATTGACAAATGGAATACAGGGATCAGATATGCCTTCTTTGGGTGATAATAAAACGATTAAGATACATGTTTCTTTTTATTCTTTGCCAGACTTGTTAGAATATATGAAATTACAGGGAATTATCAAGTTAGATGAGATGATAAATCAAAAATAATAAAAAAAATTTTCGTGGGAATTCATAAATTTTCAGTTTTCAGTTTATAAAAATATCATCGATTAATTTTATGATAAAATATCAATGATGTTATGATTATTATCATCTATATTATGATAATAATCATTAATTTTGTGATTATTAAAAATTTAAAGCTTTATAGATCTCCTAAGGAATATGATATTTGTGATAAAGACATTTTTCTAAAAAAAGTCTAATATATGTCTTCTTATTTTTATATAAAAAATAAGAAAATATAGGGGAA
>JACCDW010490158.1_pt1 | contig 11695 bp, 12 predicted proteins | sample 7449781 | NCBI WGS metagenome assembly JACCDW01 (sample SAMN15323449, study PRJNA562643) | freshwater metagenome | isolation source: river surface water | place: USA:Blue River Watershed | collected 2017-08-18
AACACAGTGATCGATGCTCTTCTTGGAGCGCTTTCAGCCGCAAACCCAGGTGCTCCACGTGCAGTTGCTAATCCAGCAGCTGTTGCAAAGATGAACGCACTTCATGTCAACACTGGAAAGATCAATGTTCCTACCGTTCTAATGGTTGGAACTGCAGATCCAATTACTCCAGCTGGTGCATCACAGCGTCTAGTTGATCTGTATGCAGATCAGTACGCAGCCGAAAAGGCAGCGGCTATCAAGGCATACCAAAAGACACGTGAATACAAGAGTCCTACCAACAAGCTTTTGATGCTCTGGAGCACAACTCCAAGCAGCTACACAAAGTTTAATGAAGCGGGATCTCCAATCACATCTGTTCCAGCAGCACCAGGAACAAATCACTGTAACTTCACATCATCACAGTTGCTGCTTGTAGCCAAGTCATTGGTTCAGGCATCAAGTACTGGAAAGCTACCTTCAGGTGGAGCGTTGAACACAGCAGTTCGTAAAGCTGGCAACCTCTCTATCGATAAGGGAATTCGCGCTCCATGGTTGAAGTCATACGGCGATAACTAAATCATGACTCCCTAAACATCGAGGGGAGTAAAAAGCGGGGCCAGATTATTCTGGCCCCGCTTTTCATTTGAAGTTTTTTTAGAGCTACTGTGCACTCCAACCACCATCAACCGGTATAGCTGCACCAGTAATGTTATGAGCTGCGCGAGAGCACAAGAATGCAGCGACTGCGCCGATATCATCGGGTGATGACATTCGGTGTGATGGTTGCTTTTCGGCAAGCAGATCTGCAACTCCGGCGGCACGGTCACCATTGTGAAGATCGACCCTAGCTTGAATTTGTGGAGCAATTAATGTTGTTTCAACCCAACCAGGACAAATTGCATTGATAGTTACGCCACCACTGTCACGACTTCCAGTAGATGCGTACTCAAGAGCCGCGACCTTTGTTAAGCCGATGACGCCATGTTTTGCGGCAACATATGGAGCTTTAGCGACAGATCCAACCAAGCCATGTACTGAAGATATGTTTATGACACGTCCATATCCTTGTGCTTTCATATGTGGCAGAAGCAGTCGCATGGTGTCAAAGTAGGATGACAAATTAATTGAAATAATGTCATTCCACTTTTCTCGTGGCATCTCTTCAATCGATGCGGTGAACTGAATTCCAGCGTTGTTGCATAGGATATCTACAGCTCCATTTGCAAGAATTGCGGCAATCATGCTTTCAGTTGCAGCAACATCTCGTAGGTCAGAGACATGGCTTTCAACCCTAGATGCACCCGCGTCTATCACCGCCTTTTCAGCTGCTGCGATAGTCGCTTGATCAGCAAGACCATGTAGGACGATCGCTGCGCCTTCTGCGGCCAATGATGTTGCTATACCTAAGCCAATTCCTTGGAATGAACCGGTAATGAGTGCGCGCTTTCCAGAAAGAGTCATTATTTGTCTCCGTAGATTATGTGAGCAACCTTTTCGGCACCCGATGCTTCAAGAAACATGTCATAGTGATTGCAATCGGCCAAGAGCTCCAATTGGAGCATTGGATATGAAGGCAAGACCATATCCAACACAGGCATTGGATAGAGACCACCCTCTTCATTTTGCAATCCGCGTTCGGCCTTGATGAAAATTGACTTCTTCTTTAACCCTTGAAGAGATTTAACAATCAGATCATCTCCAAATAAATCGCGTGAATCCTCTTCTACTGCTTGAGGATTGGTCGCTGCCTTCTTTCCGCGAAGATCATAATCAACATACTCATCAAGCACTGGGGACCAACCTTTTGCAAAGGCGGCTTGTGGCTTCCAATAATTGCGATACGCCTCTTTGTCTTCAAACTCCATCGCAAGTCGAGCCATCGCAGGCCCAAGTACAAATGGCAAAATCTGTTCAACGGTCATTCCGGGTGGCATAGGAAGCGGAACGCCTCCATCTGCCAAGACAACCTCGCCAACCTTGTCTGCAAACAATCCGGCAACCGCTGCAGCAACAAATGCACCCATTGAATGTCCGATGACATCTGGATTGCTCCAACTAAAGTGATCAATAACTTCAGCCATATCCTCTGCATGCTGTTTCATTCCAAATGGCCCAGGTAAAGAGTTGGAGTCTCCACGTCCGCGAAGATCGACTGCAAATGGTGCTTTACCTCGTGCAATAAGTGCATCTGCAAATATTTGGAAGGCACGATTGGATGATGTAACTCCATGAATGAGGAGGACCGGTTCGCCCGAACCATCTCCGTATTGGAAGACCGCTAAATCTCCACCACGAACTGGAACCATGAAACGTTGCGTAGGTAATGACATGGGGCAAGTGTGCCTGTGACCTGTCTGAAAACCAACCTTTACGCAGGGTCTGGCTCTAAATTCTCATCTTTTTCTGAAAAAGTAATCAAATCGAAATCTTGAAAACTTCCTAGTAAGCCTCTCAACCCTCTAGATTGACGCCCAAGATGGTTCGACGATCGCGAACCTAACAACTCGATGAGGAGAAAAATAGATGAGCAAACGCTCAGTATCACGCTTGGTCGTAGCTGCACTCTCGATGGCACTACTGGCTCCAAGCATGGCACCAGCTCGTGCAGCTGATGACATCAAGATCGGTGTAATCACCACAACATCTGGTGGATTAGCATCATACGGAATTGCATTTAATGAAGGCCTCGAGTGGGGATTGAAGTACTACACAGGCGGCAAGATGGCTATCAATGGTCAAAAGCTTGTTTTAACCTCAAAGGATGATGGTGCTGATCCAGCATCTGCAACTGCATCATTCAAGGAGATGGTTGGAAACGGTACAAAGATTATTACCGGAACAGCTTCTTCAACTGTTGCCCTAACACTTGCACCACTTGCACAGCAGAACAAGGTTCTATACATCTCTGGTCCAGCTAAGAGCCCCCTACTTACATCCTCCGCGAATAAGTACGTTTTCCGTTCAGGAAACTCGTCTATTCAGGATCTAGCACCACTAGCCGGAATCAAGCCAGTATCTGGCAAGAAGTTTGTTCTCTTTGTTGAGGACAATGCATTCGGTGCAGGAAACATTGCCGCTGCTCGCGCTTTGCTAACTTCAAAGGGTGCTTTGTTTGAAGAGATTAAGGTTCCAACATCAACTTCAGACTTCACACCATTTGCCAAGAAGGCTGCAGATGCTAACGGAAGTTACATCTTCATCGCTTGGTCAAATGCTTTGACAGCTGGTGCGATGTTGACATCTCTCAAGGTTCAAGGTGCATTTGTTAAGCAGCGTCCAATTACAGGTCTTGCTGGTGTTGCTTCATACAACATCTACGGAACTTTGTTTGAGGGTTCAAACGCTATCCTCACAAACAGCTACTTTGCTGGTGCAGCTAAGACAGCTGCAGCGACAGATCTAGCTGCTTGGTACACAGCCAACAAGAAGACCCAGGATCTATTCACCTCAACAGGTGCAGATGCTGCAAAGATGATTGTCTTGGCTCTAACCAAGAACCCAACACAAAGTGTTGACACCATGATTAAAAATCTTGAAGGCAAGTCATGGACAGGCGTAAAGGGTGCAATGAAGATTGATGCCAATTCACACCTTTTGATTCAGCCTATGTTCTTGGTTTCTCTTAACAAGACCGCTTCAGGTTATGTTCCAAAGTTGCTCAAGACAATTACAAACGTCGGCAAGTAACCTAACTCATATAAGTAAGTAATAAATGGAGGGCCCCAGTGTAGAAATACACTGGGGTTCTTTATATTCTTTCCCAACGGCGACGGCGTGGTTCCGATTTAAGGAGATTTGCAATGGATGTGGCATTAAGTGTGAAAGATCTGTCGCTCAATATCGGCGGCGCAAAGATTCTTGATGGTATTTCTCTAGATGTCCCACACAATCAGACTCTAGGAATTATTGGGCCTAATGGCGCAGGCAAGACATCGTTGTTCAATCTACTGAGCGGAATTCGCAAGCCATCCCGTGGCAGCATCTTTATTGGTGATAAAGATGTCACTGAGTTGGATACTCATGAAAGAGCTCTAGCTGGAATTTCTAGAACATTTCAGACCTCTAGCGTTTTTGTGAACTTAACCTGTCTTGAAAATGTACGAATCGCTGCACAGGCAGCCAATGGCAAGTCTATGAATTTAACCCGCAACGCTTACAAATTTCCAGATGTACTCGAAGCTGCGTATGAAGCTTTGTCAAAGGTGGGCTTGTTAAATAGAGCCTTGCAAATAGCCGGATCTTTATCTCATGGTGATAAGAGAAGGTTAGAGATCGCAATTGTATTAGCATCGAAATCTGACATCGTACTTTTGGATGAACCGATGGCAGGAATGAGTGTCGAAAATGTTCCAGAGCTTGTTGAGATCATAAAAGCACTTGCTACTGAGCACAAGAAGACTGTTTTAATCGTGGAACACCATATGGAAGTAATTTTAGGATTAGCTGATCGAATTGCAGTCTTGAACTATGGAGAGTTGTTGGTATGTGATACTCCAGAAAATGTCATTAACAACCCTATTGTGCAATCTGCATACATTGGAGCAGCTCTATGATTGCATTGAAGGTAAAAGACTTACATGTAAAAATTAATGAATCGCACATTTTGCATGGTGTTGATTTTGAGGTTCCAACAAATAAGGTAACGGCCTTACTTGGAAGAAATGGTGTTGGAAAATCAACTACTTTACGAGCGATTATGGGCTTTTATCCAGGAACCGGTTCGGTGCAACTTAATGGTAAAGAAATACTAGGAATGCAGACCCATAAGATTGTGCAATCGGGAGTTGCCTTTGTTCCTGAAGATCGAGAAATCTTTGCCTCACTAACCGTCAAAGAGAACCTGTCTCTTGCTGCACGCAGTAAAGACAGCACCGATGCCTACAAGTTTGTCTTTGATTTATTCCCGGAGCTAGATACCCGAGCAGCACAGCAGGCAGGCTCTTTATCTGGCGGACAGCAGCAGATGGTCGCGATTGCACGTGCCTTGCTCAACAAAAATGAGATCTTGCTCGTTGATGAACCAACTAAGGGATTAGCTCCAAAGTTAGTAACAGAGGTTGCAGAAGCTCTCACTAAGGTTGCAGAGAACTCGACAATGTTGCTTGTGGAGCAAAATCTTGCACTTGTGAAGAAGGTTGCACAGCATGTGATTGTTATGGACCAAGGTCGAGTTATCTATCAAGGTGGCCCAGAAAATCTTCACGACGAATCTTGGGTCCATCAAATGCTAGGTGTGAGCGGGGGTCACAAGTAAATGGATACATTTATTCTGATTGGAATCACCGGTATTGGATTAGGCGCGTTGTACTTTCTGGTCGCATCCGGACTCTCTCTGATTTATGGCCTCATGGGCGTCCTAAACTTTGCTCACGGAAGTTTTCTAACGGTAGGCGCTTTTGTCGGTTTATTCGTAGCCACAAAGTTGGGCCCTGAGACCTCAATGATTGATTTCATCATCGCCATGATTATTGGTGGTTTGGCTGCGGGACTTTTCGCGCTGTTGATTGAACAACTCTTAATTACTCGTCTCTATGACAGGCATATGGACCAAGCGCTAGTAACGGTTGGTGTTTCTTTAGTTGTTGGCGCTTTACTGGGTGGTTGGTTTACAAATGATTTGAAGATGTTTCCTTCTCCGTTGTGGTTTTATACGGCGATTAATATCGGTGGAGCGATGGTTCCTGCCGATCGAATTGTTTATATCGCCACAGCAATAGTGTTGTTGATTGCCAACTGGGCTCTCCTAAAGTTCACAAGAATTGGCTTAATCATTCGTGCCGGGGTCGAAAACCGAAACATGGTGAACGCCCTCGGTATCAATGTCCGACTTGCCTTTAGTACCGTTTTCTTCCTCGGAGGTTTCGCAGCGGGCGTAGGCGGGGTCCTTGTTTCTGTTTACTCCAACGGTGTCTCGCCTCTAATTGCTGGAACTTATCTGATCTACGGTTTCATCGTTGTAGTAATTGGTGGCATGGGTTCTGTTCCAGGAAGCTTCTTAGCTGCCATGTTGATCGGTGTGATTCGTCAGTTTGCTAACTATTACGTAACAGGACTTGGCGACTTTGTAATTGTCATCTTGCTAGCGGGAGTACTGCTGATCAGACCACAAGGTTTACTTGGAAAGGTGCGTGCATAATGCTACGTTGGAAATATTCACGCCCACTCTTAGCGGTCTTGTTGATCCTTTTGGCGGTTGCGCCATTGTTCACAGGAAATCCATTGGGAAAGCCTGGCTTGCAACAAACTATGGCGGTTGCATTTATTTGGGGAGCACTAGCTCTGACCTATGACTTGATCTTTGGTTTTACAGGCCTACTGTCTTTTGGACATGCTCTGTACTTTGCAACCGGAGTTTACGTTTCATGCATCTTGATTAACTATGAAGTTGTTCCATGGTGGCTGGCAGCAATAATTGCGACGATCGCAAGTGGCTTGCTAGCGGCGTTGGTGGGCGCAGCTTCATTGCGAACTACAGGAATTACATTTGCCATGGTCACGCTAGCTTTCGGTGAAGCAGGACATGTGATTGTTGGAAGAAACTTCTTTGGTCTAACCGGTGGTGAAAATGGGATTGCACTTAATGCCGATTTCATTCCAGAGATGTGGATTGGCGTTGTAAACACAAAGTACATTTATTGGACCGCTCTAATCGCCCTTATCGTGACCTATCTAGTTGTATGGTGGGTAACCGAGAGTTCAGCAGGTCGTGTCTTTGCTGCGCTTCGCGATAATGAACAAAGAGTGCAAGTTCTTGGATTGAATACCCAGCGCTTCAAGTTACTTTCATTTGTAATCAGTGGAACGCTGGCTGGAATGCTTGGATTCGTAATGCTGATCGCTGCAGGAAGCGCTGCGCCACGCTTTGCCGAATCATCTGTAACTATCGCTTTATTGCTGATGGTTGTAATTGGTGGAGCCGTGACCCGTTGGGGTGCGGTTTTAGGAGGAATCTTCTATTCATTTGCCTCAACTCGAATGCAAGATCTAACCCAGCAAGAATCATTCGAATCAATTCCTAATTGGATTGGTGGACCAATTGCCGAGCCGGCATTGTTATTGGGACTTATATTCATCTTTATTGTGATGTTTGCCCCAGGTGGATTGTCTGGCGCTTACTACAGACTTCGTTTGAGAGCGATTACTCGCAAACACTCATGATTCAGAAACTTTGGGAGCCAACTTTAAATGGCGATACCGCCATCGAAAAGCTGCAAACCGAGAAGGGTTTTGATTCGTACGCCTCATTGCATCAATGGAGCGTTAGGAATCCGGGAGAGTTTTGGTCTCGTGCTTGGGATGACAATCATGTGATTGGTACTAAAGGTTCAACCTTTTTCACCCCGGGCTCTGATTTCATCTCATCGCAATTCTTTCCGGAGGCGCGCCTCAATGTCGCAGAGAACTTATTGGCACATGGCGATCCAGATGAGATCGCAATCGTTTCAATTCTTGAAACGGGTGTGCGTACAGAAATAACCTGGGCCGAGCTTCGAATTAAAGTCGCTGCAACGGCAGCAGCAATGCGCGCTGAGGGTGTCGAAACAGGGGACCGCGTTGTTGCCTGGGTTCCAAACATTACCGAAACAATCATTTATGCGCTGGGCGCACTCAGCATCGGGGCGGTCGTTTCAACCGCCTCACCAGATTTTGCTCCACATGCCGTTGAAGATCGCTTTGGGCAGGTAGAGCCAAAGATTTTCTTGGCAGCAGATGGTTATAACTACAACGGTAAATACTTTGATTGCACAGAAAAATCCGCCGAAATTGAAAACTTACTTCCGACTTTGGTTAAGACTGTTCGTGTCAGCCAGTTTGAATCATGGATTGCACCATTTATAGGCGCTGAAGCGAAGTTTGAGCCCCTACCTTTCGAGCACCCTGGCTTTGTTCTCTTTTCATCAGGCACCACTGGTAAACCAAAGTGCATCACGCATAGCGGTGCAGGCGTAATGCTCAAAGCGCAATCAGAGCTGCTGTATCAATTCAATATCACTAAGGGGAAGAAAGTATTTTTCTTCACGACCTGCGGTTGGATGATGTGGAACTGGCTAACAATGGCTCTGGGCCGTGGAGCAACAATTGTTTTGTTTGATGGGGCGCCGATGGCTCCGACACCTTCACGTTTATTTGATATCGCTCAGGATGAAAAACTTGATTTCTTTGGTATCTCAGCCAAGTTCATTGATTCTGCTCATAAAGAAGGTTTGATCCCTTCAAAGACCCATGATCTTTCAACTGTCAAGACAATTGGCTCTACCGGCTCTGTGTTGTCACCCGAAAGCTTTGATTATGTGTATGCATCAATTAAAGCTGATGTGCACCTTGCGTCAATGTCTGGTGGAACAGATATTTGTGGTTGCTTCTTAGCTGGCGTTCCCACCCAACCTGTTTATCGTGGCGAACTTCAAGGCCCTTGTTTAGGAATGGCAACGGATGTCTTTAATGCAAAGGGTGAAAGCGCTGCAATAGATGAGAAGGGTGAACTTGTTTGTACGGTTCCATTTCCATCAAAGCCAATTGGTTTTTGGGCAGATGCCGATAATGCAAAGTATAAAGCCGCATACTTTGAAGGTTTTCCAGGAGTCTGGACTCATGGAGATTTTGCTTCGAAATCTGCAACGGGTGGATTTACCTTGTTTGGGCGAAGTGATGCAACCCTGAATTCAAAGGGCGTACGCATTGGAACTGCTGAGATATATCGAGTTGTTGAAACCTTTCCTCAAGTTCAAGAGGCGATGGCGGTATCTCAAGATTGGGAAAATGACACACGAGTTATTTTGTTTGTAACGGTAAAGGCAGGGCAAGTGTTCAATGAAACGGTCGAAAAGGAAATCAAAACCGCACTGCGTACTCAAGCATCTCCACGTCACGTTCCAGATTTGATTGTTGTTGCTCCTGAGCTTCCTCGTACCAAATCCAATAAGTTAGTAGAGCTTGCCGTTACCGATGTCATTAATGGTCGTGAGGTTAGAAATCGTGATGCACTGGCCAATCCTGATTCATTGGATTGGTTCAAAGGGTTGGTGCCTTAGGCTTAGTCAGTGATCACGATCGCTACACCAGAGGCTATGCATCAGCTTGGCCTGCAGCTTTCAGTGCACCTGCGTGCAGGTGATCTACTGCTTGTAAATGGGCCATTAGGTGCCGGTAAAACAGTTCTGGCCCAAGGCGTTGGCGCAGGTCTAGGAATCACCGGAATTACATCGCCCACCTTTGTTATTTCAAGGGTCCATAAAGGTGAAACACCATTCATTCACGTGGATGCCTACCGTCTAGTGGACTCGGAAAATCCCAATCTGTACTTAGATGATTTAGATCTAGATATTTCCAACTCAATTACATTCATCGAATGGGGCGGAGCTGAATCAGCTCGTTTAAGTGAAGATCGTCTCGAGATAACAATTGATCGCAGCCATGAAGAGCGTACTGTGGAGATCACGACAGTTGGTTCGCGATGGGCAGGATTTTCACTGTGAGCAAAGTATTAGCTATCGATACTTCAACTTCACGAAGCTGCGTCGCAATTATTGATGGCACAGATGTTTTGTATAGCGGATTCAGAGATGGTGCGACTGCTCATGGCCCCTCCTTGCCTGCCTTGGTTCAAGAAGCGCTCGCAGTCAGTGATGTTGATGAAGTTGTAGTTGGAATGGGTCCAGGACCCTTTACCGGTTTGAGAGTTGGAATCGCTTTTGCGCAAAGTTTTGCTTTAGCTCGCGAGATTCCGGTTCGTGGTGTCTGTTCATTAGATGCGATTGCAGCTCAGATTACTGACAAAGATTTCATCATCACCGTAGATGCACGACGCAAAGAGGTTTATTGGGCACGGTACACAGATGGCAATCGTGTAGGTGATCCTGCTGTTAACTTTCCTGCAGATGTAACCGGCGCAATGATTCATGCAGATCTCTTCCCTGACATGGTTGCCTTAGTTAATCTGTCAGGCAACATCATCGAACCCATGTATCTGCGCAGACCAGATGCGGTAGCTACGGCGGACAGATGATTACATATCGCGTTGCAAATGCCTTTGATCTTCCAGTATTCGTTTCTTTAGACAAAGAATTGTTTCCGTACTCGCCATGGTCTGCATCGCAGTACAAAGAAGAGTTCTCTAGTCCAACCCGGCACTTTGTTGTGGCTGTTGATGAGGCGCAAAGCATCATTGGGTATGCCGGAGTTTTCGCACCAGGGGGAGCAGAAGCTGATGTGCTTACAGTGGGCGTTGTGCCAAGCCAGCGCGGCAAGGGTATTGCGCGCCATTTAATGGCGCTCATTACTGATTGGGCGGTGCAGCAGGGATCTACTGCGATGATGCTTGAAGTAAAGGTAGATAACCCAGAGGCAATTGGGCTCTATGAATCTTTAGGGTAATCAAAGCTTAATGTTCGCAAAGATTACTTTGGCGCAGGTTTAGATGCCCTTGTTATGCGATTGGAGCTTTCATGAGCGATCCAATTGTTTTAGGTATTGAAACATCATGCGATGAGACCGCAGTTGGAATTGTTCGCGGTCGCACATTACTTGCCAATGTCATTGCATCAAGTGTTGAAGAGCATGCACGTTTTGGGGGAGTTGTGCCTGAAATCGCAAGCCGTGCACATTTAGAGGCGATGATTCCATCACTTCATCAGGCTCTCAAGGATTCAAAAATTTCACTTAAGGATGTTGATGCGGTAGCGGTTACTGGCGGACCTGGTTTAGTGGGTGCGTTACTAGTTGGTGTTGGCTCAGCTGCCGGTCTTGCATTGGGACTGAACAAACCAATTTACGCTGTCAATCATTTAGCTGCACATGTCAGTGTTGATTACTTAACCCATAACAATCCATTGGACCCAACAATTGCTTTGCTGGTTAGTGGCGGACACTCATCACTATTGCAGGTTGATGACATCACTGGATCAATTACAAAACTTGGCGAGACCATGGATGATGCAGCGGGTGAAGCATTCGACAAGATTGCTCGTGTGATGAAACTGGGTTTTCCAGGTGGGCCCGCAATCGATAAGTTAGCGAAAGATGGAAGTGCGAGCGCAATAGATTTTCCACGTGGCTTAACAACCTCACATGATTGGCAAACCCGACCATTTGATTTTTCATTCTCAGGATTGAAAACCGCTGTGGCCAGATATCTTGAAGCAACACCGCAGTATGCAAAGGCCGATGTTGCAGCATCTTTCCAAGAAGCGATCGTCGATGTGCTCTTGCTAAAGGCGTTGGCGGCGTGCAAGCAATCCGGAATCCAGTCGCTGGTAATCGCCGGAGGAGTAGCCGCTAATTCACGACTTCGCGCCGTTGCCCAAGAGCGGTGCGACAAGGCCGGCATCCAGCTACGGATTCCAAGCCCAGGGCTATGCACTGATAATGGGGCGATGGTCGCCACCCTTGGCTCATTAATGGTTTCAGCGGGCCGCAGCCCAAGCCCTGTGGCTTTTGACGCTGATTCCAGCCTGCCTGTAACCACCGTCAGCCTCTAATCCCGATTTGCTGCGCGGGAATAGCAACCCTAGAGTTTGCGTTAGCACTCACGGCCCGAGTCTGCTAATTCGGGCCGCACGAGGAAACAACATAGGCAAAAACCTAGAAGGAGTCAGACCATGGCAGTAAAGCCACTAGAAGATCGCATTGTTATCAAGACAAATGAGGCTGAGACAACAACAGCATCAGGTCTTGTTATCCCAGATACAGCAAAAGAGAAGCCACAGGAAGGCAC
>JACCDW010415274.1_pt1 | contig 11693 bp, 25 predicted proteins | sample 7449781 | NCBI WGS metagenome assembly JACCDW01 (sample SAMN15323449, study PRJNA562643) | freshwater metagenome | isolation source: river surface water | place: USA:Blue River Watershed | collected 2017-08-18
ATGCCAGCCTCAGCCATAAGGCTCATAGTAGAGCGAACCAGTGCGGTGGTCATGTGTTCCCCCTTGCGCGGATGCGCTGCGCGATGATGGTGCCCGCATCAGGGTCGCCGTCGCTTGAGTACTCCTCGGCAATGTCAGAACACGCCTCGCGCTCGGCTGCGGCGACAAGGGCGGCGAAGCGCAGCACCTCGGCGTCTGTGAAGCTGGACTCGTCAAAAGCCTGATCGGCCATGCGGATGATGTCGTCGCGGGTCATGCCATGCTCCTAATCTGTGTTGCGATGTATCGCCGTTCAGGGGTGTCTGTACGCTCTACGATCTGCAGGATGCGGGCGGTCTGAGTGCGTCGAACATACGTTGCCAGCTTTATGATCTTTTCCGCGTCGTCCTGCTCCTCAAACCCTGCGACCCGCGCAAGATCTAGCACCTCGTCTCTGGTCATGTCGTCTCCTAAATGTAGGGCACTCTAGCACATCATCTGCCTGCTAGCAACAGGGTTGATCTACCTGTTGACACGATTTAATTCTAGTGTATATTGGTGGACATGCGCAAGAAAAAACACAGGAAACAATACGCCTTGCTCATTGACCCGGTGAAGTTCGCGCTGCAGGGCGCGGCACTGGTGGATCAGAAGTCATTGGACAAGCTCAGGCAGGGGGAGCTGATTGCGATTGAGTCCTTTCGCAACGGGACAGCGGAGATTGCCGATTGGATTCTGCTGAGCGAGGTCTGTAACCTGACTGAATCCATGGCGAAGGACGGCATAGGGCCGGAGGCGCTGGAGGCGGTCAAACGGGCAGAGGATGCCTTGATTGAAGCGCACGGGCGGTATGTCCGCACCGGGAAGATGGGTACCACAGGTCAGGGTCTGACGGCGTTTCGGGATGTCTATGAGTACCACGATTTGCAGAGGCAGTCGGTGCCGCGCAGCGTGTATGAGAGGCACATCAACAGGGTGATGAACAAAATCAGGTCGAAGTCACCTGACGTTATTTTTATGTCGAAGAAAGGAGAAAGCAATGAATGATGCACGCCGCGCTTTTGAGGCGCTACTGGTTTCGAAGGGGAAAAAGCCCCCGATGTGGGACGGTAAGAAATACAAGACGCCAAACACTCAGAGTTACTGGCGTTGGTTTTTGATGGGCTGGGAAATGAGGGGGATTGCCAAATGAGCCAACACAAAATTTTGAACCTGGGCGCGATAGTTCTTGATCCAAAGTTGCAGTCGCGGGTCGAGATCAACGAGGACAAGGTTGCCGAGTACGCGGAATCGATGGAGCGCGGCGCAGTTTTCCCTGCGCTGACAGTCCACTTCGACGGCATCAACTATTACCTGAGCAACGGCTTCCACCGTTACATGTCGGTGAAGCGGCTGGGCAAGGCCAGCGTCAACTGCGAGGTCATCAACGGCACGTTCCGGGATGCGGTCCTTTATTCGACCGGCGTTAACTCAACGCACGGGCTTCCCCGCACGATTGCGGACAAGCGCAAGGCGGTCATCACGTTGCTGGAAGATTTCGAGTGGGGCCAATGGAGTAATGCCGAGATTGCTAGGCAGTGCGACGTATCGGCGCCGTTTGTAAAGAAGATTCGAGACGAGCGCGCCATCCCGCAGGACAAGGTCAAATACAAAACCGCCAGCGGTGACGTGACCGAACGCAAGAGCACATCCGACCGAGAAGACAAGCCAAAGAAGGAAAAGCAAGAGACGCCCCCGCCGGATGACACGCCGGAGATTAAGAAGAAACTGGAAGCCAGCGAGGTGCTGATTGGCATGCTCCAACAGGAGAATCAACAAGTCAAAGACAAGCTGGCGCTGGGGTTCCTAAAGGGATCAGAAGAGGACAAAAACCTAGCCAAGCAGACAATCGAAGAATTGCGCGAGGAGTTGCGCATTACCAAGATCGAGCTTGAGGCGGTCAAGCGCAGCAGGGATACGTTCCAGAACGAGAACAACCAGATGCGCAAACAAATCACCATGCTTCAGAAGAAACTGAAAGCAGCTAATCTAGACTAACCCATAGCCGACGCCGGGCGGCTTGTGTCCCGGCAGGAGTAAGCATGCTTAATTTAAGAGACTACCAGCACGGGTCGCTCGATGCCCTGCGCAATGGATTTGCAGTCGGCAAGCGGGCACAAATCCTCTACGCTCCGACGGGGGCCGGCAAAACTGAGATGGCAATTGCCTTGCTTGACGCTACAAAGCGCAAGAACAACAAGGCGGCCATGCTCCTAGACCGAATCATTCTGTGCGACCAGACCAGTCAGCGCCTGGAAAAGTACAGCATCGACCATGGCGTACTTCAGTCCGGGCACTGGCGGTATCGGCCGTACGAGAACATCCAAGTGTGTTCTGCGCAGACGATTGAAAAGCGGGGCGCCTTCCCAGGGCTCAAGCTTTTGATCGTTGATGAGTGCTTTCCAGCCGGCACCATGATCAGCACACCCTCCGGACCCAAGCCAATTCAGCTTGTGCGTTGCGGCGACCTAGTACATAATGCAACCGGTGTTGGTCGCGTCATGCAAACCATGGTTCGTCCAGCTCTTCACTTAACCAGACTGGAGTTTGACGATGGAACGGTCATCGAATGCACAAACGAGCACCCAATCCTCACCGCAAGAGGGTGGAAAAGAGCAGAGTCCCTGGAGATCGGCGAGGGGACTTTTAGCAAGCAAGGCATGCGCCTGCTGTGGCAAACAATTTTCTCCAAACATCAAAGAGGTGAATGGAAAAAAAGTGGCGACGTTACAAGAGGATCATTGGAACGCGCAAGCCACTTGCTCGGTATCTTGCGCAAAGAAGCTGGCAAATCCGATGAGCAAAGAGGAGGTGCGTCGCAAGGTCAGGGCAAAGCTGCGAGAAATTCGCCACAAGCCGATCAAGAGGGGTGGCAACGGTCAGTTGCTGCCGTTACCTCAACTTGCTTTGCTCCACGCCCTGGGCGAGGGGTGGGAGTCGGAGTATGCGGTGGCGACCAAGATGCGACACCTCAAGACTGGATACCCAACTTGCTACAAGCTGGACTTAGCCTGCCCGGAGAAAAAGATCGGCATCGAGTTAGACGGTGGCAGTCACTACTCACTGGAGAGGCAAGCGCAAGATTTGAAGAAGACAGAGTTCTTCATTTCCCAAGGGTGGTCAATATATCGCGTGTCCAACCAGGAGGCTTTGAGGCTGTATTCAACCTTCACGTCGACGGACACCCTTCTTACTTTGCTGAGGGGAAGCTAGTCCACAACTGCCACGCGATGCGCAAGCAGACGGTCGAGTTCATTAAGAACAACCCCGAGATTATGGTGATAGGCCTGACAGCCACGCCATTTACTAAAGGGCTCGGCAAGGTTTACGACAACGTCGTCAGCGTCGTTACCACTAGGCAGCTAGTCGAGCAGGGGGTTCTGTGCCCGCTGCGGGTGTTCGTCGCTAAAGAGATCGACATGGAGGGAGCAAAGAAAGTTGCCGGCGAGTGGAGCCAGGACGAGGCGCAGACGCGAGGCATGAAGATTACCGGCGACGTGGTCAGCGAGTGGATCAAAAAAACGTATGAGATTTTCGGCAAGCCCGTGAAGACCATCGTGTTTTCTTCGGGCGTCGAGCACGCTGCCGATCTCGCAGCCAAGTTCGGCGAGGCGGGATTCAACTTCGTCAGCATCAGCTATCGGGATGACGACAAGTTCAAGCGTGACGTGATCGAGGACTTCAGCAAACCGGACACGGAAATTCATGGGCTCATCGCCACGGATATCCTGACAAAAGGATTTGACGTACCCGACGTGCTGATCGGCGTCTCCGCACGCCCGTTTAGCAAGTCCCTGTCGTCTCACATCCAGCAGATGGGGCGCGTGATGCGAGGCTCACAGGGTAAGGACTTTGCGGTGTGGCTGGATCACTCGGGAAATTACCTGCGGTTTCGGGAAGATTGGGAAGAGATTTTTGAGAACGGTGTACATGAACTGAACGACCAGAAAGAAAAGGCAAAAAAGGAAAAGACAAAGGCAGAGAAAGAGGCGGCCAAGTGCCCGGCGTGCGGCGCTCTCTGGCCCGGTAACTCGGACACCTGCACCCACTGCGGCCACGTCAGGCAGAGAAAGAACAAGGTCACGTCCGTAGCCGGCGAGATGGAGGAGCTTACGTCTGGCGCCAGTCGCGAAACCAAGCAAGATTGGTGGGCGATGTGCCAATACATGGTCCGATACCACGGATGGAGTCCTGGCCGGGCAGCGCATACCTACCGGGATAAGTACGGCGTGTGGCCTCGCGGTCTCAATGATCACATGGTTGTCGGCCCGTCGACGGAGTTTCAGAAATTCGTCAAGGCTAAATTGATTCGATACCTGAAAGGCAAGGGCGCATGACTGACTTCATTTCATTTGCCCGCGCGATGGGAATTTTGATTGACAGCGCGCCGCCGGTCGGTGCGTGGCGTCGTTATCCGACGGAGGACCACCCTCGCAAGCGCAACGGCGCGGTTAAGTTTATGGGCGACCACGCGTTCGTCCAGAATTGGGCAACCGATCAGGCGGTGGCGGTCTGGAAGGCAGACAAGGACACGGTCGTGGATATGGGCCGGCTGCGTCGGGATGCGGCGGCGGCTGAGGCAAAACGTCGCGACCAGCAGCAGGCGGCGGCAAGTAAGGCGGGCTGGATCATGCACCAGTGCCAACTTGCAAGGCATGAATACCTCAAGCGCAAGGGTTTTGCGGAAGAGCAGGGCAACGTCTGGGTCGCCGATGGCGAACAGATTCTCGTCATCCCGATGCGCGTCGGCGGCCGCATCGTCGGGTGCCAGCTAATCAAGCCAGACGGGGAAAAGAAATTCCTATTTGGTCAGCGCACCAGCGATGCGGAGTACATCATTGACAACAAGGGTCCGCATATTTTGGTCGAAGGCTATGCCACGGCGCTATCGGTGCAGCTAGCCCTGAAGTCTATGAAGCGGCGATACACAATTCACGTTTGTTTCAGCGCGGGCAACCTCGTCAAAGTCTCGCGACATGTGCCCACAGGCTTCGTCGTCGCAGATAACGACGTCAGCGGCACGGGTGAACGAGCGGCGATTGATACGGGCTGGCCTTACTTCATGCCGAGCGAGGCCGGCCAGGACTTTAACGATATGCACCAGTCTCTAGGCTTGTTCAAGGCAAGCCAGCTATTGCACAAGGCGATGACTAGTGCCGGCGTTCCGAGCAGGTGATGGGCGATACCCGCATGGCCTCGGGGAACGACATTGACGCGTCGGTCAGGTTTGCCATGATTTCGTGACCTATTTCCCGGGCATTGGCGCCACGACCGACGCACTCGGACATGATCGAAACGGATCCATCTTCGTACTCAATGATGTAGATCGAGAACAGGGTTTTGTTCAGCAATTCGGACAATTTTTGTCTCCTGCCCGTCGAGGGCGTCGTGCCTGTTCGCAGTAGATATGACAATTCGCAAGGCGTCAATTCGCGACGGCGCCGGGATCAAGATATCAAAAATGCGCCCGTGGCGCGTGATCGTTACCACGTACACAGCTCGCCCCGGCGCTCAAGCAAAACCTCGGCGGCGAGCTTGCACTGCGCGCGCGTCGTCTCGGATTCGTTTTTCTCTAGGCTTACGATAACAATCGTTGCCTGTTTCATGGCGTCATAAGTGCGCGCTCGGACCCCTGCAATATAGGCCAGAGTTAGCGGGTGTTGTTCATTTGGCAACATAAAGTTTAGTCACATCGAAACGTTTCGATTGTTTTAAAACGGCGCGTCGTCCAGAAAATCGGGCGCCGTTTTTCTCGCGACCTGCGGGAGCGGCGGCCGTGGCTTGCTCCAGTCCGGGAAGGGCCAGGACCGGGCAAGCTTCTCAAGCTCTGAAAGTTCGTCGTCGTCCGGCGTTTTGTTGTCCGTCATGCTCGCAACTTCCGGGCTTCCTCGCGGCCCAGTTCGATCAGGCGACGGGCCTCGGCGCGCTCGTCGATTGTCTCGTCCTCAATCATGCGGCGCAGGGTGTCGGCCATGGCTCGGCTACTCTCGATTGTTTTTGCGCGCTCGTAGGCGTATCCGGCTTGTAGGTAGGTGGCTTCGGGTAGTTTCATAATTTAGGCTTTCGCAATAGGGATGACTCGGCGCGCGATTCTCTCGGCTTGGGCGGCGCGGGTGCCGTGGGCGCGAAACCCGATTATCTGGCGGCGGTCGGCGCGCTGGCACATTTGGCAAGTGGCACACGTTATGCCGTCGGTCGTCTGAGCCGGGCAGACGAGAATCGGCCGACCCGCGGGCGTTGTCGTATGCTTTGGCGTATCCATCGGCACAATGCAAACCACAGGCGCGCCAGTCGCGGCCAGGGTATCGGCCTCGGCTGCGTCGTCGGCTGATAGATTGACGGTAAACCCCCAGGCTGTCGCGTGGCGCGCCCACTTCAAGGCCTCGGGGCTTTTCTTATGCGTGTAAGTGAATCCACGACGGCCACGATTAGCCCGGACGATTTGCCCCAGGGCGTAGGCGTCGACAGTCTCACCCTCTCCGGGTAAATCGCCGGCCACGTTCGCGCGCCATATTTGCCCCAGGGGCAGAGCTTGGATTCGGCGCGTGAGTTCGGCGATGTCAATACCTCGGGCGGGCACTTTGTTCCAAACCATGCGGGTGTGAAATCCGGCCTCCGCGTAGCATGACGTCAAGTAATGCGGGCAGGAAGGCGGGCAGCTATCGCGGCTCGTGTATGTGACCGGCATCGGGCCGGTTTTAGTGTTGCTGCTACTTGCGACGAATTGGAATTTCATGATGTCAATCATTGAAAGCCGGCGCGGCGGCGGTAAGACGCTCGAAAATTTCGCGGGTTTTTTCCCGATTGATTTCCTCACCATGGCGGGTATGCATCCGGCCTTTAATCGTGAGATCAGGGGCCAGCAAATAGGTGCCGTTGTCGTAGTTGTCCGCGTCGGTGCGACCGAAGGCCTCGCGGTAAACGGTCATTCCGACGTCAGTTCCGAAAAAATGTCGCGCTAACATCCCGGCGAGGCAATCCATGGTAGCGGTCGGATCCGTGGCGCGGCGTAGGCCCAGGGCGCGCGCGGCCTCTAGGAATCCCTCGACCGACGCGCGGCCACCGTTCCAGTGCAGATAAATGGCGGGCGCAGTTTTGCTGGTGCTGAAAGTCAATACGGCTCGATTTCCCATGATCATTTCTCCTGTTGTGTGTCGGTAGATTTCTCGTTCATCATTTCTTCCAGGCGGCGATCCTTTTCGGCGTCCCTGGCTTGTTCGACCTGATTCCAGATGATGTCCTCGGCCTCTTCCCACGAATAGCCGTCCCGCATGAGTTCTTTTACGCTTCGCATTTGAGCTTCTCCGGATTAGGGGCGCCAGACGAGGACGTCCAGCGCGACAATGATTAAGGCCACCAGTAAGGCGACCCGTTCGATTTTTTCGGCGCGGGTAAGAGGCATGTCAGTCCTCAAAAATCTCATCGGCGGCGTCTTCCAGGCCCGTGATAAGCCCGTCGAAATCCTCACCCGGCCCGAGTAGTTCGGCCAGGGCCATTACAAACGGGCGCGGGTATTCTTCGCAAAGTGAATCGAGATATTCGCGGCGATTCGCGAATCCGTGGGCTTTGTAGTCGTTCATCGTTGGTTCTCCGTGCGGTGCGGGATTGCACCCCATAGCGTCCGGCGGGCGCTACAGGTTGAAATCACAGAACGATAGAAACCCGGCCGCGCATCGGGTCACGCCAGCCCGCAAAGTAATGCAGTGCCTGGGCTTCATTCGTGAAAATGCGGGTGGTAATGGTTTGGCCGGCATCGGTGTCGATGAGGCGAAAAACGTAGCGGTCGCGCGTGGCGTCATGATCCAGGCGGGCGAGAATGTTTTCTTCAAGGTCGAGAGAATCAATCGGGGTCATGGTGCGGGTTCCTTTGTTGCGGGTGATTCCGTGCCCTAAATGTAGGGGCGCGTCCGTGGCTCGTCTAATTGATTGTTCAAAAGGCGAGGCGTGAATCGATAGGTTCGGGCTATCAAGAAAAAACCCGCCAGGGCGGGCGGGTTAGCGGTAGCGGGCGGGCTGAGCTTCGGCATATCCTGCGGCCCACAATCGGCGGGCTTCGGCGCGGTCGTCGTCAGTCTCCAGGCTTAGGGCGCGGGTAAACCATTCGCGCAAGTGCCGGTACAGGGCGGCGTCCCCCTGGCGCATGGCGCGGCCGGCTTTGTATCCGGCTTGGTGGTAGGTGTATTCGGTGTTGGTCAAGCGGCCTCCGTGGTTTCGGGGATCGGTGTCCAGGCGTGGAATGGGGCATTGTCCGGGGTGCGGGCCTGGGCGCACTCGGCGCAGCGATAGGCGCGGAACAGTTGACCGGGCCGGAATTCGCTAGGGCAAGTTCCCGTGAGCGAAGCGGGACGGCCGCATTCGTGGCCATAGGTGCCGGGGTAGGCGTGTCCGCATCGTTTCATTGTTGGCCCCCGGTGGCGCGGGCGATAGCGTCACGCGCTGCGGCCAGCTCATGTCGGTTATCAAACGTTTCAGGCGTAGCGTCGATTAGGTCGGCCAGGGCCTGGAACAGTTCGGGCGCGACTGCGATGAGGCGGGCATTTGCCCAATCCTCAAGGGTGCAAGCACTCGCACTTGTTTGAAGAAATGCAAATTGCTGCCCCTGCGCGGTAACGCGGTTCCCTTCAACTTTCCACGGGCCGGGAGTGTGATTCATGGTGAAGTCTCCGGGTTAGTTGGCGGCGCAGTGGGCGTCGTATGCATCGGCCAGCGCGGAATAGTCCACGCCGAAGGATGACGCGACGCGGTAGCACTCATCGGGGAATTCAGAATCACCGATGGACATCAGGGCCAGCAAGCGCGACAGGGCGCGCTCGATATCGGCGGGTTTAGTGCTGGGGGCTTTGTTCATGGTCAATCTCCATTGAGCGAGTCCACATTGGACACAACGACATTTTGCCCTAGGTGTAGGGTTTGTCTAATTGATTGTTGCGAATGGAATGGGAGGATCGATAGGCGCGGTCAATCGGGCCTCGAGCCCGGTCGGCGCGGGTTAAACCCGAAGGGTTGCAGTCCTCAGGCTGTTCCCCTATCATCCCTTTCACTATGACCAGTAGCACCAAAACCCCTAAGCTATCCCGTAAACAACTAAGGGAGGCTCTAGATACGGTTCCCACTTCCGCAATCCTGGGAAGGGAAGTCAATAGAAACCTAACCCCAAAACAACGCCGCTTCGCCCTGGAACTCGCGAAGGGCAACACCAAAGCCGGAGCCTATCGAGCTGCATACGACGTGCAATCAAAGAACACCATCCTGTCGGAGCCGTACAAGCTAGCAGCTGACCCTAAGGTCGCCAACGAAGTCCAGGCCATAGAGTCAGCCATGCGAGCGATGGAGTATCAAACCCCGGCCTCTTTGCGGGCTCTAGTGGTTCATTCCCTCGTAAAAGTGATCACCGACCCGGACAGCAAACCCGGCCAAGTCACGGCCGCCGCGAAGGTTCTGGGCACCGTCACCGAAGTTGCAGCGTTCACCGAGCGTAAGGAAGTGCGCACGATATCAAGCAGCGAAGATGCACGAACTAAGATCCTGGCCGAGCTCAAAGCCATGATGAACAGCCAAGCCCAGGATGTCGACTCGATCGACGTCGCTGCCGATAGCCTACTCGCCGAGCTTGCCCCAGTCGCCGACCCCCACCCACCCGCCACCCCCCAAGCCAGCGAAGGGACTCCGCCGGCGGATGCACATATTATTCCCCCCGAACGTTTTGTTTCCGAAGCCGATTCTGACCCCACCCCCTCTGTACAGGGAGACCCCCCCGGCTGATGGTACCTAGTATTAGTTTTGGGGTATTAGTGCAAAAATTTTTTTTAGAACCTTTAGCGAAACAATCGAAACGTTTCGATTGTTTGGGGGTTTTATGCGAACTATAGAGGTCAGTCACCTAATGAAGAGTAAGAAAGGTGACATGAGTGAACAAGAGTGTATGGAGGTTGGGATGAGTCCGGCGCAGAAGGAAGTGTTTTTAGTGATTGATGAGTGGTGGAAGAAGTATGGGTACTCGCCGACGATACGGGAGATTGCGTATGTGAGGGGGAAGATGGGGTTGGGCTGTACGCATAGGATTGTTAAGAGGTTGGTGGAGTTAGGTGTTATAAAGAGGCTCAAGGGAGCAGGTAGGACGATTCGGCCGGTTTATATAAATTTCAGGAGTCTGGAATGAAATTCAGAAAGAGGCCTGTTGTGGTTGAGGCGACGCAGTGGTTTAAGAATGGAGATCATCCTGAAGACCGATGGAGTCCAGAAGGTGTTATTCCTGAAGACTGGGAAGGCCGAGTCGTGCGTTACTACCGCACCCCAGATCTTGATGGACAAAACGTGTGCAAGCACTGCGGGGACATCATGCATAACCACGGCTGGATCGATACGCTGGAAGGAGGGCATATTGTTTGCCCCGGCGACTGGATCATTACTGGGGTAAAGGGAGAACATTACCCATGTAAGCCGGATATTTTTGAGCAGACTTATGAGGCTGTTCCATGAAGATCGTTGTGTGTGAGGGGCGGTTTGAGGTTTTCAGTGATGGGGAGATAAGTCCTGAGCAGGAGAAGGTATTGCTGGCTCAGTTGGCTGACTGGGTGGATTGGGTAAATGGGATGCCGAGTGATGGGGAGTTGATGGCGGCTTTGGGGATTGATGATGAGAGATGTTCCCGATAGTGTGTGTTGGGTTTTTTGGGTGCTGACGTTTTACGTTGGTGTGAATATGTTGGCGGGCATTTTTAATTGGTAATGGAAATAGAGAAGCTGATTGCGAGTTTGCCTGTGGCTGAGCAGGAGAAGCTGCTGCAGCAGGTGGCGGACTACAGGCATGCTTTGGAGAGGGAGAAGTGCCAGGGGTCGTTTTTGGCGTTTGTCAAGAAGATGTGGCCTGGGTTTATCAGTGGTCGGCATCATGCTGTGGTGGCCAAGGCTTTTGAGGATGTAGCTGCGGGGAAAATCAAGAGGCTGGCTATTAGCATGCCGCCCCGGCACACGAAGAGTGAGTTTGGAAGCTATATGTTTCCGGCGTGGTTTCTGGGGAAGTTTCCGGATAAGAAGGTGATGCAGTCCTCTAATACGAGTGAACTGGCTGTTGGGTTTGGTAGGAAGGTGAGGAACTTGGTGGATTCGGAGCAATACCATGAGGTATTTCCGAATGTGAATTTGAGGCAGGATTCCAAGAGTGCTGGCCGGTGGGCGGTGAACCAGTACGGGGAGTATTTTGCTATTGGTGTGGGCGGAACGATGACGGGCCGGGGTGCGGACTTAGTGATCATTGATGATCCGCACTCGGAGCAGGAGGCGACTTTAGCGGCGCACAACCCGGCCATTTATGACGCGACTTATGAGTGGTATACGTCGGGTCCACGGCAGCGGCTTCAGCCTAATGGGGCGATCATCATTATTGCGACACGGTGGTCGGAGCGGGATTTGATTGGCCGGGTTCTTAAGGATGCGGCCGAGCGCGGTAAGGAAGATGAGTGGCGGGTAATTGAGTTTCCGGCCATTTTGCCCAGTGGCAATTCTTTGTGGCCTGAGTTTTGGCCGCTTAATTTGCTGGAGGATTTGAAGGCTGAACTGCCTGCGAGCAAGTGGAATGCTCAGTATCAGCAGACTCCGACTGGATGATCTCATCATACTCAGGTCTGACAACATGCCCACCTACAATTTCACCGTCGTGATAGATGATGCGACCAT
>JACCDW011836085.1_pt1 | contig 11693 bp, 13 predicted proteins | sample 7449781 | NCBI WGS metagenome assembly JACCDW01 (sample SAMN15323449, study PRJNA562643) | freshwater metagenome | isolation source: river surface water | place: USA:Blue River Watershed | collected 2017-08-18
ATTACTTCATACTCAACCAATTGATGAAAATGGTACTGATTTATATGCTGTTAGAGACCTAATAGTATCTGATGATACTAACATTTTATTTTCACCAGATAGAATATCGTCTCAAGATTTAAATTTATTATTTAACTTAACTGATGTTACTATACTACCATCATCAAATGAAGGCTGGGGATTATCATTAACCGAAGCAATGATGTGTGGAAAAATGATCATTGCTACAGTAACTGGTGGTATGCAAGACCAAATGCGTTTTGAAGATGAAAATGGTGAATGGATTAAATTTAATCCTGATTTTTGTTCAAATCACTTTGGAACATATAAAAAATGTGGTGAATGGGCAGTACCAGTATTTCCAAGTAATAGTTCACTTGTTGGTTCAGTTCCAACTCCATATATTTGGGATGATAGATTAGATTTTAGAGATCTAGCTAAAGCAATCCAAGAAGTTTATGAGTTAGGCCCTGAAGAAAGAGAAAAACGTGGCCAATCAGCTCGTACATGGGTTACTAGTGATGAATCAATGATGTCTGCTCGTTGGATGTGTAAAAATGTAATTAAATACATTGATCAGACTCTTGAAACATTTAAACCAAGAAAAGATTTCGAATTTATTAAAATATCAAATTACCCTAAGAAAAAATTACGTCACAAATTATTGTACTAAGTTATGTCAAAACCATTAGTTATAGTCAGCTGCCCCGCAGATACATTCAGCGGATATGGAGCACGTTCAAGAGATGTATTAAAGTCTTTATTTAGACTTAAAAAATATGAAGTTAAAATTATTCCACAGCGTTGGGGTTCAACTCCATTTGGGGCTTTGGATGCTAATAATCCTGATGATAAAGAAATATTAGATAATATCTATCCTTACCCTCAACTTCAAACCCAACCAGATGTTTGGATTCAAATTACTGTTCCAAATGAATTTCAACCAATTGGTAAATTCAATATTGGTATTACAGCAGGTATTGAATCTACAATTTTCCCTGCTCCATGGATCGATGGCTGTAATCGAATGAATTTGATACTTACATCGTCTGAATTTTCTAAGAATATATTACTTAGTACTTCATTTGAAGAAAAAAACAACCAAACTGGACAAGTAACAAGACAAGTTAAAGCAGAGGTTCCTGTTGAAGTATTATTTGAAGGAGCAGATTTAAATAAATATTTCCCTATTGAAGATAGTGATCTACCAGATACTGAAATTGTAAATACATTAGATGAAGTAGAAGAAGATTTTTGTTTTCTATTTGTAGGCCATTGGCTATCAGGTAATATAGGTGAAGATAGAAAAAATGTAGGATTGATGATTAAATTATTCCTTGAGACATTTAAAGGTAAAGGTATTAAACCTGCTTTAATATTAAAAACATCTCATGGACCTGCTTCTATAATGGATAGAGATGAAATATTGAAAAAAATAGATGCTATTAGACAAACAGTAGCAGGACAGAATTTACCTAACATTTATTTGTTACATGGTGAATTACAAGATGAAGATATGAATTATCTTTATAACCATCCAAAGGTTAAGACCATGATATCATTTACCAAAGGAGAAGGATTTGGTCGCCCACTACTTGAATTTAGTCTAATTAAAAAACCAATTATAGTATCAGGTTGGTCTGGTCATATGGATTTCTTAAGTCCTGAATTTACTACTTTTGTTTTTGGTGAATTAAGAAACATTCATGAAAGCGCTGCTAATGACATGTTATTAAAAGAATCACAATGGTTTAATGTAGTAGAAAGCTCAGCAGTAGATGCTATGAAGGATATTTACAAAAACTACGATAAACAAATTCCAAAAGCTAAACAACAAGCTCATAAGAATAAACAAAATTTCTCAATTGATAAGATGCAGGAACGTTTAGATGAAATTTTTGAAAAATATATTCCTAAAAAAGTAGAACTTAAACTCCCTAAATTTGACAAAATTGAATTACCAAAATAATACAGGTGCTGTAATATACACCTATTCAAATAACACATATAATATAGAAATAGCATGGAAGACAGTTTAATAATATGCCCCAAATGTAGCAGTGATGCTTGTTACAAAACACCTATAAATGAATTTCATTCATCTTATGCTTGTTTTGGATGTGGATTTTACACCTCAGACTTAATGAGAGACAGTGAATTTAATTTTGAAGAGTTTGAAGAAACACTTCCATATCTTTATACTGATTTAAAAACAGTAGATAGTGAAGGAAGAGTATGGTATCCTCAAGTTGTTAATCTTGAAGATAAAGGTACTGTATTCGCTATAGGTAAGAGTGTTGACGATTGGAAATGGGCTGGAGTGTTAATGACTGAAATTAATGAAGAGGAAAAACATAAATTCAAAAAACCAGGTACAGAAGAATATTATAATAACAAAACCGATATGAAAACTCTACAAGTGTTTGAACAAATCAATTTTATGGATGCTTTAGAATACATCGGCGTATTTAACGATCAAAATTAAAATTATGGCTACTATTAGTTTTGCAATTACGGCTTGTAATGAGCATGTTGAATTAGAGAAATTGTTATCAATGTTATATCTTAATATAAAGGAAGGTGATGAAATTGTAGTTCAACTAGATACTACTGCTACTCCTGAAGTAAGAAAAGTAGTTAGTAAACCTGATCCAAATGTTATTCCTTTTAGAGTAATTGAGTTTGCTTTAGATAATGACTTTGCTTCATTCAAAAATAATATCAAAAACCATTGTACTAAAGATTGGATTTTCTTTATAGATGCCGATGAAACATTAAACTATTATTTCATGAAAAATCTTCATGAATTTTTAGAGTTAAATAAAGGTATAGTTGATTTAATCTCAGTCCCTAGAGTTAATAAAGTAAATGGTTTAACTCAATCTCATATTGATAAATGGAGATGGTTTGTAGATGATAATGGATGGGTTAACTATCCAGATTACCAAACTCGTATTTGTGCTAATAAAAAAGATATTGAGTGGAAAAATAAAGTACATGAACGCCTAACCGGATTTAAAACATCGGCTCAATTACCGGCTTTAGAAGAATGGTCTTTAACTCATATTAAAGATATTGAACGTCAAGAAAAACAAAATAATTTTTACAATAAAATAGGTTAATATGAAAATAGGATTGTTTGATCATCATGATTATCCATATCCTACTAATGGGGTTGGAGGCATAGTTGGTTTAAACGAATTGCTGTTTGAAGAATTGGGAGTATTAGGTTGGGATGTTACTTTAATTTGTACAGATAAATCTACCATTAAACCCAGATTTAATAATCAAGACGTTATAAAATTACCTCATTCAGTATTAGAAGATATTAGATGGGGTAGAGTAGAGGTAGAAAATTATTTTGAAGGAGATATATTCCATACTCATACTTCTTCTACACATCATTGTGATTTTAATTTCAATAGTGAAATGAAATGGGTTGCTACCTGTCACGGATGTCAAGAATGGGCTGGAGCAACTAACCAAGTATTTGTTAGCCATAATCAGTATTTACAACATAAAAGAGATGGTTTATTAGAATCTCTAATTAAACGAGCTTTTGTAGTTAATGGTTGTGCTAATGAAGAAAGATATTACTACCAAGAAGGTACTCACGATAAATTAGTTTGGATTGGAAGAATAGATGGTGCTAAGGCAGAACGTTTACTTCAAGTAGCTCCTTTAATTAATGAAGACATTTATGTAGCAGGCGATGCTACACCAGAGTGGCAATGGTTAAAAGACGCTATACTTGCTCTTCCAAATGTTAAGTATGTTGGTTATATAAGTGGTGAAGACGCTAAACGTGAGTTTTTCTCAACAGCTAAAGCATCCTTACATTTAAGTACATTTGAAGATCCATTCCCTGTATCAGTCATTGAAGCGCAACACTGCGGAGTACCTGTTATTACTTGGGCTAATGGTAGTATGCTCGAATCAAATTATTCTGTAGATAATATTCACAACAACTTAGATTCATTCGTTAATTATATTAATGATGGATTATATAAAACCTGTTGTAACTTTAAAAACATATCAAAGTGGAGCCACAATAAATTTTCATCATACAACTATGCTACTAATTATATAGATGTGTTTGAAGAAATTTTGAATCCCAAAGTCATTTACGTAAATTAATAAAATGGAAAGAAAATATTTACCCACATTATCAGAACTAGTAGATAGGTTATCTATTAGTCAACTTAAAGAGGTATTCATTGCTGATCATAAAGCTGAATATGCTCAAGAAATTAACGATATAATCCATGACATTCAAATTTTATTGGATGAACAAAATGGAAAAGTAACAGCCGAAACAATCAGAGCGATTGTAGTGTTATCACAAATGAACTTACATATTTGGCACAACGAATCAAACTATCGTAAGGGAATTAAAGATGGTAATAACCTAGAATTAACTCATGGTTTAAACGGAATTAGAAATACCGCTAAAAATAAAATACAAGAAGTAGTTGGTGGTAGAAAAGATTATAAAATAGATTGTTTAGCAGCAGATTTTAAAGATTGGGAAATTAGTTGGTAATGAAAGTATATAGTAATTTTTGGAATCCAGAATCATTAAAACATTTTGAAAGTAAATATAGTAATTTACCTATTACTTTCTTTATGGATAATTTTCCTCAAACGCCAAATCAACTAAGAGAAAATTCAACCAACATTCTCTATATTCATGAACCTAATTTTATTAGTATAACTGAATCAACTCCTTCAGGTAATGCTACTTATAAATTACATGACTATGCTATTAGGAATAGTAACCATTTTGATCTTATAATTACTTGCCATGAAAAAATTTTAAATAACTGCTCTAATGCTATTAGATTTTCACATAATTCAGTTATATCCTTAAAAAATATTGATTTAGTAGAAGAATTTGCTAATAAAGAGAAAAAATTTGAAATATCATTCCTTTCAGGAGTAAAAGATATAAGTGAAGGACATTCATTAAGACAACAAATATGGAAACAACAAGATAGAGTAAAATCACCAAGATTATTCTACTATACCCTTCCTGATTTTGATGAAACAAAAGGAGTAAGACCTGGGTATTTGGAATATTCAAAAGATCTGTCTCACATACCAGAGGGCGAAGCACCTGAACTATGGGGAAAAAGAATATGTTTTGAATCTATGTTTCACATTGCTGTTGAGAATGTTAAAGAAAAAAATTGGTACACTGAAAAAATAGGTCAATCTTTTATTTCTAAGGTAGTACCTGTATATTGGGGTTGCCCTAATATAGAAGAATTTGGTTACGATCCTAGAGGTATTTTGTATTTTAATACCATAGACGAGTTAGTTGATATTGTTAATAACTTAACTCCTGAAAAATATACTGAAATGTTACCTTATATTGAGCATAATTATCAAAATGCTTTAAAAGATACATTTACAGGAAAATTAGAAGCATTTTTTGATCAAATAAAAGAATATAATAATTTATGATTTTTCCTGAAGTAAAAATATATTCACCCGATGTTTATACTGATTTTAGAGGAGATTTATGGACAATCTGGGATAAGGACAAATTTGAACCTAAATTAGATTTTAATCACGATAAAGTATCTACATCAAGAAAACATGTGTTACGAGGAATCCATGGTGATAACAAATCATGGAAACTAATTACTTGTTTATATGGTGAAATGTATTTTGTTGTTGTTGATAATAGACCAGAATCACCCAATTATTTAAAGTGGGACTGGTTAATATTAGATGATAGAACAAGAAAATCAGTATTAGTACCTCCAATGTTTGGAAATGGTTTCTTAGTATTAGGAGATCATTCAGTATTCCATTATAAGTGGGCATATGAAGGTAAGTATGCTGATGTTGATCAACAATTTACTTTGAAGTGGAATGATCCACAGATTGGAATTGTTTGGCCTATTGATAACCCTATATTACAAAAAAGAGACAGATAATGAAACGAAATTACACAGCACAAGAGCTTATTAGCTTTGAAGATCGAGTAAAAGAAGCCTATGAAGCAGGTCAAATTAAAGGACCTATTCATTTGTCTAGAAATAATGAAGAACAACTTATTGAGTTGTTTAAAAATATAAGTGAAGATGATTGGGTGTTTTCCGCTTGGAGAAACCACTATCATGCTTTACTTCATGGAGTTGACCCTGAACAATTATTCAACTCAATCAGTGAAGGTAAGAGTATGGGTACTAATAATGTTAAACCTAACTTCTACGCTTCATCAATTGTAGGTGGTATTATTCCTATTGCTTTAGGAGTAGCTCAAGCACTTAAATTAAAAAACTCACCAAATAAAGTATGGTGCTTTATAGGTGATATGACAATGGAAACTGGTGGATTTTGGGAGGCATATAAGTATTCTCAAAACTTTGAATTACCACTTCAGTTTGTAATTGAAGATAATAATTTAAGCGTTCATACGCCTACAACAACAGCTTGGAATACAAGAATGACACCACCAGAAGGTGTAATTTATTACTCATATCAAATGCACTATCCACACCACGGAACAGGCAAATGGGTTAACTTTTAAAATTAGTATATGAAATATAGAGACGAATTAATAAGAGCAATGGAATGGTTAGGTGAGAAACCTAACACAGTATTTACTGGTCAAGCAGTAGCCTTAAGCGGCCACGCAATTTCAGGTACAATGGAAAAAGTACCTAAAGAAAAACGTATTGAGCTTCCCGTACTTGAAGAAACACAATTAGGAATGGCTACAGGATTAGCATTAGAAGGATTCGTTCCTATTACTTGCTACCCACGCTTTGACTTCTTCATCTTAGCAATGAACCAACTAGTAAATCATTTAGACAAAATGAGAGAAATGTCTGAAGATAAAATGCAACCTAAAGTAATCATTAGAGTAGCAGTTGGAGCTAAGAAACCATTCTCAGCTGGTCCTCAACACACTCAGGATCATACAGAAGCAATTAAATTAATGTTAACAGACGTTGATGTAATTTCACTCAACGAACCTGAAGATGTATTTCCTGCTTTTGAAAAGGCATACAATCGTACAGATGGTAAATCAACTTTAATAATCGAATACGCAGACTATTATGGCGCAAAATAATTTTACTTGGCCTTTAATTAATGATAATATCACTCAACGTGATAGAGAAGTGTTGGCCGACTTCTGTTTAAATGGTAAACGTTTTACTAACGGAGAAAAAGTAAAAGAATTTGAAAAAGTATGGTCTGAATGGCTTGGAGTTAAACACTCAGTAATGGTCAATTCCGGTGCTTCAGCTAATTTCATTTCAATTGCAATGGTAAAAGAATTGAAAGGTATAGGTGAAGTAATAGTACCCCCCATTGGTTGGGTATCAGACATATCTTCAGTAGCACAATTAGGAATGAAGCCAGTATTTGTAGATGTTAGTTTAAACGATTTTAACATTACAGCTGAAAACATTAAACGTGCTATTACTAAAGATACTAAAGCAATTGTATTAGTTCATACCTTAGGATTTAATGGTATGACTGACGAGATTGTTAAGTTAGCAAAAGAAAATGATATTATATTAATTGAAGACTGTTGTGAAGCACATGGTGCTGAATGGGGTGATAAAAAGGTAGGTTCGATTGGTGATATTAGTTTATTTTCATTTTACTTCGGACACCATATTACTACAATTGAAGGTGGTACTGTTTGTGTTAATGATGATAAATTATATGATTTAGCTAAATTATTCCGTTCACACGGTATGACTAGAGAAGCATCACCTGAATTACAAGAAAAATATCAGTTAATGCATCGTGATTTAAATCCATTATTTACCTTTGCTGTAGCTGGATTTAATATGAGGTCAACTGAATTAAACGCAGTGTTAGGATTAGAACAAATGAAGCGTTTAGACTATAATATTAAATGTCGTAAACTTAATCTTTACAATTGGTTAACTAACCTTGATTCATCTAAGTTTATTACTTCATTCAATGTACAAGGTAATAGTAATTTTGCTTTACCCCTCATGATGCAGAGTATTACTAGAAATAAGTTAAAAGATGTTTGTGATATATTAACAGAAAATGGAGTTGAATATAGATTAGGAACTGCTGGCGGTGGTAATCAAGCTCGTCAACCATATTTGAAAAACTTCCCTCATAAAGTAGTTGGTAGTTTAGCTCATGCTAATTATATTCACGAAAATGCACTTTATATAGGTAACCATCCTGAATTAACTAAAGAGCAAATTATTGACCTTTGTAAAAAATTAAATAATGTTTAAAGACCAAAAAGTATTAGTTACTGGTGGTGGTGGAATGATTGGCCGCTCATTAGTAAAATTATTATTAGATAGAGGAGCAAAAATAACAATTGCCGACCTAACTAAACCAACTGACCTACCTGAAGGAGTTGAGCATGTACAAGTTGATTTGAGATTTTTTGATAACTGCTTAGACATCTGTAAAGGTAAAGATTATGTGTTTCATTTAGCTGGGGTTAAAGGCTCACCTAAAATGTGTGCCGAACAACCAGTTGATTTTATGGTACCAATGCTTCAATTTAATACTAACATGATGCAAGCGGCTTTTGACGCTAACGTCAAGTGGTATTTGTACACTAGTTCAGTTGGTGTTTATGCACCTGCAGAAGTATTTGTTGAGGATACTGTTTGGAATACAATGCCTTCTCCAAATGATAGATTTGCTGGTTGGGCTAAGCGTATGGGTGAATTGCAAGCTGAAGCTTATGGTATCCAATACGGTAAGAAAAATATATCAATTGTAAGACCTGCTAACGTGTATGGTGCTTATGATAATTTCAACCCTGCAAATGCAATGGTCGTTCCTTCATTAATTAGAAAGGCACAAGAAAACGATGTATTAGAAGTATGGGGTGATGGATCTCAAATTAGAGACTTCATTCATGCTGATGACGTTGCTTTAGGAATGATATATGCTGTTGAAAAGCAAATTACGGAACCAATCAATTTAGGTTCAGGTAAAGGATACTCAATCAAAGAAGTAGTTGATATGGTTGTTAAACATTCAGGTAAACAACTTGAAGTAAAATGGTTAACAGACAAACCAGCAGGCGATAAAATTCGTTTATTTGATATGGCTAGAGCTAAATCTTATGGATTTGACATCTCAGTATCATTAGAAGAAGGAATTAAAAATACTACTGATTGGTTTTTAAACAATAAAGAAATATTAGATAAAAGATATAACGCATTTGTAAATCATTAATATGGGAAATTACTTAGTTACAGGAATTAATAGTGGATTAGGAAAATATCTATTTAACAATTTAGATTGTGGAATGGTTCTTGGATTAGATAGAAATAATTTTGATCAAATCAAAGACTATGATTATGATGCTGTTATTCACTGTGCATTCAATAAATCACTTAAAGTAGAAGATCATTATCAATATTTAGAAGATAATATTTTTTTAACTCAAAAGTTACTTCAATTAAAATATAAAAAATTTATTTATATTTCTACAATTGATGTTTATTCATCATTACCTAATATCTACGGTTTATTTAAAATATTTTCTGAATCGATGATTAAACAACGCCCTGGCGCTGTTATATTAAGGTGTTCAATGATGTTAGGTAAAGATTCTAAACCTAACCACATTACAAAATTAATGGATAATGTTGATGAAATTGGTTTAAGTGGTGAATCAACATTTAATTATATTACTTATCAAGACATAGCTCGATTCGTACGATCATATTCATATAGTTGCCCTGAAGGTGTTTATGATTTTGTAGCTAATAGCACAATAAAAATATCAGATGCAAAAACCATGATTGTTTCTGATACCAAATTAGGAAATTACATTTACCAATCACCAGATAGTTATCCTAATCCTGTATATAACATATATGAGGAATTTAATAATTCATCTGAAGACAATTTAAATAGATACTTAGATGAAAACTAGATTAGTTATTTGCGGTGCAACCGGTTTTATAGGTAGAAACCTATTAGAATATTTTTCTAAAAAAGAAGAATATTTTGTAACAGCTGTTTACCATAATCGTCCTCCTTTAGAAGGATATGATGTTGAATGGGTACAGGCTGATTTGAGAAATCCTGATGATGTAAGAAAAGTAATTTACCAAGCAGATATTGTTTTGCAATTTGCTGCTACAACTTCAGGTGCTAAGGATATAGTAACACGTCCATTTATTCACGTTACTGATAATGCTGTGATGAATAGCTTAATACTTAGAGAATGCTACGAACATAGCATTAAACATTTTGTATTCCCTAGTTGTACAGTAATGTATCAACCATCCCAAGTAGCATTAGATGAAACTGACTTTGATGCTAATGAACCTCTTCTACCAGTATACTTTGGAGTAGGTAATACTAAGTTGTATATTGAAAAAATGTGTGAATTCTTCTCCCGCTTAGGTAGAACTAAACACACAGCAATTAGACACTCTAACATGTATGGTCCTTACGACAAATATGATTTAGAACGTTCTCATATGTTTGGTGCTACAATTACTAAAGTGATGACTTCAACAGACGGAAAAATTAATGTTTGGGGAACAGGAGAAGAATCAAGAGATTTATTATATGTAGAGGATTTAGTTAAATTTGTAGATGCTGCTATTACAAAACAAACTACACCATATGAATTATTTACTGTTGGTGTTGGTAAGGCAGTTAAAGTAAAAGATGTTATTAAAAAAATTATCGAGCATTCAGGTCGTGAATTAGAAATGGTTCATGATTTATCTAAACCAACAATTCCAACTTCATTATATTTAAATTACAATAAAGCAAAGGAAATGTTAGGTTGGGAACCTGAAGTAGATTTAGATAATGGTATTATAAAAACAATAAATTGGTATAAAGAAAATGTCTAATGTTTTAATTACAGGTATTACAGGTATGGTTGGCTCACATTTAGCTGATTACTTACTTGATAATACAGATTGGAAAATTTACGGCTTGTTACGTTGGAATGACTCACTAGAAAACATTGAGCATTTAGCCGAGGAAATAAATAAAAAACAACGTATTGAATTAGTGTATGGTGATTTAAATGATTTAGCTTCATTAATTAATGCTGTTGATAAATCGAAACCTAATTATGTGTTTCATTTAGCAGCACAATCCTACCCACAAACTAGTTTTGAAGCACCAATAGAAACGCTTCAAACAAATATTCTTGGTACCACAAATCTACTTGAAGCACTTAGAAAATCAGCTTATAAAAACGCTGTAATTCATGTTTGTGCATCAAGTGAAGTATTTGGACGTGTACCAAAAGAAAAATTACCAATCAACGAAGAATGCTCATTCCACCCAGCTTCACCTTATGCAATATCTAAAGTTGGAACTGATTTAGTAGGTCGTTATTATGCTGAGGCGTATGGTATGACTATTATGACCACTCGTATGTTTACTCATACTGGCCCTAGACGTGGTGATGTATTTTCAGAATCAACATTTGCTAAACAAATTGCAATGATTGAAGGGGGACTGCAGGAACCAAAAATATATGTTGGTAATTTAGAATCATTAAGAACATATGCCGACGTTAGAGATGCTGTTAGAGCATATTACATGTTAGTAACAATAAATCCAACATCAGGTGAATATTATAATATTGGTGGTACTTACACTTGTAAGATTGCTGATATGTTAAATTACTTAGTAAGTAAATCAACAGTACCTGGTATTGAAATTGTAACTGATCCTGA
>JACCDW011168027.1_pt1 | contig 11692 bp, 10 predicted proteins | sample 7449781 | NCBI WGS metagenome assembly JACCDW01 (sample SAMN15323449, study PRJNA562643) | freshwater metagenome | isolation source: river surface water | place: USA:Blue River Watershed | collected 2017-08-18
ATCTCTTAGCGGCAACAATGGCAGCTGGATGGGTTCAGAAGGAAGCAACAAGTCACCAGGCATGGTTTATCTCCAAAATGTGTTTGTATTTTCCTACAGAGTAAGAATACATGGAATTTGGGTCTGTTTTGGTGAAAAACAAGGGTAAAAACTAAGAAAAATGCTAATAAATGTGATTTTTGGGTCCTTTTATCCAATTTTTACCTTAAGGAAAGGATATTTATGGACGCCAAAAATGAAAAACCCCCTATTTAGGGGGTTTTCAATCAATCAATACCCTTTAATACTACATTTAGTTCAATTAGAGACTTAAGAAGCAGCCTTCTCAGACGCTTCTTGATAGAGCATCAAAGGCTTGCCATCACCGTTAATAGTGCTCTCGTCGATCACCACTCTTTGAACGTTTTCTAGACTAGGCAAGTCATACATCACGTCCATTAAGGCATGCTCAATGATGGACCTCAAACCACGAGCCCCAGTCTTACGAGCAATGGCTTTTTTAGCAATTGCACTCAAGGCATTTGGACGGATCTCTAATTCGACCCCTTCCATATCAAGCAAAGCTTGATATTGTTTGACCAGAGCGTTGTTGGGTTCTGTGAGAATCTGGACCAAAGCAGCTTCGTCTAGCTGAGCCAAGGTGGCCACCACCGGTAAACGGCCAATGAGCTCCGGAATCAAACCGAACTTGATGAGGTCTTCTGTCTGAACTTCTTTGAGTAATTCAGAGATGGATCGATCATCTTTGCCGCGAACCTGCGCTCCAAAACCAATGCCTGCGGTCACCGTGCGCTGTTGAATCACTTTTTCTAAACCGTCAAAAGCACCACCGCAGATAAATAGAATATTGGTGGTATCCACTTGCAAGAAGTCTTGGTTGGGATGCTTGCGACCTCCTTGAGGTGGCACAGAAGCCATGGTGCCTTCAACCAACTTCAAGAGAGCCTGCTGTACGCCCTCACCAGATACGTCACGCGTAATGGATGGGTTATCTGATTTACGAGAAATCTTATCGATCTCATCAATGTAGACAATGCCCTTTTGTGCTTTTTCAACGTTGTAGTCACAAGCTTGTAAGAGCTTTTGAATGCTGTTCTCAACGTCTTCACCGACATAACCCGCTTCAGTGAGTGTGGTTGCATCGGCAATCACAAATGGCACATCCAATAATCTGGCCAATGTTTGGGCCAACAATGTTTTTCCTGAACCCGTGGGTCCAATCAAAAGAATGTTACTTTTGGCTAGCTCAACACCCTTATGAATCGTTTTCTTATTTTTTGCTGCACCCGTGGTTTCGATGTGCTTCAAACGTTTGTAGTGGTTATAAACCGCCACCGCCAACTGTTTTTTGGCATGATCTTGACCAATCACATACTGATCAAGACTCGCACGGATTTCGTGGGGCGTTGGCAAACCTTCACGCGGGTCTGCCTCTGGCGCCTGACTGATTTCTTCGGTGATGATATCGGTGCATAAATCAATGCACTCATCACAAATAAAGACATTGGGACCAGCAATCAGCTTTTTGACTTCATGCTGACTTTTGCCACAGAAAGAGCAATACAGAGGCTTCTCAGTTGAATGGGTTGTGTCGCTCATAAAGCCTCCCTAGTTGCCTAGTTTTTCTATTTAGCGCTTTTCGATTACCTGGTCAATCAAGCCATATTCCTTGGCTTGATCCGCGGACATGAAATTATCGCGATCGGTATCTTTAGCAATCGTTTCAATGGTTTGACCCGTGCGATCAGACAACACTTTATTCAAACGTTCACGCAAATAAAGAATCTCGCGCGCTTGAATCTCGATATCCGACGCTTGACCACGGGCACCGCCCAATGGTTGATGAATCATCACGCGTGAATTAGGCAAGGAGAAACGCTTGCCTTTGGTACCCGCTGCTAATAAGAAGGCGCCCATGCTAGCCGCCATACCCATGCACAAGGTGCTGACATCCGGCTTGATGAATTGCATGGTGTCGTAAATGGCCAAGCCAGCAGACACAGAACCCCCTGGAGAGTTGATGTACAAAGAGATGTCTTTTTCTGGATTTTCACTCTCCAAGAAAAGTAACTGAGCAATCACCAAATTGGCGGTTTGATCATTCACTTCACCCACCAAGAAAACCACACGCTCTTTGAGTAAGCGTGAATAAATGTCATAAGCACGCTCACCACGACCCGAGGTTTCTACAACCATCGGCACCAAACCCAATGCTTGTGTGTCTAATGCGCCAGTATTGGCAGAATTGTACGGGTTGTTCATATTCTTATTGTCTCCAAGGTCAGCCGATCAACTAGTTTGATCTTTGCGATTAGATCTTACTCAGTTCGTCAAAGCTTACTGCTTTTTCAGACACTTTGGCTAGACCTGTGACATAGGCAACCACATTGTTCTCTAATACTAAAGCTTCAATGTCTGCCAAACGTTTTGGATCGCTATAGTACCAACGCATGACTTCTTTAGGGTCCTCATAGCTAGCGGATTGCTCTTCAATCTCTGCTTTGATTTGTTCAGGCTTGGCTTCCAATGATTGTTGTTTAACCAACTCATTCAAAATCAAACCCAACTTCACACGCTGCTCAGCTTGAGAAGAGAAAAGCTCCGCAGGAATCGGAGCATCTTTGGCATTGGGCACACCACGAGCTGCTAAGTCTTGACGAGCATTCGCAATCAAGCGCTCTTGCTCTTGCGCTACCAAACCTTTGGGCACAGCCATTTCGCAAGCCTTGGTCAAAGATTCCATCACTTGGCCCTTCAACAAAGTTTGCGTGCGACGCGCCACTTCACGTGTAAGGTTAGTGCGAATTTCTTCGCGCATTTTGGCCACACCTTCAGCCACGCCCAAGGATTTAGCAAAATCATCATTCACTTCTGGCAAATGAGGCCACTCTACTTTCTTCATCGTGATCGTAAAGTCAGCTGTTTTACCCGCCACATCCTTGCCGTGATAATCCGCTGGGAAAGCCAATGGGAAAGTCTTAGACTCACCGGCCTTCAAGCCCAAAGCAGCGGCTTCAAATTCTGGCAACATGCGACCTTCGCCCAACACAAAAGCAAAGTTCTCTGCTTTACCACCAGCAAATTCCACGCCATCAATCTTGCCCACGAAATCAACCGTGACTTGGTCACCTGTTTGAGCAGCTGCATTGGCGCCACCGTCACCATGCTCACCAGCTTCACCACGCACATGGTAGTGAACACGTTGCTTACGAAGAATTTCTAATGTTTTATCAATTTCTGTGTCATTCACATCTGTGGTGTGACGCGTGATTTCAACTTTGGACAAGTCACCGATTGTGACTTCTGGGAATACTTCAAACTTGGCGTCATACACAATTGGATCAGCGCTCATATCGCTCTTAGGCTCAAGACTTGGCTGACCAGCAATTTTTAAACCTTCTTTTTTGCTGATGTCAAAAAACAATTGAGAGGCATGGTCAAACTGAACTTCAAAATCCACCTGCATGCCGTATTGGGCTTCCACCATTTTCATGGGTACTTTGCCAGGACGAAAGCCAGCCATCTTCACTGTTTTGGATAGCTTTTGTAAGCGCGCAGCGCGAGCTTTTTCAGTATCCGCTTTTGGAAAGCTAAGAGTAATTTTACGGTCTAAATTGCCGAGGTTTTCAATCGTTACAGACATGCTGGTATCCCGTTTAAGCTAATAAAAATTGGGGCTAGAACAATCAACCCAAACTGGGTTGCTCCGCCGCCAAGGGTGAAACATCACAAACTCTCTATTCTACATGATGGTTTACCAAAAATGCCGTCCAATCCACCACTTCCCCCTGAATAGACAGAAGCACTACTACCCATTGGGTGGATTGGAATAATCTTTCAATCTAGCTAAACTGCCAGTCTTACTTTATTCAATCAGTAGAGGGTTTCTAAATGAAAATGTTGCAAGAATTCCGTGCTTTTGCGGTTCGCGGCAATGTGATTGATTTGGCCGTGGGCGTGATCATCGGTGGTGCTTTTGGCAAGATTGTTGATTCAGTAGTTGGTGATGTGATCATGCCTTTGATTGCCTGGCTGATTGGCGGAAAACTAGATTTTTCCAATTTATTCATAGTCTTAGGAAAAGTTCCTGAGAATGTACCGATGACTTTAGATGCCCTAAGAAAAGCCGGTGTGCCGCTTTTTGCCTACGGCAACTTTCTAACCATCACCCTGAATTTTGTTTTATTGGCTTTCATCATTTTCCAAATGGTCAAAATCATTAATCGCATTAAACTTCAGGACGAAACAGATACACCCCCACCCCCAGTACCTGAAGATATTCAGTTACTCCGTGAAATCAGAGATAGTTTAAAAAAATAAGGACATTGAAATGATTACCACCCCATCAGGTTTGCAGTACGAAGACACCGTTATTGGCTCGGGCGAAGAAGCTAAAAAAGGCCAATATGTGTCAGTTCATTACACCGGTTGGTTATATGAAAACGGTCAAGCGGGCCAAAAATTTGATTCCAGCAAAGATCGCAATGATCCATTTGAGTTCCCATTGGGTGGCGGCATGGTGATTAAAGGTTGGGATGAAGGTGTCCAAGGAATGAAGATTGGTGGCACACGTCGCCTGATCATCCCCGCTGACCTAGGCTACGGAGCTTATGGCGCTGGCGGAGTGATTCCACCCAATGCAACCTTGCTATTTGAAGTGGAGTTGTTGGGTGTTTAACTTTTGGGTTTAGCCTAAATTAAAAAAAAGCACGATTAAAAAGCCCCGATTCATCGGGGCTTTTTAACTTCTAGCAGATGCTTGAATCTAGATTTTTTGAATGAGAGCTACTGCCTGAACCGCAATACCCTCACCTCTTCCAAGATGACCAAACTGTTCATTGGTCTTGGCTTTGACATTCACATGATCTGATGAAATACCCAAATCGCTGGCGATGTTTTTAACCATCTCTGGAATATGTGGTGCCATCTTCGGTGACTGACAAATGATGGTGGCGTCGACGTTACCCACTTGATAACCGGCCGCTTGAACCAAAGCCAAGGCGGCGCGCAACAGCACCCGACTATCTGCGCCCTTGTACCGTTCATCTGTGTCGGGAAAGTGGCGACCGATATCGCCTAAAGCTGCAGCGCCTAGGAGGGCATCAGTGATGGCGTGTAGGAGTACATCCGCATCTGAGTGTCCCAATAGACCTTTGTCATGAGGAATCTTGACGCCACCCAAAATCAAATCGCGACCCGCTACCAAAGCATGAATGTCATACCCTTGACCGATTCGGAATGGATTACTACTCATCTTGATTCTTTCTAGTCCCTGTTGCTCGTCAATAATTGACTCATTAAAGCCCAATCAGCGGGATATGTCACCTTTAAATTACGCCATTCCCCTTGAACCAATAAAGGTTCACATCCTGCTCGCTCCATGGCACTGGCTTCATCCGTGATGTCTAAATTTTGTTTTAGTGAAGTTTCTAATGCTTCGGTTAAAGCTTTTAATCTGAACATTTGAGGGGTTTGCGCCAACCACAAACCCTCTCTAGGGAGAGTTTTCCCAATACTCTGGGGATTTTGCGCAGAAATCATTTTGAGTGTGTCCGCCATAGGCATGGCCAAAATACCTCCCGCCACAAAACCATGATCAATGACCGCATCAATCAAGCGACGAGCGGCCTCAACTGTTAAGCCTGGTCTGGCAGCATCATGAACCAAAATCCAATCGTCTTCATCAACGCCAGCTGCAGCCATGGCTTTGAGCGTATTACATACAGTTTGAGCTCGAGTGGCACCCCCAGTTGAACTGAAACAAAATCTTGCATCCTGGGGCCATTGATTAGAGATGGCTGACAGCTCTTGGGCATCTTGTGAAATACCTACCCAAACCGATTGAATCTCAGGCATGGATAAAAATGTTTGAATGGCGTGTAAGGCCATGGGCTGACCAGCTAAAAGCTCAAATTGCTTCGGGCGACTCAAGCCCATTCTTGAACCCGTCCCTGCGCAAGGCATCAAAACATGCAAAGCAGGGCTTGAGTTTTTAGAGGTTTGAGCTGAATTCATGCCTCAATTCTATAATGGCTCGCTTATGCAGAAGTTATCGGCCGATTCCTTGGCCCAATTAAGTCAGGTGACTTGGTCACCCCCCCTACCCGAACCTCGGGCTGGGCAGCGCTTTACCTTCGGCCCCATCCAAGGATCATCTGACTCGGCGATCATCGCAGAGCAAGCCTTGCGTCACCGTTCCGCTTTTTCAGTGATGATCATCATCTGTGCCAGCGCACTGGATGCGGCACGCTTGCAAGAAGAAATTCCGGTATTCGCCCCTCAACTCAAAGTTCGTTTATTGCCAGATTGGGAAATCCTGCCTTACGACGCTTTTTCTCCCCACCAAGATTTGGTGTCTGAACGTTTAGCCACTTTGCATGAATTACTCATGGGCAGCTGCGACATTGTCTTGATGCCCGTGACCACGGCCTTGCAAAAATTAGGTCCACCCAGTTTCTTGGCCGCACACACTTTCTTTTTTAAAAAGGGAGATGCTCTCGATGAAATGGCCTTGCGCGCGCAACTGCAACAAGCTGGCTACGATCCAGTCAGTGCCGTGGTTCGCCCAGGTGAATACAGCCTTCGAGGGGGCTTGATTGATTTGTTTCCGATGGGCTCAGCGCTGCCCTACCGAATTGATTTATTTGGCAATGAAATTGATCAAATTCGTTCCTTTGACCCAGACACTCAGCGTAGCTTATTTCCGGTCCAAGAAGTTCGCCTACTGCCCGGCCATGAATTTCCACTGGACGAAGAGTCGCGCACAGCTTTTCGAGGTCGCTGGCGCGAGGTGTTTGATGGCGACCCCAGCCGTTGCAGCATCTACAAAGACATCGGCTTAGGCATTCCAAGTGCTGGCATTGAATCTTATTTGCCACTATTTTTTGAGAATACGACCACTGTTTTTGATTATGTGCCTTTAAGTAAAGGGCCTGTTTGGTTGGGACTTCATGGTGATCTTGAGGCACCCATCCAAGGATTTTGGCAAGACACGCAGCAACGCTATCAGTTTTTAAGTCATGACTCTTCACGACCCGTTCTAGAACCCAAACAACTGTATTTACAAAACGATGAGTTTTTCAGCCTACTCAAGCCCCATGCCCGCTTCAGTTTGCAAAAAGAAATCATTCAAAATCATGAGCCAGTCTTTTGGCCAATACCGGATATTGGCATCAATCGCAAAGACGCTGACCCAATCAGCAAACTAAAGCATTTGATCGCGAACACGCCCTTTAGAGTATTGATCAGTGCCGACAGTCCAGGCCGTCGCGAAACGATTCGACAACTTCTTGAAGAGCATCAACTCAAACCACAAATTTTGGAATCATTCCAAGAGTTCTTAGTCTCTGATGCGAAGCTGTGCTTAACTCACAGCGCGATTCATGATGGCTTTGTCGCCAGTCATGCACAAATCATTGTCGTCACCGAATCCGAATTATTTGCTGCCAGCGCAAGAACTCGTCGCAAAGGAAAAGACAAAGAAGCCAGCAACGTAGACACGCTGGTCAAAGATTTATCCGAACTGAAAGTGGGCGACCCCGTGGTCCATGCTGAGCATGGCATTGGTCGCTATCAAGGTCTCATTCTGCTTGATGTGGGTAATGGCGAAGAAGAGTTTTTGCATTTGATGTATGCCCATGCGGCGACCTTGTATGTACCCGTGGCCCAATTACAACTTATCAGTCGTTACGCAGGATCCGACCCAGAATCAGCTCCTTTGCATCAACTGGGTTCCGGTCAATGGGAAAAAGCCAAACGCAAAGCTGCGCAACAAATCAGAGATACCGCGGCTGAGCTTCTGAATTTATATGCACAAAGAGCTCTGCGCAAAGGTCATGCTTTTGAGTTTTCTGCACATGACTATGAAGCTTTTGCAGAAAGCTTTGGCTTTGAAGAAACCGCCGATCAAAAAGCTGCGATTGCCGCTGTGATTGCAGACATGACCAGTGGTAAACCGATGGATCGCTTGGTCTGTGGTGATGTGGGTTTCGGTAAAACAGAGGTGGCGCTGCGTGCCAGCTTTTTAGCCGTCATGGGTGGTAAACAAGTCGCCATCATGGCGCCAACCACCCTATTGGCCGAACAACATGCAGAGACTTGGAAAGACCGATTTGCCGATTGGCCCGTCAAAATTGTAGAGCTCTCTCGCTTTAAAACCGCCAAGGAAATTTCAGCAGCACTGGAATCCATGGCCAAAGGCGAGGCTGATATTGTCATCGGTACCCACAAACTATTTTCAAGTGATGTGAAATTCCCCCGTTTAGGCTTGGTCATCATCGATGAGGAACATCGTTTTGGTGTGCGCCAAAAAGAAGCTTTGAAATCACTGCGCGCTGAGGTAGACGTGCTGACCTTGACCGCCACTCCCATTCCGCGCACATTGGGCATGGCCTTAGAGGGCCTTCGAGATTTTTCTGTGATTGCCACAGCCCCACAAAAACGTTTGGCGATTAAGACTTTTGTGCGCCGCGAAAGCGATGGCTTGATTCGCGAGGCTGTGTTGCGCGAAATCAAACGGGGTGGGCAGGTTTACTTTTTACACAATGAAGTCGATACGATCGAAAATCGCAAGCAGTCTTTGGAAAAGCTCTTGCCAGAAGCACGCATTGCTGTGGCTCATGGCCAAATGCATGAACGCGATCTAGAGCGCGTGATGCGTGACTTTGTGACGCAACGAGCCAATCTACTCTTATGTACCACCATTATTGAGACAGGCATTGACGTTCCAACAGCCAATACCATCATCATGCACCGAGCCGATAAATTTGGCTTGGCTCAGTTACACCAATTGCGTGGACGCGTGGGTCGCTCTCATCATCAAGCCTATGCCTATTTAACGGTTCCTGATCCTGAAGCTCTGACCAAACAAGCCAAACTTCGCCTGGATGCGATTCAAGCGATGGAAGAATTGGGCTCAGGCTTTTATTTGGCGATGCACGACTTAGAGATTCGAGGAGCTGGTGAAGTCTTGGGTGATAAACAGTCCGGGGATATTTCTGAAATTGGTTTTCAGCTGTATACCGAAATGCTCAACAAGGCCGTGAAATCTCTCAAGAGTGGCAAAGAGCCTGACCTCATGGCCCCCATGGAAGTCATCAGCGACATCAGTTTGGGGGTCCCCGCTTTACTAACCCATGACTATTGTCCTGATGTTCATGAGCGCTTGTCTTTGTATAAGCGCTTATCCAGTGTTGAGACTCATGAAAAGCTACTCGAAATACGGGAGGAATTGATTGATCGTTTTGGCGAATTACCCGAACCCGCTCAATCTTTATTTGAAACCCATCGCTTGCGTTTAAACATGTCTTCTTTGGGGATTAAAAAGATTGATGCCAATCCGGTCCAAATCACGATTCAGTTCATCCCCAATCCACCCATTGATCCGATCAAGATCATTCAACTGGTTCAAACCAATAAACGCATACAACTCAATGGCCAAGACAAGCTCAAGATTCTGCCAGCGGATAAAGAGGCGTTTATCAGCTTGGCTGCCCGCCTAGAAGCCATTAGACTATTGCTTAAACATTTGGGCGATACTGTGACCCATTAAGAATATTGAAAATTCAATCATGCAAATTGCTTTATTTCATCCAACGGCGATCAACGAAACATTGATTCGAGAAATTCAACAATCTCATTCAGTTCAATCGATTCGTTTGGCCTCACCCAAAACCGCCGTTCTGCAACTCAAGGATCTTTTGAATGCAGAGCAACGTGTTCACCTCAGAAACTTAGGAACACTGCATCAGACAGACATAGGATTTTTGCCCAAACATTTTGACATTTCTGGCATCAAGGTCTTGGCCATGGATATGGATTCCACTTTGATCAATATTGAATGTATTGATGAAATTGCAGATGCGGTTGGAAAAAAGAAAGAAGTATCAGAAATCACTGAAGCCGCCATGCGAGGTGAAATCAAAGATTTCAGCGAGAGCTTACGTCGTCGCGTGGCTTTACTCAAAGGGGTGCCTGCTGTGGCTTTAGAACAAGTGTTTACTGAGCGCTTGCGTCTAAATCCTGGTGCGAAAGAGTTGATTGCAGGCGCACACGCAAAAGGCATCCATACTTTGTTGGTCTCAGGTGGCTTTACTTTCTTTACCCAAAAACTTCAGGCGCAATTGAACTTATCAGAAACTCACGCCAATCAACTCGAAATCGTTGATGGGTCATTAACCGGTCAGGTCTTGGGTCATATTGTCGATGGCGCAGCTAAAGCAGCCTACGTAGAAGCACGATGCTTGGCTCTAGGTAAAAACAAACACGCAGCAATCACCATGGGCGATGGCTCCAATGACTTACCGATGATGCACGGTGCCGGTTTATCGATTGCCTATCGAGCAAAACCGATTGTGAAAGAAAAAGCCGATGTGGCTTTTGATCACGTGGGACTGGATGCTTGGCTAGATCTTTTAAATCAATAAAAAAACCGCTCTACTGAGCGGTTTTTGTTGAGCTGAGTTTGAGTTGATTACAAGCGCTCAAACACCACGGCAATACCTTGACCAACACCGATACACATCGTGACCAACGCATACTTGCCACCCGTGCGGTGAAGTTCATAAATTGCTTTGGTTGCAATGAATGCACCTGAACATCCCACTGGGTGACCCAAAGCAATCGCGCCACCGTTTGGATTGGTTTTGCTCATATCCAAACCCAAACCTTTAGAAACAGCAATCGCTTGAGCAGCAAACGCTTCGTTGGACTCAACCACATCCATCTTGTCAATCGTTAAACCAGCACGTTGTAAAGCTAACTTAGAGGCTGGAATCGGGCCTTCACCCATGATGTCATTGGGCACACCTGCTAAAGCATAAGACACCAAACGAGCCATTGGCTTTTGACCTGCTTTTGCAGCCGCATCAGCTGAAGCCAAAACAAAGAATGCTGCGCCGTCATTGATACCTGAAGCATTACCTGCTGTAACCGTGCCATCCTTTTTGAACGCCGGCTTCATCTTGCCAAGACTTTCCATGGTGGTATTGGCCTTGACGTGCTCATCTGTGTCAAATACCACGTCGCCTTTGCGAGTCTGCATCGTGATTGGAGTAATTTGAGATTTGAAGCGCCCATCAGCAATCGCTGCAGCTGCACGACGATGAGACTCAACCGCCAAAGCGTCTTGCTCTTCACGAGTAATGTTCCATTTAGCGGCTAGATTCTCCGCAGTGATACCCATGTGACCTGCACCAAATGGATCAGTCAAAGTGGCTACCATCATGTCAATCATTTTGGTATCACCCATACGTGCACCTGATCTCATCGCAGGTGCACCGTAGATACCACGTGACATCACTTCCACGCCACCACCCACACCATACTCACAATCACCCAACATGATGGCTTGTGATGTGGTCACAATACCTTGCAGACCAGAACTACACAAACGATTGACCGCCATGGCCACTGAATCCATCGGTAAACCGGCTTGGATTGCAGCGACACGAGCCACATAAGGAAAACGTGATTCTGTAGGAATACAGTTACCCACAGTTACATAATTAATTTGTTTTGGGTCAACACCAGAACGGTTCACCGCTTCTTTCATGACCGTACCAGCTAATTCAGCGGGCTCCATGCTGCTCAATGAACCACCAAAACCACCAATTGCAGAACGAACTGCACTTAGAACGACTACATCACGTGCCATCTGGAACTCCCTTGAATACTTATTATGTTTAGAAAAGAT
>JACCDW010523344.1_pt1 | contig 11689 bp, 9 predicted proteins | sample 7449781 | NCBI WGS metagenome assembly JACCDW01 (sample SAMN15323449, study PRJNA562643) | freshwater metagenome | isolation source: river surface water | place: USA:Blue River Watershed | collected 2017-08-18
AGTCTGGGCCGTGTCTCAGTCCCAGTGTGGCCGGTCGCCCTCTCAGGCCGGCTACCCGTCGTCGCCTTGGTGAGCCATTACCTCACCAACAAGCTGATAGGCCGCGAAGTCATCTTCAACCGAAAAACTTTCCAGCCCCGATCATGCGATCAAGGCTCATATCCGGTATTAGCCCCGGTTTCCCGGAGTTATCCCAGAGTTGAAGGCAGATTCTTCACGTGTTCCTCACCCGTTCGCCGCTAATTCACACCCGAAGGTGCTTCATCGCTCGACTTGCATGTGTTAAGCACGCCGCCAGCGTTCGTCCTGAGCCAGGATCAAACTCTCCATAGAAAGTTTTTTTCATGGCTTACGAGACAAACAAACTGTCGTTTATTTTGTCTTTACCAAAGGAAATCAACGAGTATTTCCAGAACGAATAAATAGTGATATTTACAGTATCTGGTACATACTTCATTGAAGTATTTATTTAGAGAATGACCCTAATTGTTTGCACGACTAGTAAGCCATTCTCTGGCATTGACTTATGGCACGCTGTTGAGTTCTCAAGGTACGGATGCGCACTGCGTCGTAGGCTTTCACCTATTTTTCAGGGCAGACTGCCAAACTTAGTGCATACGGCTAGGCCCGGTCAAACCGGCTAGATCAGCTCCAAGTGAGGAAGTGATGCTGTACGGCCCCCTTTTTAACCTCACGGTTACCTACGGGGTACGTTCCACAGCAAGGAGCGTAACTATAGGGCTGACCAGTCTGGGGGTCAAATCGGCCCCCGAGGATCTGGCTCACAGGGTGCTAAATGCCCTTAATCGATGAAAATTGCGCTATTTGAGAGTAAAAAACGGGCTTTTTGAGAGGTTAGGCGAGCTCAACAGCTGCGAGGTCGCGCTTACCTTTACGCAAAAGTGCATATTTTCCGCATAAAAAGTGGGCTTTTTCCAGGCGGAAATCTTCGCCTGAGATCTTCTCATTATTGAGATATGCACCACCTTCTTTTACGATGCGGCGAGCCGCCGATTTTGAGTCAACAACCCCTGATGCTGCTAGGAGATCGACCCATGTTGGAATCTCTTCCTTTGCATTGATCGTGACACGTGGCAATTCACTGAGAGCACTCGCAAGAGTTGCCTCATCAAGTATTGCAAGATCTCCCTGACCAAAGAGTGCGCGTGCTGCATCTTCAACGCGAACGGTTGTCTCTTCGCCATGAATCAGCGCAGTTAATTCACGTGCAAGTGCGCGATGAGCTGCACGTGATCCAGGGTTTTCTTGATGTTCTTTCTCTAACTCTTCAATTTCTGCTCGTGATTTAAAGGAGAAGACCTTTAGGAAGTTGATGACATCTTTATCATCAGAGTTAAGCCAGTACTGGAAGAATGCATACGGGGACGTCATCTCTGGATCTAGCCAGATGCTTCCTCCGGCAGTCTTTCCAAATTTAGTTCCATCTGCTTTGGTAAGAAGTGGAACTGTTACAGCGTGACCACTCCCCCCTTCAACACGCCGAATGAGATCAAGACCTGCGACAATATTTCCCCACTGATCAGATCCGCCTAATTGCAATGTGCAATTGTTGCGACGGAAGAGTTCAAGAAAATCAAATGCCTGCAGTACTTGGTAGGAAAATTCTGTGTAAGAGATTCCACCTTCGAGGCGGTTAGCTACTGAGTCTTTAGCAAGCATTTGGTTGACGCTAAAGTGCTTACCGATATCGCGAAGAAACTCGATTGCAGATAAAGGTGAGGTCCAGTCAAGGTTATTGACGACAACGGCAGGATTCTTTGTTGCCTTGAAGTCCAAGACTGAAGAGACCTGGACTTTAATGCGATTGACCCAACTCTCAACGATTTCACTGCTATTGAGGGAACGTTCTTCGCTCCGTCCGCTGGGGTCACCTACTAAGCCAGTAGCGCCACCCACAAGTGCAATTGGATGATGGCCGGCAAGTTGGAAGCGGCGTAGAACCAAGAGAACGACAAGGTTTCCCACATGAATACTTGGTGCTGTGGGATCAAAGCCAATGTAGAGAGTGATGGGCTTTTCTAACGCCTTTGCCAACTCTTTCTCATCGGTGGTCTGTGCAATGAGACCGCGCCAGCGCAGGTCATCGAGAAATTGACTCATGCGCTCATCATGCCTGAAAAGGCTTGAATCTTGGCGGAGAAATTCGCTTCAAAGGCGGTTACTTCACTCTTGAGAATTGCCAGTTGTCGGGCGACGGCCGCCGGCGCTGTGCCGCCATAGGTTGTCCGCGAAGTCAGAGCGCCTTCTACTGTAAGAACATCGCGTATCGCTGGGGTGAGCGCCGGATGCACTGAGGAGAAATCCTGATCGCTTAACTGATGGAGATCAATGCATTGTGATTCGGCCAGGGCTACACACTTTCCTGCAGCTTCATGAGCGATAGCAAATGGAATATGAGCGCGTACTAAGAAATCGGCTACCTCAGTTGCTAGAGAGAAACCTGCAGGGGCAGCCGCTGCCATCTTTACTCGATCAAAAGATGTCGTTGCAACCATTCCGGTGACAGCAGGAAGAACCAGAGCCAAGGTGTCGAATGAATCAAAGAGAGGCTCTTTATCTTCTTGAAGGTCACGGTTATATGCAAAAGGCAGACCCTTAAGCATTGCGAGAACTCCAGAGAGATTGCCAATCAGACGTCCAGCCTTACCGCGAGCAAGTTCTGCTACATCTGGATTCTTCTTCTGAGGCATGATTGATGATCCTGTTGAGAAAGCATCTGCAACATGTGCCCAACCAAATTCAGTTGTAGCAAGGATGCACCACTCTTCGCCGATGCGAGAGAGGTGATTTCCAACCATTGCCAAGATAAAGAGCGCCTCGGCAACGAAGTCGCGATCTGAGACTCCATCAATGCTATTTCCCGAGGTGCGTTTAAATCCAAGTGCGGTAGCCGTTGCTTCGGGAGATAACGGAAGTGACGATCCAGAGAGCGCTCCAGATCCAAGTGGACTTACTGACGTGCGCGCTAGCCAATCATCGATGCGATCTAAGTCGCGATTGAATGCATGGGCATGCTTTGCCAATTCGTGACCGAAGAGAATCGGTTGTGCATGCTGCATATGAGTAAAGCCAACAGATGGCGCATCGGCATATTCGGCGGCTTTGGCAAGCAACGCTGATTGGAGGGCAATGATCTTTGTTGTCGTATCGAGCATCGCATCGATGGCATAGAGCCTGAGATCGGTGGCCACTTGATCATTACGAGAACGACCAGCGCGCAGGGAGCCACCTATCTCGCCGAGTTTCTCAGTCAGGCCTCTTTCAAGGGCGGAGTGAACATCTTCATCGCTAGCGTTATAAACGAATGCTCCTGAGGCTACTTCGGCAAGTAACTCACGGAGAGCCTTTCGAATCTGAGCTGCAACATCTTGTGTGAGTAGCCCTGAAGTTTCAAGGACATCAAGGTGCGCAAGGGATGAGCGAAGATCGTATGGTGCAAGGCGCCAATCAAAGTGCACACTTCTAGATAAGGCAAAGACAGCATCGGCTGGCTCTTCTGAAAATCTTCCGCCCCACAGTGCCATCTGACTACCTCCTCTTCTTCGTTGTTGGAGTGCTCTTCTTTACTCTTGGTTTACCGGCAAAGAGAAGTAGCTCTCGGGCAAGGGCGCTTCCGCCAGTAGCGCTACGAGAGACAACGAGAACTGTGTCATCACCGGCAATTGTTCCGATGATCTCTTTAATCCCTGAGTGATCTAGCGAACTAGCAAGCAACTGCGCTCCCCCAGGTGGTGTTCTCACAACAGCTAAATTTCCACTTGATTCAATGCTGATAATTAACTCGTGAGGAAGTGGCATTGAACGAGCAAAGGATGAATCAGTCGAATCAACAATGGAGTAGACCATCTCTCCTGCGCTATTTCTTATCCGTACAGCGCCGATCTCTTCAATATCGCGACTAGCAGTGGCCTGCGTGACCGCGTAGCCACCTTTCTTAAGCGCCTGAACGAGATCTTCTTGACTATGGATGCGACCTGTCGCAATAGCTGCGATCGCAGCGCTTCTGCGCGCAGAAACAGAGTTGATGGGTTGGACTTTAGCCATGGGCGACCTCTTTCAATACTTTCTCAAATACTGCAATGAATTTATCAATCTGAACAGTTGTCACAATTAGTGGTGGAGCAATACGAATGGTGCTCTCATTCGCCGCATTGACAATCACTCCTGAATCTAACATCGATGCAGCAACTTGCTTGGCCATTGGTGAGCGCAGCTCGATCCCAATAAGTAATCCGCGACCGCGTACCTCTTTCACGCCATCTACTAAAGCAAGGCTCTTCTTAATCTTCTTCTCGTACTTCTTTGCAGACTGCATAAGAGCGTTCTTCTCAATGACATCAAGGACTGCGTTTCCGGCAGCGCACGCTATTGGGTTGCCACCAAATGTGGTTCCATGATCTCCAGGTTGGAACAGATTTGCCGCTCGGGCATACGCGATGGTTGCTCCGATAGGAAGTCCTCCGCCGAGACCTTTAGCTAATGTAACAACGTCGGGGCGGATCTTTTCGTGCTCAAAGCCAAACCATTGTCCCGTTCGGCCGATGCCGGTCTGAACACAATCAAAGGCAAGGAGTGCACCTGTTTCATCGCAGAGTGCGCGAAGTCCAGCCAGATATCCATCATCAGGAGTGATGACACCTGCTTCTCCCATAATCGGTTCGACAATCACCATGGCCGTCTTCTTTGTAACAGCCCGTCGCATTGCAGAGAGATCACCAAATGGAACGTGGGTTACACCTTTAAGTAGCGGCAGAAAAGGCTCGCGCTTTGCAGGTTGTCCCGTTAAAGACAGGGCCCCCATGGTCCGGCCATGAAAAGCACCTTGCGTTGCGACAATTCGCCGGCGACCTGTCCTGCGAGATAACTTCAGCGCTGCCTCATTTGCCTCAGCTCCTGAGTTGCAGAAGAAGATGCGCGATGAGACATCACCTGTCATCTCCTGCAATCTGGCAGCAAGGCGAAGGCCTTGTGGATGCGCGAAGAAGTTACTGACGTGGCCGAGAGTTGAAATCTGCGAGGTAACAGCCTTGACCACTGCAGGATGTGCATGGCCGAGAACGTTTGTTGCAATCCCAGCAAGGAAATCCAAGTAAGCCTTACCCTGATCATCTTTGACGATACAGCCTTTACCACTAACAAAGAGTCGTGATGGAACTCCGTAATTGGCGATCATCAGATCACTCCAATCGAGAGATTGACTCTTCTTACTCATGCGCTCACCAGGGTTCCACCATCGTTATCTAGCGCACGTTCAAAGGCATCTGCATCTCTTCCATCAATAATTCTGACGGCACGTGCCCCGTTATCGATTGCCTCTAGACACGCGGCAACCTTGGGAGCCATACCTTCTGAGAAAGTATCTTTGATTGAATAAAGATCATCACGAGAAATTGATGAAATCAACGAATCCAGATCAGGCCAATTACGGTAAATCCCTGCCACGTCTGTCATCACAATAAGTGATTGCGCATCCAAAGCGCCAGCAATTGCAGCTGCAGCCAAGTCTGCGTTGATATTGAGCGCACCGTTACCTTGCTCATCTGAGGCAACCGGTGAGATCACTGGGACTTGACCGCCGTTGAGACCTTTAACAATGGGTTGTATCTCTACTGAAGTTACTTGCCCAACAAAACCAAGATCTACTGGAGTGCCATCAACGAGTTGAGTAAGTTTCTTGGCCTTAAGTACATCGCGACCTGAGATAGCAACTGCAGGTATTGAACGAGCATTCAGAGAGTGTACGATCTCTGGCCCAACCTCGTTAACTAGAACTTCCTCTACAGCCAGCAAGGTCGCTTGGTCGGTGACTCTAAATCCACCGATAAATTCAGGAGTGATTCCTCTGGCTGCTATCTCAGCGTTAATCTGTGGTCCACCACCATGAACTACGACAACTTTCAGACCTTTGGCCAGAGCCTGACCGATTGCTGAAGCAAAAAGCCCTGCATCATCTGTAATTGCATGGCCACCGAATTTCACAACCAATGTCTGGTTCATATGCCAATGCCCTGAACAGATAAACCCGAATCATGAGCAAACCCGCAGATGAGATTTGCATTCTGTATCGCCTGGCCGGCTGCACCCTTGCCTAAATTATCGATTGCAATGCTCACGATTGCGCGCTTGGTATGTGAATCCACAGCCACTTGAATATGGGCGCAATTACTTCCAAAGACCGAGGCAGTGGCTGGCATTTGACCGTCATTGAGTACGGAGATGAAATCCTTGCCAGCATAGTAAGTTTCAAAATGGCTACGCAACTCACCTGTAGAGATAAGCTGATCCAACGCCACCGTCACCGTTGCCAAAATACCTCTGACCATCGGTGCAAGCATGGGTGTAAATGAGATGCGAACCTCTTTACCTGTTGCAGCAGTAACGCATTGTTCGATCTCGGGAGTATGTTGATGGACTCCCCCGAACTTATATGAAGTCATCGACCCCATGATTGCACTTGCGAGTAGGTTGGCCTTAAGGCTTCGCCCTGCACCAGATGTGCCAGAGGCTGCAACCACAACAACATCATTGAGATGAGCAAAAGGCGCAAGTGGTGTAAGGGCTAATGCGATCGCTGTCGCATAACATCCAGGGTTAGCAACCTTCTGTGAATTCTTAATCTTCGATGAATTATCAGCGATTTCAGGTAGGCCGTATGTCCAATACCCTGCGTGTTCTCCGCCGTAGTACTTCTCCCAGGCTGCAGGATCTTCAAGTCGGAAATCTGCACCGATATCGACAAATTTCATCGTTGGCTTGATGCTCTCAATTGCAGCAACAGCCGAAGCGGACTCTCCATGAGGAAGAGCCAAGAAGACGAGTTCGCAATCTTTAAATGTTTCGCCCGAGAAGGCTGCAAAGTTTTTCCCTGAATACGAAGTCAACTGTGGATGAATATTGGTGATGGCTTCACCGGCATTTGTGTGTGCCGAAACAACGTCAACGACAAAATCGGGATGCGTCGAAAGGATACGAAGGAGCTCTCCCCCTGCATAGCCACTGCCGCCGACGATACCGATTTTCATGGCCTCAGAATACAGGCCGATCTATAATTATGCAAGAATCTGCATAATTATGCAGTGCGGAGAGTCGCTCCAGTGGCTTGTGAAGCCTGAGCCACAGCCGCTTCGCGAAGCTCGGCGATCTCGACGCCTGTCAGTGTGCGATCGGGTGCCCTAAAGACCAAGGCGAAGGCTAGTGAAACCTTGCCATCACCGATCTTGTCGTAGCGATCAAAGAGCGTGATTGATTCAAGAAGAGGACCGGCACCCTTACGAAGAGCGTTTTCGACATCTGAGGCGGCAACCTTTTCATCAACGATGAGAGCTACATCCTGAAGAGCGGCAGGCATTGTGCCAACAGTTGTAGGGCGAACTCGTGGTGATTCAGGCAGTGCGCTCAAGGCCACAGCAAATGCTGCACTTCGTGGAGGAAGGCCGTACTTGGCAATTATTCGTGGATGTAATTCACCTGCATGAGCGACAGCTTTGCCATCGACGATCAATTCAGCGCAACGTCCTGGATGCCATGGCGCAAACTCGCTGCGGGCGATTGTCCATTGCAGATGACAGAGATCGAGAATATCTGACGCCGTTGCGATCGCATCCTGCCATCCGTAGGAACGAGCTGAGCCCTGCCAATCTTCGTTCTCCATCTTACCTACGAGCAATCCAGCAACGTGGAATCCTTGTGGAGGAACACTTGCGTAAATCTCTTTAATCACATCTGCAGAGGGGCGAGAGCCGATCTCAGGGAAAATGCCTTCGACTAGTTTCTGGGAACTTCTAAAGATTGAACCCATCTCAAAGATCGCAAAATCTTTTGCACCACGTGAAATATTGCGGGCGGCAACTTCGATAAGGCCAGGAACTAAATGCACTCGCATCAAAGGAAATTCTTCGGACATTGGATTTGCGATGGCATACGTTGACGCGCGCTCTCCCACGAATCCCATAAAGTCGATAGTCTCCTGATTGGTAAAGGGGAAGGTTTGAACCTCGGCTAAGCCACGAGCTGCCAACATCGTTGCAACCGCGCGACGACGCTTCTGAGTAGGAGTTAAAGAGGCATGAAGTGGTCGTGGTGGCAAGATTGATGGAATCTTGTCATAGCCAATCATGCGCGCAACCTCCTCTGCCAAATCTGCAGGGGTAAGCAAATCCCAGCGCCATGATGGAGGATCAACCTCAAAGGTCTTCTCATCAACATCACAGCCAACTACACGTAAGAGCTCAGCGATCTTCGCCGGCGCAATCTCGATACCAAGAATGCGAGAGATATAAGAAGGATCTAAGATCAAAAGGGGTGCATATCGAGGCTTGCCATCAACGACAGTTGCCACAGGTTGAGCTGAGCTATTTTCGGTCAGAAGTTGAACAAAGCGAGCAGAAGCAAACTCTGCCAATGATGGGTCCACGCTTCGCTCTAGGCGACGCGATGCTTCAGATGACAACTTGTGGCGACGAGAATTCTTGGCGATACATACTGGATCAAAGCGAACGGCTTCCAGTGCAATCTCTGTTGTCGTCTCTGAGATTTCAGACCAGGCGCCGCCCATGGTTCCAGCAAGTGCCAGTGGTTGCTCGTCATCACAGACCATCAAGTCATCAGGATGGAGTTGGCGAACTTGACCGTCCAACGTTGTAAACGATTGAGCCTTTCCTGCGCGCTTGATTGTGAGGCCGCCCTTGATCTTAGATTTATCAAATGCGTGAAGTGGTTGTCCGAGTTCAAGCATGACGTAGTTAGTTACATCCACAACCAAGGAGATCGAGCGCATTCCCATCTTCTCGATTCGACGACGCATCCACAAAGGTGTTGTAGCGGTGGGATCGAAGTTAGTCAGTGTGCGCAGATAGAAGACTGATGCCGTTGATGGATCGGCGATCTTTGCCGTGACACCTTTTCCTGTTTCGGCGAAGGTAAGACCGCGAAGAGAATCAACTGGATCCGTGTATGAAAGGCCAAGGGATGCTGCGACCTCTCGCGCGATACCTCGTATGCTCAATGCATACCCACGATCTGGATTTACCGAAACATCAAAGATGACATCGGTGATCATGAGGCCCGCGATCGCATCCTCACCAATGTTCACTGACCCTTGGGCGAAGGTCATGATTCCTGAGTGATCATCTCCTAGGCCAAGTTCGCGAGCAGAACAGATCATTCCGTTGGATGTCTTTCCATACGTCTGGCGAGCTGAGATAGCAAAGTTTCCAGGGAGTACTGCGCCTGGAAGGGCTGCAACAATGAGATCACCCACTACGAAGTTGGTAGCACCGCAGATGACGAAACGCGTTGACCCTTCCCCACAATCAAGTCCCACGTAACGAACGGGCTTCTTAAATTCAGTGAGCTCTTCAATACTTAACACTTGTGCGAAGACCAGTGGACCGGTCAGATCGGCTCCTTGATAAATGATCTCTTCAACTTCGAAGCCAACACGAATGAGGCCATCTGAAATCTCTTGCGCGGTGACAGATGACGGGATATCAACAAACTCTTTGATCCACGATAATGGAGCGCGCATTTTAAAGACCAACTCCAAACTGGCGTGTGAAGCGAAGATCGCCTTCCACAATGTCATGCATATCTGTAATTCCGTGGCGCACCATCAATGTGCGCTCAAGTCCCATTCCAAATGCAAAACCTGTGTAGACATCTGTATCGATGCCACACGTTTCCAGAACGCGAGGATTGACCATGCCACAGCCACCCCACTCGATCCAACGACCATTGAAGTAGATATCAACTTCGGCGCTCGGTTCGGTAAATGGGAAAAAGGATGGACGAAGACGAGTTGTTACATCTGGGCCAAACATATGGCGCGCAAAGTTATCGAGCGTTCCTTTGAGATGGGCCATTGTGATTCCCTTGTCGATAACAAGTCCTTCTACCTGATGGAAGACAGGTGAATGGGTGGCATCGAGCTCATCTGCTCTAAAAGTGCGGCCTGGGCAGATCACATAGATCGGTGGCTCTTTATCGAGCATCGTACGAATTTGAACTGGCGAGGTATGGGTACGTAAGACAATTCCGGATTCAACCGGTTCGATAAAGAATGTATCTTGCATGGTGCGCGCAGGATGATCTGCAGGAATATTAAGTGCATCGAAGTTGAGCCATCCAGATTCGAGCTCTGGCCCCTCTTCAACGGAAAATCCCTGTTCGATAAAGAAGTCAGAGATCTCATTCTTAATAATCGTAATCGGATGTAGCCCGCCCTTATGTGCACGAGAGGCAGGCAAGGTAATGTCAACGACTTCATCGCGTAGGACGCGCTCATCTTGTTCGCGCTCGAGAGTCGCAGTTGCTTCGTCGAGGGCTGCTGCAATCGCCGCCTTCGCCTCGCCAATGATCTTGCCCACTGACGCTTTCTGATCTGCAGGAAGTGAGCCTAGAGATCTACTAGCTAAGGCGATAGGCGACTTGTCGCCGGCATGAGCCAAACGAGCTTCCTTGAGAGAGTTAAGGTCGGTAGCTGCAGTGAACGCTTTTCGCGCGTCAATGATCCACTGCGAAACTTCAGCCTGATTCATGGGGCTTATTCTAACCGCGAGAAGGGCGAGAAAGGGCGAACATTACGATCGATGCCGCCGCAGCGAGATTGAGGCTCTCTGCCTGACCTGACATTGGTATTGCAACAGTGCGCGCATCTACAGCCAATTCTTCGCTACTTGTTCCTGCACCCTCATTACCAAAGATCGCAATGCATGGACCCTTGGCGCGAAATTCTTCAATTGACTCACTCGCATGCGATGAGAGAACAAGGCATTCAGGGTTGTCCAAAGCAGCTAGAACTGCAGCAAGCTCGAGAGACTCAAATACTGGAATATGCCAGAGAGAGCCGGCAGTTGATCGAACTACTTTAGGTGAGTACATATCCACACTTGCCGGAGAGGTGATTACTGCACGTGCGCCAAATGCATCCGCTGATCGAAGAATTGTTCCGGCATTTCCAGGATCTTGAATGCGATCTAAGAAGATGATGAAAGATTCTGATGTGAGATCTAGCTGCGAAAGATCGTGTGATGGAAGTGAGCAGACCATAAGCACGCCCTGTGGTGTGACTGTCGAAGTCATCTCTTGCATCACCGCTTCAGATACCTCAACGACATTTACTTCGGAGATATCAAGATCGGATGTTCGCTCGATCCCTGCAGGGCTTAGATAGAGAGTCTCAATCGAAGGGCCCTTCTGTGATGTCAGGGCTTCACGGAGTGATTGCATACCTTCTGCGACAAAGAGGCCAGAGTTGGCGCGCTCTTTACTCCCCCGAGAACCAATAAGAGCCTTCACTCGTCCAACGTGCGGCGAATGAAGGCTCTCAATCATTGGTGTATTGCTTGCGTAACGAGTTACGCAGAGACCAAGCTCTTGCGAGCTAGATCTACAAGGGTCTTAAATGTTGCTGGATCATTTGTCGCAATATCTGAAAGAACGCGACGATCTACTTCAACTCCTGCAGCCTTGAGACCTTGGATGAAACGGTTGTACGTCATTCCGTTTTCGCGAGCTGCTGCATTAATGCGCTGGATCCAGAGTTGGCGGAAATCGCCCTTCTTATCCTTGCGGTCATTGAATGCATAGACCATTGAGTGCGTAACTTGCTCTTTCGCCTTTGTGATAAGGCGTGAGCGCTGACCACGGTAACCCGCTGCGCGAGCTAGGG
>JACCDW010598420.1_pt1 | contig 11689 bp, 3 predicted proteins | sample 7449781 | NCBI WGS metagenome assembly JACCDW01 (sample SAMN15323449, study PRJNA562643) | freshwater metagenome | isolation source: river surface water | place: USA:Blue River Watershed | collected 2017-08-18
AACGGCAGCGGAATTATCGATCTTGACAGTAATACCAAAGTCACTGGAAACTTAACCGTAACTGGAAATATTAATGCAGGCGGTGATGTAACTATTGGTGGCGACATTGTCATTGGAGATAGTCTCACTGACAATATTGAAATTAATGCAGGAATTCAAAGTGATTTGATTCCTTCAGTTAATAATACCTACAGTCTAGGATCACCCTCTAATCGATGGAAAGATTTGTATACTAATAACCTTGTTACTACAGTTATTACTGTTGGAACATTGAATGTAGGCGACTTAGTTTTACAAAATAACGAAATCACTACAACCGTAGGGCAAGATCTAATATTAGATGCCAACGGAGCTGGCGGTGTTGTATTAGGAAATTTTAAAGTCACTGGAAATATAATTACAAATATTAGTTCAGGCGCAGTGTCAGAATTTATACAGACTGGCGCAGGATATTTTAAGATCACAGGCACCAACGGTGTTGTAATGCCATTTGGTACTAGTCTAGAGCAACCAAATCCTTCGATATACGGAGTATTGCCCATCGGACTTACTAGATACAATACCGATAATAAAGCCTTAGAAATTTGGGATGGGTTGGCATGGGCAAGTCCTGCAGGTGCAACAGGAGCAGTCAGTCAACTTGAAGCAGTTGACATTGCCGCAGAAATGGCTTTAACTTTAGGATAACGAAATGCCAACATTTTTTAGACATTCAGTAGAAACAGGAATAGGAACAACACCAGTTGATTTGGTATCTATACCAGACGGTGTTCGTGCAACAGTAATTGGTTGTAATTTAGTTAACGTTACAGAAAGTGTAATCACAACCAGCGTGTATGTAGTTGATGTTAGTTCAACACAGGCATACTATGTTAAAGATGTTATTATACCTCCGGACACTTCTTTAAAAGTAATAACACAGGGTGAAAAATTAATATTACCCACCGGAACAATTTTAAGATGTGAAAGCAGTGCTGCCAGTAGCATAGATGCTACAGTCAGTTATGTAGAAATAACAACATAAGGATAAAAAATGAGTAATTATTATCTTGGAACGTCACCAGAAAATGTATTAGGAGATACTCCTAGATATTTTTATGCCTTGAGAAAAAATGAAAACGGTAGTTTGTATTTTCTCAAGAACGATAATTTAAAAGACGGTACATCAATTGAAATTAATAATGTTGGAAATTTAGAAGATAACTTCAACGACTTTGAAGTTGGCGTTGATTTTTATGAAGGCATTAATGTTAATCATATTCCAGAATTTGAAAATTTAAAGTACCAGCAATATAGATGGGACAGTAGACCAATATATTATTATATCAATGCTGAAGGTCAATTGGTAGCAAAAATTAATGAAGGTCACACATATACCCCAGGGGTAGCAGAGGATTAATAATGGCAGCAGAATTTAAAATATCGAGATTTAAACACACCTGGAAAGGTCAATGGGCCGCGGACACTGTTTATAATCCAGACGACATAGTTAGTGTTGCTGGTAAAGTATACAACTGTTTAGAAAGACATACTTCCGATACAGTTTTTTATACTGATTTATTATATGAAAATAATGATGTTCCTCCTATAGCAGTTCCTAAATGGGAACTAGTTGCTGATGGCGCACGTTTTGCTGGCGAGTGGGAAGTTGATACTGAATATTTTATCGGCGATATTGTAAAAATTGGCGGCGCTACTTATGTTTGTGCTGAAGGACATTTCTCAGTAGCTACACCTGAAGAATTTGAAAACGATGTAGATGCAGGTTATTGGACAATATTCTTTAACGGTGCAAACTGGACAAACGAATGGCAGGTTGAAACCCTTTATCAAGTAGGAGATGTTGTTAAACTTTCAGGAAGATTATATATCTGTACAGATGCACATACTTCTTTTGATGTTGACAATCCTGGCCTACTGCAAGATATAGATAAATGGGATGAATTTTTAAGTAACGTAAACTGGACAGGAAACTGGGCAACTGGTCAAATTTACTATCCTAACGACATAGTAAGATATGGCGGTATTGTATATAAGTGTATAACCCAGCACGGTTCTTCTGGTAGCATCAACTCTGGATTAGAAGCAGATCAATCTAAATGGTCCGTGTTACATTCCGGAATAGAATATAAAGGTGCTTGGTCTGATGCTAGCGTAAGATACAAATTAAATGATGTGGTCAAATATGGCGCTTATCTGTATCGTTGTAAAACACATCACACTACAGTAGTAGACGCATTATTTGTAAATGATTACTGGGAAATCTATTGCCCAGGAAACGAATATCAAAACACATGGGCATCAACTACATTATATCAACCAGGTGATGTTGTAAGACACGGTGGATACTTATTTGTATCTAATACCACAAATCTTAATTCAGAACCTAACTACGATCAAGCTTCTACAACAGCAGATTGGGCAACGTTCTTTAGAGGAACTAGAATTAGAGGCGAATGGACATTTACTGACACATATAAAGTTGGTGATGTAGTTAGACGTCAAGGACAGCTTTATATTGCACAGCGTAATATTGCCACAGGCACCGATATTGATATCATAGGAGATGGTAGTTCTATTAATCCAGATAACTGGGAACTACTAGTACCTGGAATTAACTGGAAAGCATTCTGGAATGAAGATACTGATTATCTAATTGGTGATCTAGTTCAGTGGAAAGGTGCAGCCTACAGATGTTTAGAAAGACATATCGCTATAGAGGCTAATAGACCAGACAACGCCATCGGAACATATTGGGAACAATATACCTACGGTGATCCTACAAACGTATTAGCCTATGTAGGTGATATTAAGAAGTTTGACACAGTTGATACAGCAAGTATTCCAATAGGTAACCCTGGCCAAACGCTAACAGTAATTAACGACCAACCAGACTGGAAGAGTTTTAATGCCAGTGCAAATGTGTACTATGTTTCATTGTCCGGAGTAGACGATCCAAACAGAGGAACTACATTAAACTCAGCATGGCGAACTGTACGATATGCGTTAGATAATATCACTGGCCCAGCAACATTGATGATAAAAACAGGAATCTATGACGAAATACTTCCTTTAAGAATTCCCAACAGTGTTGCAGTAGTAGGTGACGAGCTTCGCGGAACAATTATTAGAGTTGCTGAAAACTATTTTTCATCAACCGACATAACGCAATACGGCCTGATCATCGATTTCATTAGTACATTTATTGATGAAGTTACCAAAGGTATAAGCATAACATTTAGATACGGACAGACCAAACAAACAACTTCTGGTGCCGTAGGAACTCCTGCAGAAGTTTCTCTAGTATTAGATAATCTAGACATAATTGATACTGTGCTATCAGGAGGTACTATACCAACATACGTGGGCACAAATACAATTAGTGTTGATGCAGATGTATTAGGAGCAGCTGATCAGATAAGCAACAATAAAGAATTTATTGTTAGTGAAGTTAAGGCATGGCTTGACTCTGAGCATCCAGGATATGTATACGAAGAAAGTGTGCTAGAATCTGCCATTAGAAGAATCTGTGATGCAATAGTTTACGATCTGCGCTATCCTGGCAATTACAAATCTGTACAAACAGGAGTTTTCTTTTATAACGGTTCAAACCCAACAGCCAACGCACAAGAAAATATGTTCTTGTTTGGTAATGCAACCGGTTTAAGAAATTTATCACTTTACGGTTTATCAGGAACATTAGGAGCATTAAATGCCAACCTAACACAACGTCCCACAGCTGGTGCATATGCTAGCTTAGACCCAGGTTGGGGCCAAGCAGACGAATCAGTTTGGATCACTGGAAGATCCCCGTATATTCAAAACGTTACTACATTTGGAACTGCTTGTATTGGCCTGAAAGTTGATGGCGATTTACACAACGATGGATTCAAAACGATGGTAGCCAACGACTTTACACAGATCCTTAGCGATGGTATTGGCGTATGGTGTAACGGGGAAGGTGCATCAGAACTTGTTTCTATCTTTACATATTATAACCACATAGGATATCTTTGCACCAACGGCGGAAAGATTCGAGGAACTAACGGTAACTGCTCATATGGAAAATTTGGTGCAGTAGCTGAAGGATTTAACTTAGATGAAACTCCTATTACAGCTACAGTTAATAATAGATATTATGATGCTACTGTAGGACAAACATTTACAGACGGCAGCAATATTGTTAAGATGTTCTATGACAATGCAGGACAAGATTATACTTCAGCAACCTATACATTTGCAGGTGCCGGTATCAATGCTTCTGTACTAGCAGACGAATTTAGAGATGGCGGTGTTCACGAAGTTAGACTTGCAAATTTAGATGATTCTACTTCTGCTTTAGGTAGTGGTTTCACACTTAGCATTAACAATGCACAAGCCGGCGATGCTTATTCAGTAACTGTTGCAGCATCAGTAGACGAAACTCCAGAAACATTTAGAGGTTTAAGGATTATTATTAACAGCGGAACGGGCGCAGGCCAGTATGGATACATTGCAGACTATGACAATACATCTAAGATTATCTTAGTAGGCGATGAATTTTACGCAGGTTCGACTGCCACAACTGCTGTAGCATCTACAGATAAACTTACATTAAGTACATCTGCAGAATTGCAGGTAGGCGATTCTGTTTGCTTTACAGGAACAGTTTTTGGCGGAATTACAGCTAATACACGTTATGTCATAAAAACTATAGACGCCAACGACATTACACTCGACGACGGACTAGGCGGCACTTTACCGTTAACTAATGCCAGTGGAACAATGACTGTGCATAGATTAGGTTGGGGACATTTCCAACCAGGCACAACACCTTTGGTATCTTTAGATACAACAACATCATATTTTATTGAGCCAAGAGTTATCTTTAGTGCGCCCCCAGTGGAGGCTACTACAGGCGGCATGAGTTCAGCAACTTATTGGACTAACGTTGCCTATGGTGAAGGTAAATTTGTTGCAGTCTCAGACGGTAACGGTCTAGGATCAACAGCTGGCTCGTATTCAACTAACGGTGGTGTTGACTGGACAGCAATGACATTGCCTAGCGGTAGATGGAAATCTGTTGCTTATGGTAATGGAACATTTGTTGCAGTATCTGCAGACGGAAAAGCTGCAAGAAGTGCAGACGGAATTACATGGTCACTAGGTACTGTTCCTGCAGGAGAATACAATGCTGTAGTCTACGGAAATAGTGTTTGGGTAGCAGTAGCAAGAGCAGGAAGAATTAGTGCTAGATCAACAGATGACGGCGTAACATGGTCACAGGTACTGTTACCTGAAGGTGCTGACTGGTCTAGTATTGCTTTTGGTAAGAATACATTTGTAGCTGTTGCAGAAAGTGATTCTAATCTTACAAATACCGCTTACAGTACAGACAACGGAGCAACATGGACTTTGGGTTCATTTGTTGGCGGATGTAAATCTATTGCTTACGGTAATAATAGATTCGTTGCAATAGCTGGAGGATACGCTGGAGCAAATGATGCATTTATCAGCTTTGATGGTGTAGTATGGACAGCAACTACTATTCCTGCTGCTAACTGGCAAAGTATAGCATACGGCCAAGGTTTATTTGTTGCCATTGCAAGATTTGATAACTTAGCAGCAACATCTACAGACGGTAAACGTTGGTCACTGGTAGACATGGGTATTGCTGACGAAGCTAGAGACATTGTATTTGGCAATGATGATAATGAACCGACGTTTGTTGGAGTTTTTAATGCAACCTATGATGTCATGAGTTTAAAAATTGGAGTTAGAGCTCAAGGTAGAGTTGTTCTAGACGCAAGTAGAATGACTAATTTAAGAATTTGGGAACCAGGCAGCGGATATGTTACAGCTCCAACAGTTACCATTGTTGATCCAAACAACACTTCAGATGCAACAACAATTGTAAGAATAGCTAACGGTGTTCTTGCTAATCCGTCAATATTAAATGCTGGCGCAGGTTGGGTAACTACAAGTACTCGAGTTACGTTAGTTGGAGATGGATTTACTGATTTATATCAAGTTGGTAATGCTCTAATAGTTGACAGTGCAACAAGAATTCCTAGCCCTGGTGATAACTTAAACATCAATGGTATAGACGATTATACCTACAAAGTTCTTAATGCTACAGTATTAAGTGGAACTGTAGGAAATTATAGATTAAGAATTACCATAGCCAAGGGTTTAAACAGTAACGAATCTCCAGAACATAGTACTGCTGTTAGTATTAGACAGAAATACAGTCAAGTTCGTTTAACAGGTCACGATTTCTTAGATATTGGTCTTGGCAACTTTGAACAAACAAACTATCCTAACACACTATTCCCTGTAGGTACTATCCTAGCACCTGAAAACGAAATCGATGAATTTAATGGCGGTCGAGTTTTCTATACAAGTACTGACCAAGATGGTAACTTTAGAGTTGGTGAGTTGTTTGCTGTTGAACAGGCAACTGGTACTGTAACTATTAGTGCTGAATTTTTTGAACTACAAGGTCTAGAAGAAATTAGTATTGGCGGTGTTACCGTTGGAGGATCTGGAGTAGTTATTAGAGAGTTTTCAACTGACCCATTGTTTGTTGCAGATTCTAATAATATTATTCCTACACAGCGAGCAATTAAGTCTTACATTTCTAGACGAGTGTCTGGTGGCGGATCAGATGCGTTTACTACAACCTTTACAGCAGGTATTGTTAGAGTTGGACCAACGTCAATTACTACAACAACATTGGCACCAATTACAATTCCGGTAAACGTACATTTTAACGGGCTTGTATCAGGGTCATTATTGGCTCAAGCAATGTTCATGGCAGGCGACGGCTTCACAGAGCAGTTTTAATTTGGAAATAAATAACATATATTGGAGCATTAAATGGCAGAGTTTAAATTAGGTAGAATTAAATTTGTATGGAAAGGCGCATGGTCTGCAGCCACAACATACTACGTCGACGATGTTATTCGTTATGGCGGCAAGACCTACATCTGTGTAGTCGGACATACCGCAAACGCAAGTTTCTACACCGATCTTAACAATATTCCAACAAAATGGAATCAATTTGCAGACGGTCAAGATTGGAAAGGTAACTGGTCTGGTGCTGGTACGCTTTACAAACTTAACGACATTGTCAAATACGGTGGACAGATTTACATTTGTAATTTAAGTCACACTTCACAAGCAACATTAGAAGCCGACTTGTCAAAATGGACACAGTTTGCAGAAGGTTTTGATTGGAAAGGTACGTGGACTACTGCAACTACCTATAAACTAAACGACATCGTTAAATATGGCGGTAACGTTTATATCTGTAATAATGCTCATACATCAGCTGCCACTGATGCGCTAGGATTAGAAGACGATTTAAGCGATTGGGATTTGATGACCGAGGGGTTTGATTGGAAAACTGATTGGGCAACATCTACTCGATACAAAGTCAATGATGTGGTAAAATATGGCGGACAAACTTATGTTTGTAGCACGTACCACACTTCTGCAGGAACCGCAGCAGACGGCCTTGAATTAGATCAGGCTAAATGGGATTATTTCCATAAAGGCATTGAGTTTAAAGGTTCATGGTCAACTGTCACACGTTACAAAGTTAACGATCTAGTTAAGTACGGCGGATGTGTTTGGAGATGTAATACCGAACACACATCAACTAGTAATTTTGACACAGCAAAATTTGAAATTTTTGTTGGCGGTACAGAATTTGAACAAGACTGGAGTTCTAGTACAACCTATCAGGTAGGTGATGTTGTTCGCTACGGTGGATATAACTATATTTCTAAATTAGTTCACTCTAATCAAACACCTTCTACAGCAACAACATACTGGGATATATTTGCACAGTCATTTAGATTCGTTGGCGACTACAGTGGCTCAACTGCATACAAAGTTGGCGAAGTTATTAGACACGGCGGCTACACCTATGTTGCAGCCGCAGACAGTACAGGATCTACTCCTCCATCTGGAAATTGGACACGTTTAAATAGCGGCCTACGCTGGAGAGGAGGTTGGTTAAACAGCACTTCTTATCTATTAGGAGATATTGTTTCTTTTAACCAGTTTAGCTATATCTGCGTTGCAGCTCACACAAGTGATAACGATGATAGTACAACAACTACAGGTTCTGAACCAAACAGTCCAGAAAAAGACAGTGTAGGTAATTACTGGAATCTATTAACAGCAGGTCTTGAAGAATCTGTATTAACAACCCCAGGCGATCTTGTATACTTTGGTGCTGCTGGTGTTGCTAGATTACCAATTGGCGAAGAAGGTCAAGTTCTAACAGTAGTCAACGGCGAACCTACATGGTCAACATGGGGTGTAACAGAACAAGTTTACTATGTTGGTCCTCACGGTATTGACGCACCTGCTCCGGCACAAGGTCTTACAATTGATAAACCTTGGGCATCGGTAAGATATGCAACTGAGCAGATTGAAAACGGCCTTGAAAACCCACAAGCCGGTTACCTGCTAAAGCAAAATAGAACATTCATACAAAAAGAAGTTGTAGAATGGATGGAATGGCAAGTAACAAATGCTGGCGGTTCAGGAATTTGGGCTAGTTACAGTCTAGATAAAACTAAGTCTCAACGAGATATTGGTATTATTTTAGATTCTGCAATACACGATTTAACATCAAGCGGTAACGTAAAATCATTAGCTGCTGCTAGATCGTTTTTTGACGATCTAGGAGTTAGTGTAATCACCGGCGATACTGACCAATGTATTGCTGCTATTGGTTATGCAGTTACACTAGTAGACAGTATCCTATCTAATGAAGCTCCTGCAAGCAACTATCAAACTCTGAACGGTATTGGTGCTGGCAGTAGAATTAAACAGATTATTGATTTTACATATACTCCAGAAGCTGGAACTACTGATAGAATTACTACTCTAATGAATATAGTTAGTGATGCAATTGATGCTGGAAATACTAACAGTCTACCAGCAACAGTAACACCTGGATATACTATTTTCTTAAAAACAGGGGTCTTTGAAGAAGTATTGCCAATCATTGTTCCTGCAAACACATCAATAGTTGGTGACGAATTACGTAGTTCTAAAGTTAGCCCAGCCGGCAAGTTAATTGCTGACAGCGACAAAGCTAAATCTTTAACAACTTTAGCACATATTAGATCTATCACCGACGATGTTATTCAGAACATTGCAGTAACACCTACTACTGGAAATACTGTAGCACAAGATACTACATCACAAAAAGCAGGCGACCTTGGTAGCTCAACAGCCATTTCTTCTATTACTGCAAATGCAGCAGAAATGAAGGACATTGTCACTAACAATACTCCAAATGCATATGTATTACCAACACCAACTGGTGGTACAGGCAATGCGTTTACAGCAGGATACGCCGATGCTGCTCGATTAATTAACGCCAACAAGGCATTCTTGCAAGACGAAGTTAGTGAATGGATTCTTGCACAGATTGCAGGCAATATTGCACCATTTGTAGGATTTACCTATACTGGAACACGTAGAACTAAATGCGAACGCGATGTTGGCTATATTGTAGACGCACTACGCTATGACTTAACTTATGGCGGAAACTTAGCGACTCAAATCGCTGCTAGATCTTATTACAGTCTAGGAGTATTTGTTGAGCCAACAGCAGAAAAAGCACCAGCGTTAGCAGTACAACTTCGTATTAAAGATATTATTGATAATATTGCTACAGGTAATACTGCTGGTTGGACAAAAACAACTGCCCTAACACAAGATGTTTCTGGCACAGCTGGTTCAGCACCAGCAGCTACCGCTGCTCAAGCACGTATCCAGGAAATTTACGATACAATTAACACTGGCACTGAACCAACAACAGTTGCTCCAGATGTTACATGGCCAGCTGCTGCATTAATCACTGCAAAAGCAGCATTGGATGCTGCAAAAACTGAAATTCAAAGCGATGCTGTTCAGTTTGTAAGAAGAAGATTTCCTACGCTACAATTTGATCAAGATTTGTGCTCACGAGATGTTGGATACATGGTAGATGCTCTAGGCTATGACATGATATTTGGTTCAAACTTTTTATCAATTCAAAGTGGCTTATCATATCGTAGAGGTCTAGCATCTACAGAAATTGTTATCACAGAACAATTAACAGCACAACAAGACGTTATTGATTTTGTTGGTCTAAAATCTTCTGAAATTGCAGCCAGCGGTGCTGTAGCAATGGCAGATTTGTTATGGTCTTACATTATTGGTATTGTTAATACTGGAACATTACCAGTTAACACAGGAACTAATAATGCTATAACTAACCTTGATATGATCAACGGTGCTAATATTCTAAGATTAAACAAAGATTTCTTAGCAGCAGAAGCTACAGCTTATATTGCTGATACATTCAAGGCTACAGTAACAGTGGCTACTGGCGCAACAGATACATTTACTTGCTCTTCACAGACATGGATGGTAGCAGGCGATACTGTAAGATTTACAGGAACAGTATTTGGCGGTGTTGCACTAAACACAACTTACTATGTTCTTTCTACAGGATTGACAGCTACTTCATTTAAGGTGTCAGCAACATTGAATGGTACAGCACTTGACCTAAGCGATGTTCCATCTGGATCAATGACAGTTAATTGGTATTACAGTGCAGCACGTTGTGAGAATGATGTAAGAAATTATATTGAAGCAATTGCTAACGATATGGTGTATACCGGAAATTACTATTCTACATTAGCTGCTAGATATTACAGAAACGCATTAACTGGATCTAAGTTAGAAGATATGTATTATGTACGTAACGGTTGCGGTATCCGTAATCAAACATTGATTAACTTAGACGGTAGCTCCGACGGTAACACCACTGGATACTATCCATCTGCATTGTTACCAGCTAACGATTATGGAACACAACGACCACGTGCTGGTGCGTATGTTTCTCTTGATCCAGGTTGGGGACCAAACGACGACCGTGTATGGATTACCAATAAATCTACATATGTACAAAACGTTACAACATTTGGTACAGGCTGTACTGGTCAAAAGATCGATGGCGCACTACACGCAGGCGGAAATGATTCTATCGTTTCCAACGACTTTACACAGGTATTAAGTGACGGTATTGGTGCTTGGGTTACTAACCTAGGCCGTGCAGAACTTGTTTCTGTGTTCTCATACTACAACTATATTGGATACCTAGCTGAAAATGGCGGTAAGATTCGTGCTACCAACGGTAACAACTCTTATGGTACATACGGAGCAATTGCTGAAGGTGTTGACCCAACAGAAACTCCGATTACAGCTACAGTTGATAACCGCGGCGAACAAGCCTACATTCAAAACGTAATTGTTAGCGGCAGTGAAGTTCTTTTACTAGAATACGGAAATGCTGGTGTAGATTACACTTCAGCTACCTACACTGTTAACGGTGCAGGATCTGGTGCAACTACAGTAGGTAACGAAATTAGAGATGGCGGTGTCTATCAAGTTCGATTAACTGATCCAGGTGACAGTTCAGGAACTGGCGGTGCAGGATATGTAAGTGCTTCTAACGTAGCACAGAGTGGTAATGCTACAACTATCTCATTGGCTGCTACTGATACTGCACTAAGCACAGCCTATGTAGGAATGGGCATTTGGATTGTTTCAGGAACTGGAGCAGGCCAATACGGATACATTAATTCTTACAATGCCGGTAACAAACTGGCTACAGTTTACAAGCCTTCTACAGGAA
>JACCDW011812427.1_pt1 | contig 11689 bp, 8 predicted proteins | sample 7449781 | NCBI WGS metagenome assembly JACCDW01 (sample SAMN15323449, study PRJNA562643) | freshwater metagenome | isolation source: river surface water | place: USA:Blue River Watershed | collected 2017-08-18
TGGCTATTGCAGCCGTAATAAAGGGCTATCGTTGCATTTTCACCACAACCGATAAGCAATCCAAAGAAAAGGTAGATGCTTTGAAAGCCTTTGGCGCGGAGGTGATTGTTTGTCCAACCGATGTTGAGCCAGAAGATCCGCGTAGTTATTATAGTGTAAGTTCAAGGCTGGCTGCAGAAATTCCAAATGCTTGGAAACCAAACCAATACGATAATTTAAGCAATAGTAAAGCCCATTATCAGCAAACCGGTCCAGAAATTTGGGATCAAACACAGGGGAAAATTACTCATTTGGTAGTTGGAGTTGGAACTGGGGGTACAATATGTGGTACTGGTAAGTTTTTAAAAGAAAAGAATCCTGAAATTCAAATATTAGGAATTGACACCTACGGCTCGGTTTTTAAGAAGTACAAAGAAACAGGGATTTTCGATAAAAATGAGATTTACCCATACATTACGGAGGGTATTGGAGAGGATTTCTTACCAGCCAATGTTGATTTTTCAGTGATAGATTATTTTGAAAAAGTAACGGATAAGGATGCAGCTGTAATGACAAGAAGAATCCCTCGAGAAGAAGGTATTTTCGCTGGTAATAGTGCGGGTTCAGCCATTGCGGGATTAATTCAAATGAAAGATAGATTTAAAGCAGGAGATGTTGTAGTAGTTATTTTTCATGACCACGGAACTAGGTATTTAGGGAAAATGTTTAACGAGGACTGGATGAGAGATCGCGGGTTTATTGAACCTAAGCCTAAAAAATTGGCCATGGATTTGGTAAGCGCCCATGCAAGTTTACCCTTATTGTTTGCAACGTCAAATCAATTATGTTCCGAAATTTTTGGATTAATGCAAAAGTTTAAAATTTCGCAGCTTCCTGTTAAAGATATTTCAGGTAATTTTATTGGTTCAATAGAAGATAATATATTGTATGCTTCATTGTTAAAAGGCGATATAAGAATGGAGGATTCTGTCTCCGGAATTATGGGAAAACCTTATCCAATTGTTTCTCATAGTGATTCAATAGAGTTTGTATCAACCCTCATTGATGATAAAAATCCTGCGGTTTTAATGATGGACATGGGTGGTAATTGGCATATAATCACAAAACAAGATGTTATTCAAGGTTTCGTAAATTAATAAAGAACATGTCTTCAGTAATAATTAAATCGGCTGAACAAATTGAAGGAATTAGAAAAAGTTCAAAATTGGCGGCAGAAACGTTAAAATATCTAGAACAGTTTGTTAAACCTGGAATTACAACCTTAGAGTTAGATAAAAAATGTGAGGAGTTTGTTCGCGATCATGGAGCTATTCCAGCAACGAAAGGGTATAGAGGTTATAAGCATGCTTCGTGTATTTCTCCCAATGATGTTATTTGCCATGGTGTTCCAAATCAATATGAATTGCAAGATGGAGATATTGTAAATATTGACGTAACTACTATTTTGGATGGTTTTTATGGCGATACATGTAAAATGTATTTCGCAGGTCAGCCTTCTGAATATGCTCTAAAATTGGTGGAGGTTACAAAAGAATGTCTCCACATTGGAATGGATCAATGTAAACCTGGCAATAGAATGGGGAATATCGGTTATTATATTGCTAAACATGCCCAGTCTCATGGGTACAGTGTCGTATATGAATTCTGTGGACATGGAGTAGGTGTAAAGTTTCATGAAGCTCCAGATGTTCAGCATATAGCTGATTTAAATTCCGGAATAGTAATGAAGCCCGGAATGACTTTCACCATCGAACCCATGATTAATGCCGGAAAAGCTAGGGCAAAAATTGATCGTAAAGACGGTTGGACTGCACGTACAATAGATGGTAGGTTATCAGCTCAGTTTGAACACACTATACTAATTACGGAAATTGGATATGAGGCGCTAACGGATGTCTATCATGATTTTTAGACCACTATGATTAAATTATATTCAATACCAACCGGGAATTTTCATTTAGATGGTGGAGCAATGTTTGGGGTAGTGCCCAAAACGATTTGGGAAAAACAAGTGCCAGCCAACGAAAAAAATCTCTGTAATTGGGCGATGAGGTGCCTATTAGTTGAAAATACGGCTAATAATCGTATCGTGTTAATTGATACCGGTATAGGAAATAAGCAGTCGGACAAGTTTTTTAGTTATTATGATTTAAATGGTGAAGATTCGTTGCTTAAATCCATCGAGAAAACAGGTTTTTCGATAAATCAGATAACTGATGTTTTATTAACGCATTTACATTTTGACCATGTAGGCGGTGCAGTGTTTGAAGAATCTGGAGAATATTTTCCAACATTTCCAAATGCTACCTATTGGGTTCATCAAGACCAATGGTTACATGCGCATAATCCAAATCCTAGAGAAAAAGCTTCGTTTTTATTAGAAAATTTCGATCCTTTGAATGATGCTGGAGTATTATCATTCGTGTCAGCAGGCGAATTTCTAGCTGATTGTATTGAAATAAATATTTTTAACGGACATACATTGGGTATGATTGTCCCAATTATTCACACTGGGAACCATAAGATAGTTTATGGAGCAGACTTAATACCATCTGCTGCTCATATACCTGTGAATTATGTAATGGGCTATGATATCCAACCATTAATTACAATGGAGGAGAAAGCTATGATGCTAAATGAAATTGTATTACAAAATATGTTATTGTTTTACGAACATGACGCAACGTGCGAAATTTCATCGGTAATCAAAAATGAAAAGGGTCAATTTGGAAAAGGCACCCAATTTTCATTAATCGATTTAACCCTTTAGCAGAATTAAGTTCTAACTGTAGCAAAAATTCTCTACTTCAGGTATTTATTTAAGTCGAAATCTTCGCCAGTTATTTCAAAATAAATAGAGGCTATAGCTTCCACCGCTAATTGTTGAGTTTGCGGATTTGTATTGTTAAGATTGGATGCTTGTCCATAAAGGTTCATGTTATTTAAGTCCTTTTGTAGTCTGTATGCTTCAGATCCTAATTGATACAATCTAACATCTAATGGATTTTGAGGGATGATTGTTTGTAAAGTAGATAATGCATCTAGTGGTTTTCCGAGCATTAATTCTGCTTGCGCTTTATTGATAAAACCATCACTGTCTTTTGGACGATATCCAATATATTCATCCATAACTTTAGCAGCTTCAGCAAAACGATTAAGTTTAACTAAATAATCATATTTAGCATAGAGTATTTTTGAATTCTCGGGAAAATACTTATATCCTAAATCACATATTTTTACGGCAGAATCGAGTCGATTTGTACTTGCATAAGCAGCAGATAAATAAAAATATATTTCGCTTCTGGCTGGATCCATAGCGAGATATTTTGATAATAGAGAAATACCCTCCTCAAAATTACTCTGCTCGATGGCCTTTATTCCTAAATAATCATCATTTGAAGGTCGCTGAATAACTATACCAACAGGTTTGCCTTCAACTTTAGGCTGATAAACTGTTCCTGTAGGAGTGAATTCTCCACTGTTAAGCCTTGCTTTATCAAAATATGCATTATAAAAAATGCAATAATCCCATTGTTTGGAACTCCTGTCGTCAAAACGTGTGTAACCTACATGAACATTTTTATCATTTTTACAATAATATCTTACATGTTCCATTCCGTACGATAGCACTTCAAATTTTTTATTAGGATTTTTTCTGGCTACATTTTCTAAAAACCAATCCGTACTTGGTTTTAAACTCGCTAGATAATAATCCATTTCATATTCCCCATATGCCTTTTCAACGCCTCCATAGATTTCATTAAAATAAATGTAAGACATTGGATGATTTTTAGCAATATGAGATGCTGGCAATAACATGCCAATTGCCAATAAGCTCTTACTTAAAATAGGGGCAACTTTAATTTTCCTGGATAATAATTCACCTATTAGATAATAACCATAAACACTTACGATCACTAAACATGGGAGAGTAAACATAATTTGTCTGATTCCACCATAGACTTGTGATTTCTGAATATAAATGTAGAAAATCGGAAAGATTATTGCAAAGACGATTAAAAATATTTCAAGATTGAAATACCGCTTTAAATTAATCCCTGTTATCATTATACCAATGAAGAATCCTAGTAATAATATTGTTGGTGTAGAAATTAAAAGATAATTAGTTAAATAGGACAGAGGTAGCATATCAGAATCATATAATTTACCATCATACAATTGGCGAAGAGATACTGAGTAATTGGTAAATTCTTTTAATGCTTTTAGTGGATTGTCTATGGGATTATCCCAGCCGTAGGGCCAAGGAAGAATTCCAACCACATAGCTGGCGGCCCCCAAAACGATTAGCCCGAATAAAAATTTACTGAATCCTTTCCATTTCAATTTCAAAGCATTTGACCAACCGAGATTTTCTAAAAACTTTAATCCTCCATACATGAAGAAAATTCCAACAGACAATAATCCACCTATACGTATACTAATACCTAATGCGGTAGATAGAACTAATCCAAATGCGGAATTCCATCGGAAAACAGGCCAACTATGAAATGTTTTTATTGCATAATACAAACTCATAATATAGCCCAGAGCAAAAGGAATGTCCTTGGGATTATTCATAGCTTCACCGAAAAATCTTGGCATCAGAATCACGGAAAACATCGTTAATGTTGCCCAATTCCAACTACCTTTTGTTAATCTTCTAACTATTAAACCGGCATAAAATGCGACAAAAAACCCGAAAATTGAATTCCATAAATGCCTGAAACTCATTATATCATCAACTTTAAGCCAATGACCTAAAACAGTTGTAAAGGTATCAAAGCTAGATCCATACACATGCATTAAGCGATCTGGGTCTTCAATGGTAGCGAGCCTTGAACCATAAGTCGCATAATTTTTTGTTAACGTTGGCATCCGTTGAAATTTTAGATCGTTGGTATCAATAGGGATTCCCATACCAATTGGCTCTAGATAGTAATTTGCAATTAATTTTGAATACTCGTATTGTGTAAATTCATCACCAGATATTGCTGCATTCTTAGACATGGTTGTCATGCCAATTACACCAACTAAACACGCGAGAATAAATACTAGCCGGCTTGGTGCATTCATGAAATTTCTTAAGTAAAACTGATAACTCGTTTTAAATTTTAATGCAAACTGATTTAAAATGCCCAAACTGGATTTTTTAGAATCTCCAATTTCAATTTGGTATTCTAAACCACCTGCCTTTTCTGCTAGATAGTGAATTTCAAATAGATTCTTTGGTGTAAATGATTGTAAAATCATCATTTCGAAACATAATCTGGTAATTACTACAAACTGAGGATTAAAATCTTCCGGCTTGTATCCTGATAATACTTCATTTATCAAATTCCCAGATGATTTTTGTTTACCAATTATGTAAGAAGATTTATTGGTAATATTGAAAAGTGCTTCAATTTTTTTTAAATCAACAATCCTGTTTTGACTATCTGATATAATACAATAATCCATAGTCTCGTTGTTGTCAAAGAAACTTGTTATTGTCTGCCAATCATGAAAAACTAACGAACCACCCTTTAAATTTAAGGGTCTAACAAAATTAGTTTCACTATTAGAACTAACTGGGTTTTTAGCTGTGTTTTTTGATGTAGTCTTGGCCATAACTAGTATTTGCAAACTTAAACAATGAAATGTTTTATTACGTACAGAACAGGTAAAAATTCCAAATATTGAAAAAATCTTTGCGTTTTCTGCAATTTATTAACCAATTGATTGTTCAACTATTGGCATTTCAACAAGTTTATCCTAATTTTGCCGCCCACTCAAAGGAGGAACTATTCATTGACAAAAGAACAAAATCAAGAAAACGTTGAAGAAACTCTAAAAGTTTCCAACCAGAAATCTGCAACTGCTAGCAGTGCACACGATGATTTCGACTGGGATTCAGACGGTGCTGGATTCCAATCTTACTCTTCAGGCGACCGCGAAAAAATGGAAACTGCTTATGTTGCCACTTTTCAGCCAGTAACCGAAAAACAAGTTGTTAAAGGTACTGTTGTAGCAATTAACGAAAAAGATGTTGTTGTAAACATCGGATTCAAAAGCGACGGCTTAGTATCACGTCAAGAATTTCGTGACATGCCAGATTTATCAATCGGCGATTCGGTAGAAGTATTTATCGATACCGCTGAAGATAAAATGGGTCAGTTAATTCTAAGTCGTAAAAAAGCATTACAAGAAACTGCTTGGGAAAAAATCGTTGAAGCTCACAATAGTGATGCTATCGTAACCGGTTATGTTCGTTCTAGAACTAAAGGCGGTTTGGTTGTAGATGTTTTCGGATTTGATACTTTCTTACCAGGTTCTCAAATCGATACCAAACCGGTTCGAGATTATGATCAGTATGTAGGAAAGAATATGGATTTCAAAATTGTTAAGATCAACGAAATCTATAAAAATGTTGTTGTTTCACACAAGGTATTGATTGAAGATGATATTGAGGCTCAGAAATCTGAAATTCTTTCTCGTCTAGAAAAAGGTCAAGTTCTTGAAGGTGTTGTTAAAAATATGACATCGTTTGGTGTGTTTGTAGATTTAGGCGGAATCGACGGTCTATTGCACATCACTGATATTTCTTGGGGCCGAATTAACCACCCTGAAGAGGTGTTGAAGTTAGATGAAAAGGTTCAAGTTGTAATTTTGGATTACGATGATAATAAGAAACGTATTTCATTAGGCTTAAAACAGTTGACTTCTCATCCATGGGATAATCTTACTGCCGATATTTTAGAAGGTAGTAAGGTTTCTGGCAAAGTGGTATCTGTAGCTGATTACGGAGCATTTATCGAAATTAAACCAGGTGTTGAAGGCTTAGTGCACGTAAGTGAGATGAGTTGGAGTTCACACTTGAGAAATCCTTCTGAATATCTAAAAGTAGGTGATGACGTAGAAGCTTTGGTATTGTCTTTGGACAGAACTGAGCACAAAATGTCATTAGGCATTAAGCAATTGACTGAAGATCCTTGGATCAACATTGAAGAAAGATATCCTTTAGGTAGTAAGCATTCTGGGATCGTTAAGAATTTAACTTCTTATGGTTTATTCCTAGAATTAGCTGAAGGTATTGATGGTTTGGTACACGTTAGCGATTTATCTTGGAACAAGAAAATTAAGCATCCATCTGAATTCACTAAAAAAGGTGAGAAATTGGATGTAGTGGTTTTGGAAGTTGACAAAGAAAATCGTCGTTTGAGCCTAGGCCACAAACAGCTTGAAGAGAATCCATGGGAAACTTTCGAAACGATCTTTACTTTAGGTACGGTTCATGAAGGTACTGTTATTTCTCATAATGATAAGGGTGCTACCATTCAATTGCAATATGGCGTTGAAGCTTTTGCACCTGCACGTCACATGAAGAAAGCAGATAACAAGCCTGTAAAAGACGACGAAACTTTGGAATTTGAAGTTATTGAATTCTCTAAAGATTCTAAGAGAATTATTGTTTCTCATACAAACGTATGGAAAGGTGCAGAGAAAGCAACCAAAGAAACAGATGCAAATAACAAAGAGAAAGCAAGAAAGAATGCATCTAAGGCAGTAAAGAAAATCAATCAAACATCTGAAAAAACTACTTTAGGTGAATTGGGTGCTTTGGCTGAATTAAGAGCTCAATTAGAGAAGCAAGAAAATGCTCCAGCAGAAAAAGCTGCTAAAGCGAAAACTGTTGAAGTGAAAAAAGAAGAAGTTGCTGAAACTGCTTCAGGTTCTTCATTGAAATCTCTTTCTGGAGTAGGCCCTGCAATGGAGAAAAGAATTATTGCTTTAGGAGTAAATTCTTTGGAAGATTTGAAAGCTCTAAATGCAGATTCAATCGCTGCAAATGTTGAAAAAGATTCTAAAATTTCTGCTGAACAGTGGAATAAATGGATCGAAGAGGCAAATAACCTTTAAATCAACTAAATAACTGGAAAGAGGCTGTTCGTAACCGAATAGCCTCTTTTTTTTTGTGTAAATTTGTGTTTTATTAATGGAAGAACAAATAATTTCTGCTTTACTGATTTCTATTCTACATGGTTTAATTCCCGGTCATTGGCTTCCATTCTTAGCATTGGCTAAACAAGAAAAATGGTCTATGTCTACTACATTGAAATACACCTCAATGGCGGCAACGGCGCATGCTTTAGGTACCATTTTAATTGGCTTGATCGTTTATTTTGTTACCGCTTTTGGAAATTCTTGGATTAATGTGCTTCAAGATAATTTTCCTAAATGGAACTATCAAAATATTCCTTTCGAGAAGACAGGTGGTTTATTGTTGATTTTGATGGGGATTTTTTTTCTTTATAGACACCATAAACATAAACATTTCCATTTTCCGATGGAAGCTGTTAAGAAAGGTAACAAATGGGTATTAGGCAGTATATTATTGTCATTGTTTCTCTCACCCTGCATGGAAATCGAAGTCTATTTTGCCACATTAGCCAATCAAGGATTTACAGTAATTTCAATTCTTATGATTGTTTACTTTTTTTCCACCTGGATAAGTATGACAGCCGGCGTTTATATTGGCTATTCAGGATTGAAAAAATGGAACTCACATCGTTTGGAACACAATATTGGTATAGTTTCTGGGGTGATAATGATGTTATCAGGCTTAATGCTAATGTTTCTTTAACCCTAGATAATGATCTATTGCATTATGTATAAAATAAAGTAGGGGAAGTAAAATTATCGCTACAATAATTTTATATATGTAATTAAAAGTGCCAACCTGTAATACCCATTCTAAATCATAGTTACCACCCAAATAGAAAGCGATAATTAACACTACATAACTATCAATAAACTGACTTACCACAGTGCTTCCAGTGGCCCTAAGCCAAATTGAGTTTCCACCTGTTTTTACCTTGATTCGTTCAAATACATAAGCATCCGTAATTTGACCTACTAAAAATGCAACCAAAGAACCAAGTATTATCATTAATCCTTGACCAAATAAAGCATTAAATGCAACAGACATATCCGACAGTCCCTTGTTGTTACCACTTTTAATCCAAAAATCAGCGCCCTCTAGTCCCATAATAAGTCGTACCACGATAAATGAATATATTAAACAAAACACTGCGATCCAACTCAATCGTTGAACACCTTTTTTTCCAAAATATTCGTTTATTACATCGGTAAGAATAAAAACCAATGGCCAAATGACAACCCCGGCAGTCATGTTACCGTCTAATTTCTCTCCAAATACTGGAAATTGAAAAGGAGGCAATCCTAAAGATTTTTCTAAACTGAATATTTTAGCGCCCACAAATTCGGCAATTATCGCATTGGTGAGAAAAAAGAATCCAATAACAATAAATAATTGAGTTTTCTTTTCAGATTTTGATTCGGATGTCATGGTGAATCTACAAATTAATAGCAAATCTGTTTGTGTGGCAAAGATTAGACATATTATTTAATGTAGAATAAGAGTTTCTAAAAGTTAGTTTTTTGGAAGGATTTTTGTGTTAATCAAATTATGCGAATTTTTTTCTCATTTGTCTTTACATGGATTTTTAGTATTTCGGCTCAGTCTAAATACGATTATTATATGACTACCGGTATTTCCTTAGACAATAAGGGAAAGTCACAGTTAGCAGTTTTATATTTTGATTCAGCCATTAATATTAATCAAAACTCGGAACAACCTTGGTTTAGCCGGGGTATAGCAAAAGTTCATGTTAAAGACTTTTCTGAAGCGGTTGTGGATTTCAATAAAGCTATTTATTTACAACCAAATTTAGAGGATGCTTATTTATACCGTCATATAGCGTATCGACAAACCGAGAACTTTCAATTTGCATTTGGGGATATTAATACCTTCTTGAAACTAAAACCTAATGATACTATTGGAAGAAATTATCGCTTCGATTTGTCGTTGTTATTAGAAGAATGGGATCAAGCTTTCGAAGATTTAAAATGGTTATCCCAACTTGGGGAAACAACGTATGCAAATCGATATATAAAATTTAGTACGGCTATGGAACAAGCCAAATCCTATGATGCGCTGTCGAGATATGTTGAGCAACTCATGAGTGAAAATCCAGCGAATAAGAATTTTCGAATTACACTAATTTATACCCAAATTCAAATTGGTAAATGGGAACAAGCATTAAAAAATGCGAATATCATGTTGTTGGATGAGCCTGATAATTTAGAATTACTGAAGATAAAAGCAGACGCGTTGTTTTATCTAAAGCGAATTTCTGAGAGTGAAAAAATATTTTTAACAATTTTAGAACGAAATCCAACCGATGCTAATTTAATGGCCGATTATGGTCATTGCTTATTACAATTAAACAAATGGGAGAGTGCAGACGAATGGTTAACAAAAGCAATTCGAGATAAAAATGGTTCACCAGCATATGCTTATTTAGGTAGGGGAATTGCTAGATATAACTTAGGTAAAGTAGGTGTTGCATGCGCAGATTGGGAACGGAGTCTTTATCTCGGAGAAAAAAATGCCAAGATCTATTTAAATAATTTTTGTAAAGAATCTGTAAGTGCTGATGGAGTTAATCAAAGTAAATAGTATCGGAAAAATTATAACTTCAATTTTTACTGGGTTAATTCTAGTTGGAAAAATATTAGCTTGTGTAGGTTCAACGAATGTAATTTCAAATTCGAAAGATACCTTTTTTTATTATAGTGTTCCTCAATATCAATTAGATCAATTCAGATTTGAATCTTCAGTTAAATTCTGGCATAAAGCAATGCAATTGAGTTCCGATTCTGTAATTGTATATACGCAGAAAAATAGACAAGTTCTAGTTGTTCTTCCTAAAACCGAAACAAAAAAGTTTGAAGATTCATGTTGCAAAGACTCAGTATTTCATAATTTTCGGTTTAATCATAATGTGCCCTATAATACATCACTCCGATATTTAGAAGGTAAATCTTCGTTTTATCAATGGAATCAGGTTAAAAAATATATACAACCCGCTGGCGAGGTTTTTAGGAGTTTAAATGTAAATCCCATTTACGCACAGTTTGTATTATTAATTGAGTGTCCATCCAATCCCAATGGTATTTCTTCTGCAGGTGCGGCAGGACATTTTCAATTAATGCCTTTTGTAGCAAAAAAATATGGATTAAAGATTAATCAAGAGGAGGATGAGCGCAAAGATTTACAACGCGGAGCATATGCTGCTGCAATGCATTTTAAAAATTATTGTTTGCCAATGGCTAATCGAATATTAGAAAAGTATCATATCGACATTCAAGAAGATGAACTTTGGTATCAGTTATTTGTTTTGCATATATACAATGCTGGGGCTGGAAATGTATCCAAAGCGATGGAGCATATCAGAGATAATGTAAGAGGTGCTGAATTAATAAAACAATTATGGCAAACAACCGCTGGTGGTTTTAGAAATTCCTCTCAAAATTATTCTCAATTGGCTATCGCGGCCTACATGATATTTTCTGGAAACTGAAGTAAGTAGTGATTTGAGTAATATTCTCCAATTGCGGTGTATATGACAATAGACGATTTTCTATCAATCAATGTGGAAATTCTACCAATGTTAATCAATAATTATTCATAATTAATAGAATACCATACAAATAAATAGTCAGTTTAGACACATTTTAAATTGTTTGCACTGTTAACAAATTGTTTTAAGAGGCGCAATATAGAATCTATATTTGCAGCGCGAAAAACCACATTGTCTTAAAAAGATGAGTTCAACTTCCATCAAAA
>JACCDW010158538.1_pt1 | contig 11688 bp, 23 predicted proteins | sample 7449781 | NCBI WGS metagenome assembly JACCDW01 (sample SAMN15323449, study PRJNA562643) | freshwater metagenome | isolation source: river surface water | place: USA:Blue River Watershed | collected 2017-08-18
ACTATCCAGGCGGACGGCCCTTAACCATTTCTATGGACCGTGGAGCTTGACTTCTCGTTTAGTCCCGCTATGCTTCTAGAGCCCCTCCAGGGCCGACCACTCTCCTTCTGAGGAATACTAAATGCCCTCTGGCAATCTTCCCGTTTTCAGCGGCACTGTCGATCTCACCCCCGACATTCTGAATGCAGCCAAAAAGGCTGGTCCCAATGCCCAAGGAAACTACAGCTTCCGCGTGGCACTGTGGAACAACGACAAGCGCGATAAGGACACTGCTCCTCATTTCAAAGGGCAAGTGACTGTCAACAAGATGGAGAATAGCCCTAAGGCTTATTCTTCCTTCTGGCAGAACGGCGAAAGCGCAGGCAGCAGCTTCGCATCATCTTCGTCTAACGATGATCTTTTCTGATCCTCTGTTCTGAAGCTTTTCTTCCATCGTTGTTTCTTAGGGGCGGCAACGCCCCTTTTCTTTCATGCTTCTCAACGACAAGCAAATCAGCATTCTCGCTGAAAACGACATCATCTTTCCTTTCACTGGAGAGAAGCGTCGTGAACTAGACAATGGTACGAAAGCATTGTCTTATGGCCTGTCTCATGCTGGCTATGACCTGCGCCTTTCTCCTGAAGGTTTCATGGTCATCGATAACAACGTCAGTAAAAACTTCCCTCTTGACGTGAAGGATTTCGACACGGAGCTAATGGAAGAACAGAAGCCTCGGCAAGAAAATGGCTCCACCTTCTTCGTTCTTCCGCCTTTTTCCTACGCTCTTGGCGTTAGCCTTGAACGCATCTCGATGCCCAACAATGTGATGGGCATCACGGATGGGAAGTCAACTTATGCTCGTCAAGGCACAATCATTAACGTTACGCCAATTGAGCCTGGCTGGTCTGGTTTTCTCACTATTTGTATTGTCAATCCCTTGGCTTTTCCAGCTCGCATCTATGCGAATGAAGGGATAGTGCAAATTATGTTTATGAAGCTCGATGGTGATGTTGCTAGCGCCTATGGCGATGGCAAATATCAGAATCAGCAAGCTAAAGTGGCCTTTGCTGCTGTATAGCTTGTGAGTGCTCTTGAAGATCAATTTCTTGGGCTTTGGCAAGCTCACTATCCCGATCTCTCATTGATCAGGGAATTCAGTGACGTTGAAGCTTGGGAGGCTGATTTTCAAGAGCGCTATGCCAAAAGCAAGCGCTCAAAACGTTACAGGGCAGATTTTGCACATCTTCCTTCTCGCTCTCTCATTGAAATACAAGGCGGCACTTTTAATCGTGGCCGTCATGTTACTGGCTCTGGCTACGAACGAGATGCCAGAAAGTTTAACCTAGCCATGCTTTGTGGCTGGAAAGTTTTTCTGCTTACTTCCCAAACGGCCAAAGAAATCGCCTGGCTTGAGAAGATTGCTGCTGTTCTGCGAGTGTCTTGATGGCTTCACCAGCTTCGCCAAGCAGAGCATCTGCTGCCTCTAAGTCCATTTGCTGAATCTGCATGGCTTGACGCAGCTCAAGATTTTCTTTTACAAGCGATGCAGTGGCATCTTGCATGTTGCTCCAGCCCTGCATCATGTTCCACGCTACCTCCTTGATTTTTTCAATATCATTGCATTCATCCAATGCTTTTTTATTGGCAACAAGGGCAAAATCCCTCTCCATGCTCCGCTCGAAAGGCCCCATTTCAGCAATGTAGTCACGTCCGTTGTAGCTTAATGCTACTGGAATGGAAAACATTCTTGACATAGGGCTCCCGTCGTTTGCTTTAGCCTAGCGATGCAGAGAAATGGCAGGCAGTTTGTTTACGCAGTGGACGATGGAAGGAAAGCCGAAAAGCTTGGTACGGCTTCCTTCAGAGCCCTCCCGAAAACGCCAGTGTCCCACATGTGGGAAGTTGGGCAGACCGTCGTGTACGTACAATGTACGGCTGCTGGCTGGATGCCCACGAGCCTATTGGGCACCATTGCTGCCCTCGTAAAAGACGGAAGACAAACAAAAGCCCGCATCGTTTGGCACTCTGAAACGAAGGTGGCGCTTATCATTAGCTTCCAGAGGCTCCGCCCTTTTCTGTTGGTTCATGACTTCCTCTCCTCTTCAAATCATTGATCCCCTCTGTGACGGTATTAGCTTTGTCAGGCTCATTGATTGGATGGGAACTTCGCTTGACATCGTTTGTGATGCGCGGCAAAGTTTCGATCAAGCCTCTTTTCAATGGACTGATCAAGATCAAAAGCTTCTTAACTATTTGGTGAAGCATCAGCACACCAGTCCCTTTAGGGGCGCTGTCACGAAATGGCAAGTGAAAGCTCCGCTATTTATTGCTCGTCAATGGTGGAAGCATGTCATTGGTGGTACGTATGCCAATGATCAGCTTGGCTGGAACGAAAAAAGCTTCCGCTATTGCGAAGCCGACGACGAGACGTACTACATGCCCCGTGAGTTTAGGCAGCAGAGCGCCAGCAACAAGCAAGCCTCTGCTGGCCCTCTAGAGCCCTCTATGAACAAAATGGCGATGATCGAATATGCCAAGGCATTAGAGCAGGCTAAGCAGGCTTACAGGGCTCTTCTGACGCTAGGCGTGAGCAAGGAGCAGGCTCGTGGCATCATGCCAATGAGCACATATACGTCGTTTACGTGGACCTGTAGCTTGCAGGCCCTGCTGCATTTCCTTTCATTGCGCGACAAGCCCGATGCCCAAGGCGAAATCCAATGCTACGCTCAAGCCTTGAGCACTCTCGCTCGCCCTCTCTTTAAAGAAGTGTTTCAAACATTCGAGGAAAATGGCAATGCCTTTTGAGCAATCCCCTGAAGCTTTTCATCCAGTGGAACGTCCCATTCACTACGCCAGTGGCGGCTTAGAAGCCATTGAGGCAATGGAAGCAAGCATGACGCCAGAAGCGTTTCGTGGTTTCCTTAAAGGCAACATTCTGAAATACGTTTGGCGCTACGAAAAGAAGAATGGTCTCGAAGATCTTGAAAAGGCAAAGTGGTATCTTGGACAGCTCATCTTTGCTCTAGAAACTGATCAGGAAAGCGAAGCTCTTGCTGCCATCCAAAACACCATTGACAATGGCTGCAAAGATGGCGTGTGCCCTATTCCTGGCATTCGCTTCGACCTTCCTCCAAAAGAAGGCGATCTATTCGCGCCAGTAGACAAAGCCTAAGCTGCCTGCCATTCTGTATAGCAAAAGCCCCCAGAAATGGGGGCTTCTTCTTTTGACGGTGGAATGTAATAATCACGCTCCTCCGCAAATGCTTCAATATCCTGCAAAGAAGTGTGGGCGCTAACAAAACTATTGTGATGCACCCACGCCAATAAGATTTCTTCCCGCTTCTCAGTCCAGAAGCGCTGCGGACGCCACCATTCAAAAATAGGCTCAGCTCCTTTTAGTAAATTGCATGCTTGACAACTTGGTACTAAGTTATATTTTGCGAAATGAGGCCCGCCCTTGCTCTTTGGCACAATGTGATCAATAGTCAGCTTTTGATCCCATCGCCCGCAATATGCACAAGCGCATTGCCCAAGCGGTCCTCGCAAGGGATAATCCTCGAAAATGCTCTTGCGGAATCTCCTTCTAGCGTCTCCAGGGCGAAGTTCAATGAGAGAGTAAAGCAGCTCATCGGGACCATTCGCTCTTGGCATGGCACTATTTACTTTTTCTGCAAACAATCTAACGGGCAACAAGCAAATAATGCGTTTTAGCTAATATAAAAATTGCAGGGAATCTCCATGGAACCATTCAAGGAAGGCATGGCCAATTTTGTGGCCACTATCACGGCTGGCATGCTTCTTTCCACGGGAGCCATGCTTATTACTGTCGGCAATCAACAGGCCAAAGTGGCAGTGCAAATTGAAAGCATTACGGAAAAACTTAGTGCTCTAACGGACAAAATGAGCGACATTGAAACAAGAGTGCGCAGCCTTGAGATTAAACGCTAGGCTTTAGGAACTCCCCTTTCCCATCTTTTAGGAGAATCATCATGACTGGCGTGGAATGGTTCGTTGTTGGTGGCATCATTGTTGCTGCTCTTGATCAAATTATTGAACGCACTCCTTACAAAGAAAATAACATCATTCAACTAATCCTGACTGGCCTTAAGGCAGTCTTCCGCGTGAAGGACTGAAGCCATGTCGGCTTCTAATAGGGCATTCTGGGACTCGTGCCAGACCATTGCACGAAAATGTGGAGCCCGCTACCCAGAGCTTGTTGCTGCTCAATGCTGCCTAGAAAGCGGCTTTGGCAAGCACTTTTCTGGCAAATGGAACGTGTTGGGCTTAAAGGGCGAGGGTACAACTACTACCACTCAAGAATTTTACGATGGCCAATGGGTGACGATTAAGGCAGGCTTTCTTGACTTTCCAAGTCTTGCTGCTTGCATTGAATATCTAGTGACGCGCTGGTATAAAGACTATCGCCATTTCAAAGGCGTGAATAATGCGCCTAATCGTTACGCTGCTGCTCGCATGTTAAAAGAGCAAAGCTATGCAACGGATCCCGATTATCCCGCAAAGCTTTCTAAGCTCATGAAGGAATATGCTCCTGAATCAACAAAAATTACAATGATTGGTCCTAAGAAACGCCCGCATGATTTTGGCTTTAAGTTTGGCGATTATCACCTCGTGGTGAACGATGCAGTGGAAACCATGAAAGCTTTTTCCTATGAAGGAAAGCTATTGTGGGAAATTCCTTGTCTTGCTCGTGGACAATATAGTGACTTTGAATGGCGCATCCAAAACAGCGACACACCTCCAGGGACCTACCTATTTGGAGAAGTGTATAAGGACTATGAGCGCGTGGGAGACAAGCCTGCATATGATCGCACTTTGATGGCGTATGGCTGGTATAGCTTTGACATGATTGATCTGGAAGGGCAAGAAAGAAACAATGGAAGGGCGGGAATTATGGCTCATGGAGGGGGCTCCGTTAATGGCTGGCCAGGCGCATGGGCGCCCAATCAGCCTCTTGTACCTTCCCATGGATGTCTCCGCTTGAAAAATATTGACCTTCGTGACAAAATTCTTCCGCTTTATAAGAAAGGAAAAGTCTTCTGTTCAGTTTGGCAAGAAAGTCAGTGACACGCGAAAGTTGGTTGAACGCTCTCTGCTATGAAGCGGGACTCTGGGCCGTCTCGCGATGGCCCTCTCTTGCTTTTAAGCCATGGTTCAAACTGCTCATGGCGCATTGTCGTCCCTTTTGGACGGAATGGAAAACAAAAATTGTCATGGAAGCCGTTGATAAGCAAGCAGCTTCTTTAATTGAACAATGGGAAAAAGAAGAAAGAGAAACGAAAGCCAATGCTCTTGCATGGGAAGCTCATAAGCTTTTTCCTGAAGCAAAAATCACTGCTCTTCCTGATGCCATTGTTCCGTCTGTTCTCATTGAAACAGCCCCACCAGCAGGCGCTAGTGAGGCTGTGAAGGCGCTAGGAGGGGAACTGCGAATTACGTACCAGTTTCCCAATTCAGCAGCGCCCTGAGGCGCTTCCATTTGGCAAGTTCTTTCTCGTGATAGTCTTCCCAGCTAGCAATGGCTTCGCTTAGCCCTTTAATGGCAACAGCAGGGTCGTCGTCAGTTAGAAGCTCTTGCAAAGCATCTGCAATGCTATCGGCTTGCTGTTGATACCATTGGTCTTTGAAGGAGTCCATGAGAGGCAGGAGACTGCCTGCATCATAATGGACTTAAGCCCACACCCTCACCGGCCGCTCAGGCCACACTGCATAAACGTCCCATCCGTCTGGCACGTTCCCTCGTAGATTGACGTGCCAGCCATCGAGGACTGTAGGTTCGGTGATGACGTTGCCGTCTTCATCCCACTCCCCGCCACGCTGGATCTGGCCGATCACGTCTAGGCAGTGAGAGTGGCTCGCGGTGATGAAACGCTGAGCGCCGTCCTCGTCGGTGGCGATCAACCCGGCAACTTCCAGTGCAGCGATACCCGTTGCCTCATCCGGGAAGCGGAAGAAGGTGGGCGTAGGGGGTGTGAGGAGTTCTTCAGTCATGACTAGTGTTGCCGACTACGAGGGTTGATATCCAACAGCATTAAGGCAGAAGGGGCACGGCTTAAGGACAAGACCTTCCTCCGCTGCACTGATCGCAAGATCAGGAGTCGTAAAGACAAGCTCCAAATGTTCTAATGCTGCGCCGCATTTGGCGGTGTGTTCTGTGTTGCGGACGTGGATAATCATTGTGTTACGGCTTTCCAGTAAGTGCGTTGAGGGTCACTGATAAATCCGCCATCTGGTGTACTAAACACCGATGCGTTCAAGCCCTTGTACCAAGTTCCAGTGCCGCGTTCCGTGTAGGTTTCAGCGGCAAACACCCAGTCGCAAAGCGTGAACTGTGGCGGATTGGCATCAGCCAAACGTGTCCAGCCAGGGCCTTGATAATCTTCTTGCATCAGTCCATCCTCCAACGGGTTGGTCTGGCCTCGGTGTTGACGCACGCGGGGCCACCTTCTTCATAGCACGGCATCGCTGGTTTGAACATCTGAGAGGTCACTAGATTGCCGACTACTGGGTGATGGTTTGCAATACCTCATTTCCGAGCCTTGTCGGCCAATAGGTGAGGCGCTTGATGGATGTCCCGGCTTGTGCTGCAGAGGTTGCATTAGAACCTATATTTAAGCGATCTATTGCCGTAGGAATAGTGCAACTTGTGTCAGGGGAATTTGCAGTTAAAGAGCCGTTGCTTGCCAACGCAGAGTTGTCAAGAGCATAGGCGACAGTAGATTTAATTGGAGAGCCGTAAACATAAGAGGATGTCAGGCTAGCTTGATCTGCGCCACCAGTGACAATTCTGCTGCGGCGTGTGTTTGTCCCGTGATCCAACAATATGCGGTTATTGTTTGTTCCATCTGACAATGTAAACGCTGCCGCTGTATTGTAGATACCAGGAACATCCGCAAACACCGTCCCCTCATCCTGTCGATACCAACCAGAGAAGTTGCTACCACTAATGCTGGCCACGTCAGCACTGCGGGTGACGGTGGCGGTGGTGGTGGGGATGTAGCTGGTGGGGAAGGAACCGGCTTCTAGTTGGGCGCCCCAGAGGTAGATGCCGCTAGCATTGTCACCTTCAAATGACGATACGTTGTCGGCGCCACACACATAGAAGCGATTTGACATCGTGACTTGACCCACGTTTGTTGTTCGCGTCACTGAGCATTTATACCATCCATTCCCCATTGACTGAATGGATGCCGTATTTCCTGCTGTGTTAGTGCCAATCGTGCCACTTGAAAGATCAAACCAAGTTATGTAGTCGGCTATCGCAAAAGCCCCTGGACTAACAGCGATAAAGCTATACCCATCTGCTTTTGCATAGACGGATAAGGTGTAGGTAGTGGATGCTGTTATGGCAACATCCTGCCTTCTAAAATGCTGCCCGTTTGTAGTATTGGCAATAATCTTGTCTGCTGTAGACGAACCTGCAGGAGACGTTCCAGTATTGGTTGCTATGTTCGTGTTGGATTGCAACCAAGTCGTCGAAAAATCTTCCGACTGAAGCAGCAAATTCGTCCTACTTTCCTCCACCAACAACCCCAAACTCTCACCTGTCGTTGGGTTGTGGTCGAAGCGTGCCTCGTTCGTCGGCGCCGTCTTGATCAGCCCATCGCTGCCCACATACGTCCCACTACTGGCGCGGGTGAAGGTGACGAGGTTCTGCCCAGTAGTGGCGTCAACTAATGACTTGTTATCGGCAAAACGCAAATCTAATGACGGTACTGCACGAGCTTGGCGCCACAGCTCATTGCGTACCCATGGTCCAGCTAAGACACCACCAGGCGCAACTGCTGCCCGAAACGCTGCTGATCCGCGCATCAGAGACCCGCCTCCAGTGTGCTAACGCGAATCTCATAAGTGGTGCCGCTAGCTGGCGTATAAGCCCCTCGTGTTTCAAGCTCGGCAAAAAGACTAGTCTGACCACTAGCAAGTTTTAACTGCCTTCCCACGTATTCTGTTTGCGTATATAAAGTGCTTCCTAGATCTTGAGGAGTGGGTAGGTCTGCATAACCCATATAAACGGCCACGTCTGCGCCTTGTACATTAAAGGCAGCATTATCGGCAATTCCACTTGGATTTGCGCTATAAAAATGGAGCCTAAAAGCCCCCATGCCGGCTGGCACGCTTGTATTGCCTATAAATAAAGAAGCATTTTGTACGAGCACAAAACCGCCGCTAGGGCCAACGCCACTCAGCGTATGAATGGCGCTTCCCGCAGAAGTGCCTATCACATCGCCAGCGGTATAACTAGTAGTATCTCCGGGACGAATAAAAGATACGATGGAACGATAAGCTTTGCCATCAACAGTTAAAGAGGATCCAGCATCTGATACAGGAAGTGGATTGCCGCTGTCATTAGTAACTTCAACTTGAGCACCAATAGTAACGCCACTAATGGTTACACCACTAGCAAAAGTCACAGGCACTGGACTACCATTAATGTCTCCGCGAATTAAGAGAACTTCATACTGCTCTCCATTGATAATTCTCTGTGCCATGACCGCCAGATTGTTTTATCTTTCTATTGTAACGATAACGGCTATGGAGATACGATTGCTTCTAATGCTGCCACCCTCGCTTCTAGAAGTGTTAGCCGATCAGTGGGCTCCCACCTGCCAGCACTGCTGCTCCATCCCAGCACGTCTCCATTATCTTTGCTGCCATTAGCCTCCACGTCATGCAAGTCTTGCAGGCGCCTTCCCGTATCCCAGCGAACAAAAATTACGCCATTATTCCCGGAGCGAATTACTGCAGCTACTGCCAGTTTTAAATTAGGAGCATACGGCTCAACCTTGGTAAACCCACCAGGCACAGAAGGAGAGCACCAAAGAATATCACCTTCCAAATAAGCGCTCGTGTTGATTCCGCGAATCTTGCCAAATACAGTGACATAACCATCACTTGCTGCAGCAATTGCTTGGTCTGTTACGCCAAAAAATACATAACCTGGCAAACTCCCATCAGCCACCATCGGGGCCACTTTTAATCTGCCACTTGCACCCAGCGTGCCAGCAAATCTCACTGCAGTTCCCTTGGGAATGGCCACTGTATTGCTCGCATTGCGGCATAGCACCATGGTCTCTTGACCAAGATAATTGCTCACTCCATTTTTGCCTAGCTCAAGAGTGCCTTCATCTACATTCCACGTAAGCTCGCCTTCTGCTGCTCCGTCTTCCGCAGCAGCAAGATCAAAGCGAAGCTTGTCAACAATGGGCTCGTCAGTCCATTCACTGTCATAATCTTGATCTGAGCTTTTAATAAGTAGATCGCTCGTTTTACCGCCAGGCGCCATGCCTGGCTGCCAAATTTCTAGCTTTGTTGGAGACAATGGAGAAGGAACAACAACCGCTCCATCTTCTTCTTGAATTACAACGTGCGATTGCTGTACGCTAACTGTCACTTGTGTCATCGTCCTGTCAGCCCAAGATTTAGAAAGGCATTGCCTTCAAGAAGATAAAACTTATCGCCGCTTGGTTCTGTAATCAAAATATCGTATTGCCCCTGCTCACTAAAGCCGCTTGTCACACTTGCTTCTAAGCGCATTTTGAACATACCACTAGCTTGTGCTGTCCAAGGAAGATCAAAAGCAGCAAGCTTTGCCGTGCCCGTACGATTCCACAACGTGCCACTAGCCGTGTAGCCGCTCATATTTACTGGAGTGCCCGTGCTGTCTTTATATTGCAAAGGTAGTTCAAAAGTGGCCCCTTGATGAATTGTGATGTCGTATTTTCCTGGCTCTATCATTTTGATACTGCTTTCTTTCCATTGTAAGCGCAAAAAGAAAGGGCCTTTCGGCCCTTTGCTTATTTACCTTGTCCTTTACGGAGCTTGCGCCCGTGACTGGCTTTGCTATTTTTTCCGTTGCCTTGCCTTGTAGTTTTAGGTTTGCCAGGTGTGAATAGCTTTTGCCCGCTAATGCCGATTTTGCTTTTTGCCGCCATGGAAAGACGATGAAAACAAAAGCTTAGCTATTCCAAGGCAGGCCGGTGCCAGTGGTGGGCGCTTTTTGCTGGTCAATTTGAGCTTGGAGAGCAGCTTCGATCTCATCCACTTTCTCCTCACCAAATTTGCTTTTCACCCATTGGGTGCAAATTTCAGGCGTAAGATCTGCGTAAGGAATCATTTCATTCTCGTCAGGCTCTTCAAGGCCGAGAGAGCCATACGCCGACGAACGATAAGTACCATCAAAGGCTTCAATGGCATAGTGAACGGTTTGCACCGCACCGTCTGATAAGCGACGCTCAAGAGTGGCGCAGCCCCATGTGAATTCAGTAGCCATGCTGTTTCAGTGATCTATTCCTATAATAAGGTGTCCCAGCGTGTTGGAGCACCTAGGACATGATCAACCCACTTTGCTGAGCTGATGTCTAATTCTAAACCGCTTCCGCCTTTGGATCGGATCAATGAATTACTGTCTTACGACGAGGAAACTGGTCGATTGCACTGGAAAGTGCCAGTCGCCCGATGGATCAAGATTGGCGACGAGGCCGGTACATATGGGCACTGTGCGGTAGATGTAACAATTGACAAGATTACATATCGCGCTCATCGAATTATTTGGCTGCTGATAACCAAAAATGATCCCGGTGATTTACTGATAGATCACGTTGACGGAAATTTTCATAACAATCTCTTCAGCAATTTACGATTAGCGACAAAAAGGCAAAATCAATGCAACCAGAAAATAAGAATAGATAATACTTCAGGGTCAAAGGGAGTAATTTGGGACGAAAATAGGTCTAAGTGGCGTGCTCAAATACAAGTAAAAGGAAAACGCCTATTTCTCGGCCGCTACAAAACAAAAGAAGAGGCATGCGCAGCTTATCAGGAAGCTGCGCTTGAGCATCATGGAAACTTCGCCCGCTTTTAATAAACGATCCCGTCATCAAGGCGGCGTTCCAGATTTGCAACGCCCCATTGGTAAGTGATTGCCATGGTTAAAAAGAATGGTCTTTCTTAGTTTAGTAAATGGCAAAAGAAAAGGACGGCGGAAAGCCGTCCTAGAAGGAGTAGTGAGTAGGGCTAAGAGGGCTGGCTGGCTTCTATGTAAGCCACGATGGCTTTCAATTCAGCAAGCGTGGCGTTGTTCTTGATCATGTTGGCTCGCATTGAGATGACTGCAATGTTGCCGGGCACATACCCCTTGCTGTTGTCGATCCGATCCAGGCTCGGGGAGTTCTCCACTTGATCGCGGTTTGACCTGCCAGCGCCAACACGAGCGAACAGTGGGATGCCCAACACCGGACAGGTTTCGGGAATCTCAATGTCGTCCTTTGTGATGGTGCAGTCCAGTCCGGCGATGCGAGCCCGATTGCGAGCCGCGTAGACCATCTTCTGCCGTGGATCCAGCTCCATGTACTTCTGTATCTCGCACTGACGGCAGCGTGAAATACGAGGCACACCAAGAATGTCCTTCTTTGCCCGCTTGACTTTGTAGAAGTCGGTCTGCGGTTTGTGCTCCTTGCAGATATTGCACTGACGGAGCGCGGGACACGTCATCACCATGCGCTGATTGCGGTGCGCTTCCATGTGTTCGTGGCAGTGCAGACGTAGACGTAATTGGCATCCCAGCAAATCTCTCCGGTTGTACCAGTATCAGATGCCGATGCAGGTGTTTTTGCCGTGGCAACTCTAACTCGATCCCCGTTTACCTGCAGGAGTGCGCCACCAGAGTCTGAGGACGTGCCAACTAAGAG
>JACCDW010056383.1_pt1 | contig 11687 bp, 6 predicted proteins | sample 7449781 | NCBI WGS metagenome assembly JACCDW01 (sample SAMN15323449, study PRJNA562643) | freshwater metagenome | isolation source: river surface water | place: USA:Blue River Watershed | collected 2017-08-18
AATTCTGTTTGAAGTCCATCATTTAAATTATAGAATATTGTAGTATCATAATTAGGATTAGTACCCTCTAAAATAATTACATCATTCGCATCTACAAATGTATCATAGTTAGGTAAATCAGCAGATAGTGTTGTTACTTCTTGATTATCTATTAATGCATTTTGAACTGCATAATCAAATTCAACATTAGTATCATCGGCTGTATTTACATTTGTTTCATAATCATTTCTTAATGATTCTGGCTTTTTCCATTTAGTTTTACTTCTTTCTAAATAGTGAGGTTCAATTAATAAACCTTTTGATATTTTAGCTCTAGCTGGTGCTAAATCTGCTAATACTTCAAATAAAGATTTATCAATATATTTTATTAATCTAATATATTCATAAATGTCTCTATTATCCAATCTATCAAAGTAATATCCTCTTAATAAATCTAATTGTTTGTATGTATCTCTATATTCATCCGATGGGTCACCAATATAGTTATCAATATTGAAATCGCCAAATGCTTTTAGTATATCCATATTCAACTCCTTAATTGGAGAGAAGAATAAACCTAAACGAGAAGAATCTATTGGAGCTTGGTCAAATGATTTTTTAGTTGCTCTTTGCTTATAAGATAAATCACTAACTAATGATGATGATTCAAAACGTATCTTATTCGAATATGTAAATCCTAAAGATGGAACAGTAGCTGTTACAGTTCTATCGTATGGAGTGTACTGATATGGGTATGTTGGTGCCGAATACATCATACTTGCTGATGCAAATGGTTCATCATAACTTGTATTTATTGATACGTTTTTAATACCAACATCTAAAGTTCTATCTTTTGGATATTCAAAATCTAAACGGAATATCAAATCAGCAGTAGATGCGGTATATGAGTTACCATTAATTGCATCTGGGAATAATGTATGGTTTTCAAATTTACTTCTTAATAAAGGAGTTTTCCATAAACGGAATTCATCTAAATTACCTTCATAGTTGTTACTGCCAATTTGCAAATAAGAACCAGTTTCCCATTCGGTATCATCCGTTTGAAGTGACATACTAACAAATGTTGTAATTCTAGTACCATTTGTTGTTGCCAATAAAACTTCAAACCAAGAAGATGAATCTGGATTATTATGTCTATTAATTAAAACATTTGAATAATATTCTGTTGAAACAGGAAAATCTAAACTTCCTGTTTTATAATCAGGTCCATATGCATATGGTTCGTCATTAATATATGATATATAATATGATGCAGTTACAGAACCACTTGCAAATGGTTCATCAAAATATGTACTCGTTGATTTATCACCACCAAAGTTTAATTCTAATTTTGCAAAAGAGCCGGTTGTTTGAACTAAATCTAAACTCCATTCACTACCACTAATTAATGTATATGATGGATTTGGTCTATATGTTGGTTTGAATCTAAATTCAATAGCGTTTGGATAATCACCAACACCAGGTATAACTTTCCAAGGTACTCTTACATTTGAATCATCTTTTAAATAAATTGCTGCCGTTCTATCTTCAAATGTAAATTTGCTACTACCACCTTTTGTTGGATCTTGAGGTCCGCCAAACTCCATTATTGTCAACATAGATTGTGGTACTCCATAACAAGCCATTACAGCTTTCATAGCTCTACCAGTTCCTTTATGCTTTAGTAAGTAAGGTAAGTTATTTAATATTCTTCTCCAAACCTCATTGTTTGCATCCTCTAAACTTCTTCCGTATTTATAACCACCATCTTGAGTTGTACCAAATGCATATTCCCATAAGAATTGTGAATCAAATGCTCTTTTACCTCTCCAACCCAATGAATCTAACATTTGATATATCATAGCATTTGATATACCAATATCTTGCTTATGTTCTAAATTTTTATTAGCTTTTAATGCATTTATGTAACACCATAATATATCAAAGTGTTGCCCAATCATATCTAAGAATAATAAAAACTCATCGTTTTCATAATCCTCTACCAAATATTCAGGCATATTATTTTTCATTGAATGTGGATTATCCACATCAAACAATGCACCAGAATTTGATGCAAAATTTAACCAACTAATTGAAGCAGCATTTTGCCATGACCTAATAACTCTGAATACGTTGCCATTTGGTGCTACATAGTTTTCTTTAGGAAATGCCAATGGATGTTCAGTTTTATACAACCATTTTTCAAAACCATCAAAACTTCTTACTAAATTATTTATCTTTGTAGCTAATGCTTCTAATTCTTCTGTTTGAGATAAACCTTTTTGTTGATAAACTTCCCAGTTTAAAGAATACAAACTATCCTCAGTAAGAATATCTTCACCACCATCAATTTCAGGAGTACCAGCACCACCAGCATCTTCAGTTAATAATGATGCTTGTAAAGTTTCATATGGTGGTGTGAACGTATCAGCATATAATTCTTTATATTTAGTTGTTAAATTTTCTAATACCTTTAATTTATAATAAAAATTATTTGCTCTTTCTTCACCAGAACCAAAATGTACAAAATTATCCCAAACATAATCAGAACCACTCACATATTGAATATTAAGTTTTTCTGTATCTATTGTATTTTGTTCTGCAAACTTATTAATTAAATCAGTTGATGTTTGAGAACCACTTGCTATTAATTCATCAAAAACTTTAAAACCAATACCATTATCAGCTTCTAATGAAAAATTAGGTCCTTTTAATGGTGGGCAAAAAGATGTATCAACTCCACTTATTGTAATCGTTTCAACAATAGGATTTGCTTGTACTTTTGAAATCCAAACTTGTTGATTTGGTTGTACCGATGTTGGTAATGGTTCATATAATTTTAAAATTAATGAACTATTATGACCAGTCCAAGTTGTAATTACTTTATTATCACCTTTACCTAAATGCAATAAGTGTGTTAAATACTTTGATGTATCTGTTGCGAATACCGAATCATCAAATTGATTAACAAATCCTTCTATTATTCTACTGATTGCTATATCTCTTGGTATGGTTAAATCACCTTTATCAAAATTAATTGTTATTAATTCTGTTTTACCAATTACAACTTCTTTACCTTGTTCGTTATACGGAACTAATTTTAAAGTAATTGATATTTTATCTGCATCTTCGAATGTAGAATTACCATCAAATTTTAATAATTCTTGAAAGTTTAAATCTACCTTTCCAGAAGATACTGCTTTAATATATTTATCTGACCCGGCTTTGTATATTCTAACATAATCAGTATTTACCGAATCGTATAAAATGGAAAAATTAACATTAGTACCAACATAATCAGGTCCAAATAATTCAGATGGATATACTATATTTCTTATATCAGGTATACCAACATATGATTCATCAACCACATTTATTGTTAATTCTACAAATTCACCATCACCTCTACTATTTGATGGTACTATTACAACTTTATATGAACCAATTACATTAAATGTATTTGCTGGAATAACTGCTACAAATTGTTTTGCTTCCGATGGTTCAAAGTTAAATTCTTTTTGTCCAATATAAATTTTTACATTAGATACTTCTGTTTCTTTTATTAATCCAATTGGAAAATCAGCTTTTGAATTTATATTGTATTCTCTTTTTGTTTCTGGATTTGATAAAGAAACTCGTGCAAAATCAATAGTTTGTGCTACTGGTATTTCTTCTACTGTAATGTTTAATACATCGCCAGCATCGCTTGGTGAATATCCCCAATTAGAACCATCACCCAATACATCCGGAGTCCAAGTAACTTTATAATTACTATTACTTGTTAGTGTATATTCTATAAAAACTATTTTATATCGGCTAGAAGTTGTTTTTATTATGTATGATGCAGGTCTAGTTAATATAATATCGTTAGTACCACTTTTAACTTCACTTGCTAAATTACTTCCTAAACCAATTCCTGTTTTTACAATTTCAATAGAATTATCCGCTCCCTGCAGATTTATTTTTACGTTAGCAGTAGTATTTACAACTTCAATTGGCGGGTCTTCTTTTACTACAACTGGTTTTAACTGACTAAAATCTAGTACCTTTATTCTTTCATCTATATTGTATTGAAATTCTTGAGTATTACCGTCAACTAAATAATCAATTTTTAAAGTATATAATGGAGTTGATGAATATGTTAATTGTGTATTTGATAAATCTATTAATCCTCTTGTTGCATATCCAAATAAACTCTCATATGGATTTACATTTATACCATAATTATAATTTGGATTTGCTACTACACTTAAAGTATATTTTTCAGCAGTAAAATATCCTTGCTTTTCTATTGTAATATCAATGTTATTAAGTAATACTTCACTTAATTTTACACTTATTACATGTGGGGTTACTTGAAATGTATTTGAACCATTTAATAAAATAGATGCATCTTTTACATTAGATGTAATGCGTAAAGCATATTGAGTATCTACGTTTGGAGTTCCACCTTGATTTGTAATAGGAACATATCCAATATTTGTTGTTCCACCATTAGGTGTTGTTACAATAGTATCACTAACCGTTGGTATGGCTACACCAACAAATCCATAATCAGGCGAACCTATTACAGATGCACTACCGCCACCACCAAAGGAAACCCCTTGAATAGGCATAGCATCATTTAATAAATAATTATTAAATTGGGTGTTATCACCAAATCCACTATCAAATGCCTGTTCGTTATTTGCTACCATTAGTTAATAAATATTTTATCTTATGTTTTCTCTTTGAGCCACATCAAATTCAAAAACTTGCTCTCTACCAAAACCAGTACCGAAATCTCTTTCAATAAAACCACCACCACTTCTACCACCGCCGCCACCATAAACTGGTGTAGGTGTTGTTGGAGCTGGTGTTTCTATTATAACAGGTTTTTCATCTGATATTGGTTTTATATCTGGGGATTCAATAGGTACTTTAATTTCTATTGGTATATCAGGTTCTACCGGAGTTCCTATTTTTGGTTCATCTACAACAGGAAATTCTATTTTTATTTTTTCTTTTAATTCTAATTCTTTATCGTTTAAAATTGGTTTTTTTATTTCTATAATTTTTCTTTCAGGAGGCGTTGTATCTATTTTAGTATTAGATTCATATCTTTGAGTTACCTTTCCAACTTCATCCAAACTAGCATCTATTCTATTTGTAGATGTTGCTTCTGTTTTAATATCAATTTTTGTTAAATAAAAATCAGTAGCATTTGCTAATAAAGTTTTACAAATATCTTTTATTTCGTTTTTAGATAAATCTAATTTTGGTTTTGTTGTTAATGGTTTACCATAGTTGTTACTTGTTACAATAGAATTTCTATTTGTAAATGCATATATAGCAGATTCTACAAACTTATTATAAATCTTTGTAGCCAACGAATCAAAATTACTTATTTTATATTCAGCTTTTAATTTTTCAAACCAAGCAGAACTATATTTTTTTGTTAAAAATTCAGATATAGTTATTGGTGTTATTTGCTCTATAAAAACAAATGCAGAGTTTATCACATCATCTCTAAATTGTTGATTTGCAATAAACATACTATATCTTTTTTCTAATTCAGGATTATTATATGTTGCATTTCTTATTGGAAATAATCTAACTTCCGTTCTTGATGGTGATATTTCTGAAATCCAAAGTTTGTCTTGATTTTTCTCACTACCTACTCTTTTATTTAATAAAGTAATTTGAGTTTTAAATATACCATTATCATATCCAGACTCTCTAAGTAATCTTTCAGCATCTACAAAATATTCTGATGGGAATTTGTTTTTTTGAAATAATGTTCCTTCTGCAACTAAAAAATAATCTTTAATATTTTGTGTTGTCATTGGTACATATCTAACCAATTCATCGTTTATTTGTGGTAACTGATTATCATTTATATCATACACTATAAATTCAATAGCATCACTTTCACCAAACCCAAAAAAAGTTTGTAAATTACCTTCCTCAAAAATTTTTCTATCTTTTGAGTTTATTCGGTATCCCTTATAATCAATAATATCTTTAAAAGTTTTTATTGCCATTTTAATTTATTTTAGCCACCCCATTGGTTTCCTCTTTGTTTTTGTAATTCAACTGGTAAATTTAATACACCTAGTTCACTCTTAAATACAATATTTCCATTGTATGGGGTATCTCCAACTGTTCCAAATCCGGAAGTAGGTGCAAAATCATCTACCTTATCGTTTTTTGTTGATAATTTAAAACCTAAATTTTGACCAGGAGTTAATGTTATAGAACCTATGGGATTGAAGATACCAGCAATTGCACCATCTTGTGTTATATTTACAGTTACTTCATTCTTAGTAAAATTAACAATTCTAATTTCAGGTCCATTAATCCAAACACCTTTTCCATCATCCTTAGCTCTTGCTCTAAAAGTAATATCTGGGTATGATTTATCTGAAATATTTACCACTTTTACACCAAAATCATCAGATACTTTAAATCCTTCTTGTATTTTTGCAGCTTTACCAAATAGTTCTTCTCTTAATTGTTCTACTTGCTTTTCCAATGTTTGATTTCTTGCAAATAATGAAACTCTTTGAATTGATTCCGCAGTTGCTTTTTGTATTGAATTTTGAAGTTCTACAATTGTACTACCAACTTTAGAATTTGCTTGTTGAGTTTGATTTTCTGCCGATGCTACTACCAAATCTTTTGCATCTAATTGTACTAATAAACTTTGTGTTACAATTTCCAATTCTTTTACTTTAGCTCTTAAGTCTAAAATTTCAGTATTTAATTGGGTTATAATTACATCTCTATCAGCTATTTCTTGAAGTGCTGCATCATACAAACTTTTTAAAACCATTTCTGGTAAAACCGGCGGTTCTACTGGAATTAATTCTATAATAGTAGTATCAATTGATTTTAAAAGTTCTGATTCTTTATATTTTGGTTTTGTTAATTTACCAGTTACTATACCATCATCTACAACAGACCCGCTGAATATGTGGACTCCAAACGAGTTTTTAGTTTTAATGGCTAATGAACCACTAACTAAAATTTCTCCAACTTTTTGTTCGTTTTTTAATCCAGTTTTCAACATCTTTAATCTTTTACAAGTTTAAATGTCAATTCATCATCAAAATATTGAATCTCTCCGTTTGAATCAACTTTAAATTCTATTTTATACACTCTACCAGCTTCCCAGTTTGAAAAATTTGGTTTAATATAATTTCCTTCAGAATCACAACTAACTTTAGAATATTCACTAAATGGTACGATAATATCATTTGATGCAAAATCTCTAATTTGATAATATGTAGTTTGTGGAAGATATTTTGTTGTACTATAAGAAAATTTATTTGTAAAAGTTTTTAAAGGATATAACTCTCTACCGAAAATTCTAAATTTTGGAGTAGTTCCAACTTTATATTCATTTTTTAAATTTGAAATACCTACTTTAATATCAAATGATTCCAATGCCGATAAAGAACCAGACACAAAAGTTTGGTCATCCCAACCCACTCTAATTTTTGGTTGATATATTGTATTTGTTTCTTTACTAAATAATTTTATAATACCATAATCCATAGTATCGCTTTCAACAGAATTTGAATTATCTGCGTTTGCGAATTTTAACATAAATCCATCATTTGGTATAGAACCACTCATCCAAACTCTTAACATTGATTTTACATCCATATCAATATCAGCCGTTTGATAATCAAAATTTTGAGATGCACCATAATTAATCCACCAAGTACCACCAATACCATTGTTTATACTAGCAGTAGTATATGAATTAAAATTATTTTCTAACCAATCTAATTTAGAATCGCCTTCTCTATAATTCCAAGTAACACCCTGAGTTGATATATTATCAAAACGAGTTCCTTTACCCATTTCCCAACTACCACTAATTGGATTTGCGTATATTGAATATTTTAATGGAATTTCTTCTGATTGGGTTTCCTTCATTATCAGTCTAGCATCTCCCATAGAAATACTACCATTTGATAATGATTGTGACAAGTATCCTAATTCAAATTTTATTAAAGTATGTGAAACATCCTTAATGTTACCATAATAAATTTTGCTTATTTCTAATATTTCATCTAACCCAGTATTTTGGTTGGGTTGTTGAAGATAAATTGTTGCATCTTTTGATGCTGTTAAAAAATAGTATGCCATTATCTTACTCTACCTTTTATATCTGAGTCAGGAAACTTAATTTCGAAAACCGAAGGGTCTAAAGATGGATAAACAACCTTATCTTTAGTTGCAGCCTCTATGTTATATGAATTTGGTGAATATTTTCCACCGCATTTATTTGTTATTTTCAATGATGGTACGGATGAAACACCCTCAACATTTGCTATAAGTAATTCAACTTCACTCAAATTTATTGTTTGATTAAAAGTCCAATTATCTATTGAGAAATAATCCTTTAATTCATTTATACATTTTAAAAGAACTTCACTCTTATTGTAATTACTGAATACTATAATTTCAAATTCAAGTCCAATGTTTATAACAAACCCATCATTCATATTAATACCATCGGTAAGAATTCTATACTCATTTAAATAAGTCTTTAAATTTTCTTTAACGCCTCTATTCAAATTTGTAAGTTTGCCATTATTATCATATCCCAATAAATAAAGATTTATTGCAAATGGATTGTTTTTTTCATTTTCATTTGAAGTCTTACCAATTAAATATTTTGTAATTTCTTCTTTTATACTTTGTTGACTTGGTTCTTCTGAATCTGGTTTATTAACAAAACTCATAACCAAATCCGTAAATTCTTGCAAATGATTTGGTGATGCTAATATAGAAGATGGAGAGTTATTATCTAAAGTACCATCAGCAACAGCGTAAGCTTTTGCAACCGCTCCATATTTTGCAGGCATAGATAAAGCTCTTACTTGATAATCTTTTGCGGTTACTGCTCTATTTTGTGCACCAAAAAATGCTAATGCGTTTTGTCTTATTTCTTCTAAACTTTCTGCACCTCTACCACCGGTTGCAGGTACTTCATTATCAATAGCTACTGAACTTTTAACTGTATTATATATTGCTTTTTCTGCTGATGTGAATGCTTCGGTATCTTCATCAAATTCAATTTTATTTACCTTTGTAAGTTCACCAACAGTTATATTTGATGCTACACCACCACCAACTAAATACTTAACAGTCATAGTTGTATTTGATGGAGATGTACCATATGTTTTTGTTTTCAAAAAGTTAGTTGGGTCAAATGATTCTTCTAATCTATCTATTGAGTTTGGTAATCCAAGTCCAACATTTTTAAGATTTGGAATCAATTGTTCATCACTAGCTGAAGAATCCCCTGCACCAAATTGAATAGATGTTGTGTTATCTTGATTTACTTTGGCTACAAATCTTCTAGATGTTTTAATTGTTTTTAATATGAATGGTACGGTTGTTTTAAACTGATATAAATCAGGATCGTTCTTTTCTAAATTTGGTTCATCAATAAAAACCATTTCTTGTGCTAAATAAGGAACTTCATACCATTTATTACCATTACCATCTCTAACATCATATATATCAACTACATTAGTATCATCCAAAGTAATTTTTTGGAAAGGAGAATATGCATCAAAAGTTACTTCTTTTTGCTTTAATTCACCTGATATGGCTTGTACATATTTTTTAACTAAGTAAAATAATGGTTCACCAGTATTTGCATCTCTTTGATAGATTGTTATTTCTCTATCAGTTTCATCAGCAAAATCAACTAAATCGGTTGTTCTAAAAATTATACCAGCTTTAGATGATTTACTAAGCATACCTTCTTTAATTCTTAAATAATATTTTGAATCAGGTTTATTGTTTACACCAGTCCCAACAGAAGGTACTAATTGATAAACAGATAATGTAGTTACGGCTGGCGAGGATACTTTTGGTTTGTATCCCAAATATTGTGATAATGCCAAAACACTTTGTGGGTCTTCGGCATACACCATTAACGATTCTTTTAAAGTATCATCAATATAATAAGAAAGTGAATCACCAATATACGATGCCATTTCTATAAACATCATACCAGGCGATGATTCATTAAAATCAGAATATGTTTTTGGAAAATAAGTTTTTGCAAACTCAATAAGGTTATTTCTAAAAGATGCAAAATCTTTATTAAGATATTTTATATCTTTTCCTTTATTTTTAAAATTTCTATTTGTTATCGTTATTGACATATTCTATTTATTATGCAGCTACTTTAAATGTTACTGTATTTAATTCAGCATTACCTAATATACTAAACTTAATTGATATTTTTACCGAATTAGTATCTTTATCATAATTAGATGCTTCAACATCAATTTGCTGAATCGTTATATAAGGTAACCAAGTTTCTATCGCTGTTGTAATAGTTTCTTCTATTTTACCAGCTAAACTATCATCATTAAAATCAAATAATAATTCTTGTAACCCACTTCCAAATTCAGGCTGCATTACTCTTTCGCCTTTTTTGGTTAGTAATAAATTTTTTATATTAGAACTTGCTTGCTCAAATGTTTTAAAACTTTGATTAAATGCAGTATTTCCTATTTGTATAGGCAATGTTATACCTACCGCAAAATCATCAAACTTTTTGGTATCTTGTACAAGCTTTTGTCCTAATACTACTGCCATTATTTCTTAAATCTTTTAACAAGCTCAGAATAATCTCTATTCAATGCTTTGTCTAATTCAGGTACACCGGTTTGAACACCCAATCCACTTTTTTGTGCTCCACCACCAGCGAAATCACCATAACCCATTTTTTCTGCCATTGCGGTTCTACCCACAATTGAACCCATATCACCCTGTCCAAAACTCATAGTTCTAAATCCACCATCGTTTGAAACAGCTGTTCTAGTTTCATTTAATATTTGATTAATCATTGGATTTTTGCTAAATTCTTTTGGTTTTGGTTGAACTACTTTTGTAGTTTCTTCACCCAAAATAGCTTTAGCCATACTTAATCCAGTATTTTTTGGTTGTTTTTGTTCAGCCAATACTTTCTTCATTTCAGTCTTTACTGTTTCCTTAATTAATGATGGTAATTGTTGTTTCAATTCCTCTTTAATAAGGATTTGTATGGCCTTTAATAATTTTTCAGTATCCATATTGTCTTATTTGTTATGTTTATAAATATTTGAATTGATTATTTTTGGGATTTACGCCCACAAAGTGTTATCTTTTTGCAAATCTGTCCAATAACTTGTAAACTTTCTGGTTCTGTCATCCAATCCATTATAACCACCATTTATTCTTTTTGTTATTACTTTAATTGTGGTTGTTGTTGAATCTTTACATTTTTCACCCAATCTATTAGATTTCCAGAACATACAAGCAGTATCTGCGTAATACTTAGAACCAACTATCGTAGGGTTTCCTTCAAAATCTGCACCAGCAGCTGGTCCAAATTTTCTATAATTAGCTCTACCTGTTAATTGAATATATCCCCTTCCTTTATATCGTTTACCATCACCAGTTTGTGTGTTTCCCAAATCCTTTCTACCCTCATAAGCAGCGCCAGAAGCTAATTCTTCTTTATAAATATAGTTGCCAGATTCATGAGCGGTTTGTGCTAAAAAATGAGCCCTTTCTAATGGAGTTCTAGCTATACCATATTTTCGCATAGCCAAAACTAATTCATTTGGTACTTTTAATTTACTTTTAAAATTTGGTTCTTGTTGTATGTTATTTTTTGGCTTTTCTTCTTCCGTAAGTGGTGGGTCTGG
>JACCDW011145862.1_pt1 | contig 11687 bp, 18 predicted proteins | sample 7449781 | NCBI WGS metagenome assembly JACCDW01 (sample SAMN15323449, study PRJNA562643) | freshwater metagenome | isolation source: river surface water | place: USA:Blue River Watershed | collected 2017-08-18
CATTGGCTTGATTGGCGTATGGTCGCCGTGGACGGCAAACCACCCAGGTGCGAGCTGCATAGGCTTCTTGTGAAAGGTGATGCCAAGCTCATCAAACTTCATAAACTTTTCGAAGCGCAACTCAGGCAGGGACAAGAAGCTCGGAATCTTCTTCATGATTATGTTGTACAACCTGTCCGTGTGATTAGAACGGATGCAATCAGAAACCTGCAACTCCCAAAGAAGGTCAACGCAGCGGTCTCGGTCATCACCGAGCGATTGCTCATAAGCTTGTGGCGTACCTTCTGACCATTTGCTGATTGTCTGAAAGTCAATCTCGTCGCCGATGGTTACAACCTGGTCGGGCTTAAAGGCAGAGATAAAGCGGGCAATATTGCGTGTGACGTGTACGTCCTCAAAAGGGACTTGAAGGTCGCTGAGAATAACTATTTTCTTAATCTTCGTCGTCCTCGTATGGGATGCGGTCGATGCGATTAGGCAGGTCAGGGATAATCCAGTCAGGGAAGCTCTCATGGTCAGTAATCATGAAAAGCGCAATACCTTCACTGAACCCGGCCTTGCGAAGACTTTTGTAATACTCGTTCAACGCAATACACCAAGCATCTAAAGCATTGTAAGTGTCTAGGTCTATGACCTTCTTCTTAGCCATGTCTTTATTATCGGTCTAGAAGTATGTTGTAAATCTCATCGACACGGGTGTTTAGGCGTTTAATTTCTGAGAGCAGGTGAGTGATGACGTACCCTGCCAGTCCTCCCAGGATGCCTAAGCTTGCAAAGTAAAGAGTAAAGAAGTCGCTCTGTGTCATCGTTTAGGGCTCGCATATCCAAAGACCCCAGCCAAGACAGCCCAAAGGATTGAGCGATAGTCAAGCGCGAAGTTCGACGCACCCCAGGCAGCTAAGAAAGCTCCGGCTGTAAGGATTGCAGGGTTTTTCATGTTCATTTATTTTCCTCCGAGAAGTGGGACTTGAAAGAATGAGCCGTCCTCTTTGCCTTTAGTAGAAAAAGAAACGTGGAGGTGAGAGGAATGAGGATTGCTTCCGCGATAAGTAACCCAACGCCATAACGTCTTGGCGCTACAGATTTTCTTGTCAAAGATAAGGTACTTGATGCGCTTGTCTTTTCTTGCTGCAAGACGAATCTGATTAGCAAGGTCGGGCATAATGTCCGGCTTATTGGATGAATTAGCCAAACCTCTGTCCACGTCGATGGCAAATACCCAACCTTCATCAGTTGGGATGTGGTCAGACTTCCCGCCAGCCATGTGTCGAGCGTCAGCAATCCAACCATCTGAACGTCTATCTCTTTCGGGAAACGCGTCGTCAATTTGCTCTCGTAACTGAACGCCCGCCTTGCATAGTTTTGAACTCATGCCAATAGAGCAGCTACTTCATCAGAGGTAAGACCGAGCTTTGCTAGGACTTCCTGCTTCTTGGCTTCAAGTGCTGCCTTTGCAGCCTCTTCTTCTGCCTTCTTCTCGGCTGCTAACTCTGCTTGGTAAGCGAGTTCTGCAACCTCGGCATCGGTCAATTCAATAATTGACTCTTCGCCTGTCTCGCAGTTGATTTCGATTCGTGTTGGATTAGGCATTTTTGACTCCATATAGATAGGCGGTTGAGTATTGTGCAAAGTTGTCACCATTTCCGCTAAAGATGGTGAGTTGATTTATTGCTGTTGTTTGAGACCAAAGGTTAGCGTTAAAATATGCATAAGCAGTCGTTCCATTGTTTTCTGCTACTGAATCCACTGATATTGATTTATTGGTAGAGCCAGCATAGTTTGGGATATAGAGTTCCTGATTTGCAAAAGTGTTGGACGTTGCCCCAGTTGCGGGAATATCGCCAATATATGACACTGTAAGGCTTCCCGAAGCGGCGGACGCGCCATTACCGCTGAGGTATCTATTGCTCATATTAGCGGTCGAGTTATTCACCTTGAGTTGAGTGTTGTCCCAAGTAGAAGCCGCTCGGCTTGAACGCGCACTGATTTTGAGAACAAGGTCAGTGTAAGTGCTAGGGATTGACGTAAAGTCAATAGAAGCCGCCCCACCTGCTCCAACTGTGCTTGATGCGATTAACTCAAAAGTATTTGGCATTATGCGCTCGCAATTCCGTAAAGGGTAAAGGTAGTTCCCGTGTTCATAGAACCAGCCGTAGCCACAATGTCCACTCGGTTGATAGCGGCAGTTGAACGCCACATTCCCACTTGAGCCGATACTGCTTCTGCCGAAGTGTTAGACCTGTTTAGTGCAGTCTTGTTTGTTGTGCTGTTTGAGTAGTTGAAAATCTGCACAATTTTTGTGTATTGGGTGGTTGAACCATTACCAATAAAGATGCCAGTAGAGTTTGAGGCGCGACCTGAACCAGCATTAGAACCATCTCCATAAAGGTCTGTATAGCTGTAGTTGCTCGCTGAATCATTGTTAAAGCGGACAAGGTGATTGTTTGTGCTGGTTGCTGTACCTGCGATGACTAGAATTAAATCTGTGTAGGTTGATGCAATACCTGAAAAGGTGACTGTGCTTTGTGCGCTTCCAAGCGTGGTTGTCGCTATCGGCGTGTAAGTAGAACCGGCTGCCATGATTACCCCTTAATCCCGTATAGTGCGAACTGTGCGCTAGTTGTCCAGTTACCGCCGCCTGATGTAAAGGTAATGCTAGAAATTGCATTAGTATTAAACCAAGCGCCTGAAATTAAACCTACAGTTCCCGAGCCGTTGTAATCGATACCGCCCAACAGTCTAAGAGTCTTGTTCTTTGATGTGTTTGCGTAGTCCAGCAAGTCAATTACATAAACGCCATAAACGTTTGAGGCTGTGCCGTTCTCAGGGTTAAAGTAAGGAACAATGGCTGTGCCGCTTGTATATGACTGCGCTCCTGCTGCTGAGCCGTTTCCTGTGAGTCTGTGGGTGGCGTAGTTGCCGCCGATGTCGCCGTTCATAGTAATAAGAACGCTTTGTTCTCCTGAGCCGCTGCCCGTATTGCGCATTAAAGTGCGAATCTGTAAATGCTTATAGGTTGATGGAATAGAGCTAAATGTAATAATGCCGCTTGAGCCTGTTCCTGATGCAGTCGCAATAGACTCATAAGAGTTGGTAGCTGCCGCTACCCCTGTTCCATGAATCGCAGCTATTTGATTAAGCAATTGCGCCCACCACATACCAAGTGTCTGTTGCTGTCTTGATGCAGACGGCTGATTTGTATTGACCTAGTGTTGGCTGAGCAGCGGTAGCGCCCGCGCTTAGCACTGTCGTAGTTCCTGAAGTGACTGCCTTAATTGTGCAAGTGCCAGCACCAATGTTGAGGACTGTAATGGCTGTGCCTACTGGGAAGGCGACCGACGCGTTGGTTGGGATGTTAAAGGAAATGGCTGTCGCCTTGTTCATGAGCTGGAGAGCCTGGTATTGGTCAGCTGCCACGGCTGTGTAGTCAGTGGTGTTGGCTGTTCCCACTGTAAAGGTAGGGAGCGAATTGTAAGTTGCGGCTGTTAATACGTCGCCTGTAGTGACTGGAAAGGTTGCCATGTTGCTCCTAGTAGCTCAATGTAGATTGTCCGATTATACCCCAATTAGAGCTTCCAATAATGAAAGCGTCTAATATAGGTTCTAGCGTGGTGACTGTAACTTGCATTTTGTTGGGAGCGATGTCCCAGGCAAATCCGTGGCTCTGAAGGGTCTTCACAATTGTCGAACCTTCTTGTGTCGTGTTGGTGATTGTCAATAAATCAAAATAGTCGAGCCCAATCATTGTGTCGGTTGGGACGGCAGGGTCTAGCAAATCGACTGTCATTTCGTCGATTCTGATTGTTGTCTCTTTGCGGGTGTTGACGTAGTTTTGAGCAATACCCAAAACAATGTCGTCGGTCTGTGCTACAAGGTTTTCTTGTGTCAAAGAGTGTGGGAAGTATTTGTCGATTGAAGATTGGCTGAAAACGTTTTGAGTAGTACCCCCGGCGCGGGTGAACTTCACGTCATTAATAATGAGTTTGTCATCGAACTGATACTTGACGGCGCGATAAGGGATACCACCTGTTTGATTAAATTCAATTGGTGTTTTACCTAGCGTTGAAGCCACTTCAGAGCGAGACTTGAAAACGGCAGTGCCATCCGGTGACATATAAAATGCCCCGAGCCCTTCTGAGAATTCTGCGTTTTTGACAGCTTCTAAGCTTGTGCGGATTGTGCCAGGGTCAGCGATACAGGTTGTCACGCCTGTTGAAATTGAGCGCATCGAGGTAGGCCATTGAACGTCATCAAGAATCTTATTGATGCGAGTGCCTGTGTCTTGACCCGCTGCCGTGTCTGCCACTGTTGCCACGTTAGCCATCTGTAGAAGGCGAAAGCCGTCACTACAAAGGATGTCAACGTAGGCAGTTTCCTGGCCTTGAGGGAAGTAATAGCGGTAGTCGGTGACGTAGCCTGAGAATAGAAAATGCTCAGCTGTGTCAGTGGTAGCTGAGATGCGCAGCTTACGCAGTGGAGTTAGATAAGGGTAATACGGCGAGGTAACTGATTGGGGGTTGAAGAAACCTTGAGGGTCTAATACGCGGACAACGGCAGTGCCAGCTTCAAAAGTATCTTTCATGATGTTTCTACCACGGCGAACCGAAATAGAATAAACGTTTGGAGTCAGGTCAACTGTTGGGATTACCACGTCAGATGAGCCAAAACGACTTACACCAATTACGCCGCTGTCCGGCGAACCAATAATGAAACCCGCCCCGAACGTTGCGCCCGAGCTAAAGTCGAACGAGACAGCTATTTGAGCAGGTAGCGTCATCCCGCGAAGCCGCCTGTCCTACGATTGATGTAAGCCGCGTTGCCAGTTGAAAGAGATTGGTTTTGTAGGCTCTTAGCAATTGCGTTAGTCAAATCGCCTTCGCCCACAATGCGAAGCTCTAAGCTGCCAGCCTGGCCGAATGGTGTTCCCATGCTGTCAACGTATGACCCGGCCTGGCCGAATGGAGTGCCAATTGAATCTACAAATGAACCCGCTTGACCAAAAGGTGTCCCAATATTAGTAGGTAGGTTTTTGTTTGTGACTGTAATGCTGTCATTAGCAATCGTCAGTGTGCTGCCGCCCCCGCCCGTACCAGTTGCAGCAGCCGGAGTGGTTGTAGGAAACTTAAGGCTGTTGAGCTTGTCCTGAAATTTGATAATCCATTCATCTAGGAAAGCAAAAGGATTCTTGATTTTTGCGTCTCCGATTGACAGGAAGTATTGATACAACCCGCCTGTCTTGTCCTGAGCCATAAGAATGTCTTTAGTTAACTTTGTAGCCAAGTCAGCGTTACCATTCAAGATTGCGGCCTGAGCTTCAAGACGCTTGCGGTCTGATTCAGAAACGTCTCGCCTTAAAGCTGCCAAGATTTGAATTTGGTCTATGTCAAAGACTGTGCCAGCCTTCTTCAGCGCAGCTTGCTTCTTCTGCTCATTAGTAATCTTCTTCAGCGAATCCATCTGTTGCTTGTAAAGCTTGGCCTGTTGCGCTTCAATCTTTTTGAGAGCTGCGTCATTAGACATTGAGCTTCTGAATAATTCTTGACCAGGCTGAGCAGCTGGCGCTGACTGCTGAGGTTGTGCTGAACTAAAGCCCAGGTAAGCTTGTCCAAAAGCTGCAACGGCTTTCTTCAAGGTGTCAGCCATTTCAATAAGGCCAAGACCAAAAGCATCAATAAGGAAGCCAAGGCGACGAGCGCCTGAAGATTGGTCACCGGATGCGCCCGCTAAAGTAAAGAGTGCCTTGCCAGCATTTTCCTGGAGGTTATTCCAGGCGAGTGAGACAATACCTAATTGCCCCGCGTAGCTGTTGAGGTAAGCCGCGCTTGAGCCTGTAAATTTGCTATTAAGAATATCCTGCAACTCAGCAAATGATTTAGTCTGAAGCTGAGCTTGTGTCAGACCAAGTGAATATTTACGCAGTGAACGAACCTGACCATAGTAAGCCTTTGCCAAATCTTCTGAGACTGAGCCCAATGATTCTCCTGTACCGCGTGAGACTTCCATCGCTGTATTGAGGATAGATTGCGACTGAGCAATCGAGCCTGTTTGCTGCAATAGGCGCTGGAAAGCCGGACGAAGCTCATCGTCTGCGATTTTAGATGTTTGCTCAAGATTCTGAATGTAGTCAGCAATATAAGGATTAGCAAACTCAAGCCCTAGATTCTTAACTGCCACTGTCAGTCTGTTTGCTGCCGCTTCATCCTGGACAAAAGCATTGAGAGAAGTCTTGGCGAAGCGACCAATTGCATAGGTGCTGAAAGCTATACCCATGCCACGGCCTAGCTTGGCGACTGTCTTTTCTAGTCTTTGCGCAGCTGTTGTGGCTTGGTTGAAGGCGGCTTTGCCTGTAAATTCTGCCGAAATATTTATGGCTACATTACTCACGCGGCTCTCCTTATATCGACCATCTCGGTGCGCTTATTGAATTGTGATGTTGTGCTTTCGATTGCCTTGAAGACAGCCGCGTTTGCTTTGCCTTGAGTCTTAGCCCAGGCTCTAAAAATCAAACGGCCTGTGTTTTTCTTTGAGCCGTAGAGTTGACCAAGATTAGAGATGAACTGATTACCAGCTCGGGGATTGACAGAGCGTGAGACACCCTTCGACGCACCTCCGGCGCTCGGCCCGACCCAATCTTGACCTTGTCCATTCTTGCGTCCAGCTGTTTCAAAGATTGCTCCGGCGGCTGATTTGTTTTGAATTCTGATTGTGTTGACAAATCCAAATCGATTTGGCTTGCTCGGAGTTGTCTTGTAAATGATGCCGCGCTTTATCTCGTTTGCATCATAAATAGGGAATGAACCCTTGCGAAACATAGAAGTAGCGCTTGTGATTGTGCGATTCTGAGCTGAGCGCCATCCGGACATTGGAGATTGCGAAGGTACAAAACCCCTGGCATCTGCAACGATTGGCTTGAGAATGACTCCTAATTCGCGGGTTAGCTCTTTAGCCAAATCCGGCGCGTATTGGTTAAGCGCCTTTCGAAGTGCGACCGCGCCGACCACTTCTGTAGGCATTTTCCCGCTCCTTCGCTAAATCCTTCAATACGTCTATGTGTGCCTTAAATGCTTCAGGTGTTAATTCGATGATAGAGCTGAACGGGACTCCGTACTCGTAGCTAAGGCGAGCTGCCAAGTACGTTATCGAGTCCCGTCCAACTATAAAGGGTCTGACTCTAAGACTTCGACTGATTTCAAAGTCTCGAGAAAACCTTCACCAAATGGTTTTACTGATTCGCCTGAACGCCGAATAGCGTCCCAGGCTAACCAATAAACGTCACTCTGTTTTTGGTCTTCAATCATCGCTTTCATGAAGCCCTTTTTGGCATACTGTTCGAAGCTCCACTCGAGCGTTGGAGTAATTTCATACTCCGTCGCTTGTCCGTCAGCCCTTGTAACTTTTAACTTTGCCATTTGTTAGCCCTTTCGTTTGCTTACCAAGACCCGGTTGAGTCCTTGGCTGGAATTGTTTGGCATGGGAAGGTGACGCTCATTGTCTTGATGTCGCCTGTAGCTCCGTTAATTGGCTGGATGCCGTTAACGAAAATCTGTCCGCTGTAGAGGATGTTTGTAGCTGAAACAGCTGCTGAGTCATCCTGAATCGCCTTGAAGTATGCTGTTTGACCTACAAGTCCATTGAGAGTCTGTAGGGTTGCAGATGTAGCAGGGTCGATAAGGAAGTCGATTGTTAATGAGCCTGAATATAGCCCAGCAACTACCTTGTGAGATGAATCGCCCATCGCTGTAACTTCTAGGGTGTCGTATGTGTCGTCGAATGAAAAGGATGTAACCCAATCACTCAAGTCGATGTTTGCAGGTGAAGATGAGCCAATCTTAAAGCCCACCTTGTTATTCATGCCTACTGCCATTTTTATTCCTCTTCTTTCTTAGTGGCTGGCTTTGATTTTGCTTCTTCTTTCACTTGGCCTATCTTAATCAAGAAAGCCAAATCTTCGTCTTTTTCTACTGACATGCTAGCTCCATTCCGTGAAAATGCTCAGTGCAATATCGCAGGTGAGCAAATCGCCTGTAGTTGATTCATATACCGATGGGATACTGACTGACCCAATTCGGAATTTTAGAGAGGATGCGTTTATCTTTGTCATGACTGCGACAATCATGTCTTCAAGCCCTGCAAGATTCCCCTGGTTGTCGAGCAGTGGCACAAACAAAGCAAGGCGAAAGTTTGCCATTGGCGCGATGGAGATTTCCTGATTATTGGTAGGCGTGATGTAAGGGTCAGCCGGATTGATAGTGATGCTGTTAGCTATTGGAGTCGATGGAGGAAAGCTAAAGACACTGTATTTAGTGTCATCAACTAAAGCCGTGGCGATAGTAGTGCGCAGGGTGGTGATTGCTGCCATCAATGCACCATTGAGCGAGGGTCGAGATAAGGCGCAATAAGGCCACGAACTCTAGCGACGAGAGTGTTTGACATTGTAAATGGAGAAGGCGTGAAGCCATCGACGCTCATCGCCTGTCCGGATGGCGCTTGTCTTGCTTGCCAAATTGCTTCAGCGATAAGAAGTGATGCAGTCTGAACAGCTGGCACTGTTGAATAATCTAAATATGTTGTGGCTGCAATTGTGCCGTAAGGATTAACGGGATGCTTAGGTGCATCTGTTAAATGGTCAGTTGTGACCTGCACGAAGTCAACTCCAACGGCGGTAATTGTTTTGCTGCCGTTGTAGTGTGCGCCCGCGCCGGATACGTTAATTGTCTGACCTACATAGAAGCCGGATGCATCCTGGACGTAAAGTGTGCCTGTAGTTCCCTTATTTGCATGAGCAATAATTGAAGTCGTGTTTGACCATAGGAAAGGAATCAATACATTGTCCGCGGCATCGCAAATTTCCTGGAGCGTAGCGTCCGAGTACAATTGGCCTACGCCAAGTGCACTGCGAAGCTCTGCGACTGTCGTGTAAGACATTTGATTCCTTTCCTAAAGCCCCGGAGAGTAGAAGGGCTCTGCTACCCCCCGGGGTGACTTAGATGTGAAGGTTAAGCAACCATCCACTTATAAGCGCCAGCGCCTACCTTTGTAGCAATTGCGCCGAAGCCGTTGTAAGACACAGAAATCTGACCAGTTGAAATGGTGTTTGATTCGAGTGTAAATGTTGGGCTTTCGTACCATGTGTAGGACTCAGGTGCTACGACAATCATTGTGCCGTCGCCTGTTCCTGATAGTGAGCGTGAGACGTAAAGGTTAAGGCCGTGTACGTTTCCGCGAACACCTGTTGGTGTTAGGTTTGCAGATGCGTTCTGTGGGTTGATTGTCTGAACGTATAGAGGGCGGTTTGAGCCATCCACGAGTCCCATGATTGCACCCCACTGCTCAGGTGATACGACAAGGTTTGTCGCAAATCCGAGAGTGTTTGTATAAACAGAAACAGCTGCATCTGAAATGAAGTCAAGAAGGTTTGCTGCTGTAAGTGTGCGGTTTCCGCCATCTGTTGCGCCAGCTGCTACAGCTGTACCGACTGCTGCGTTTGTAGCCTTTGCGTAAGCGAACTCCATTTGACGTACAAGCTCTGCATAGAACGCAGGGCTAGAGCGATAAAGAAGCTCTGCTGAAAATGTCTGCTGGCCTGAATATTTCTTAACAGACACTGACAAGAAGCTGTCGTTGAGGTCTTGCTCAGCTGGTGCTGCGCCTTCTGCTGTTTCTGCAACTGTTGGGACTTGTGTAATCTTTGGGATTTCAAAAGTCATTCCAGCATCAGGAAGTGTGCCGCGTGAGATTGCGTCAATGAATGGGCGGTCAGCGTTTGAAAGTGGGTTGATTACTTCAGTGAGCTGACGTGTAGGAATAAGACCAGCGTTGTCAGTTGTATCTGCTGCAAAAGCGAGATACTGACGAGCTTCGTCATCATGAAGGACAGACGCACGAATTGAGTTCTCGAGGTACTTTTCCTTTGTTAGTTCAAAACGTGGCTTTGTGTAAGCCATCGCTGTTACAGTAGGACGAGCAGCTTCCACAGCCGCAGCTTCTACTGATGGTGCTTCAACTGTAGGTGTGTTTTCCACTTCTACTGTCTCGCTTTCTGTAGTTGGTAGGGTTTCTTCAATGACAGTTTCTTCTTTCGATTCTTCTGCCAATACTGAGGTGACAGCTGCTGATTTGAAAGCGGCTGCCTGGACGAGCGATACTTCTTTGAGTAAAGCTGCTGTAACATGGATTACTCCATCAACAATTTTTGACTTGATTACTTCTACGCCGACAGACAAACCTGCGCGAAGTTCGTCCGCGGCTTCTGCCAATGCGTCAGATGCTCGCTGAGTCTTGCTCAACTTAAAGCTCGCAATCATTTCGTCATCGCTAGCTTGAATCATCTGTGACCATCCGAGCGGCTTCTTTGCGTCATGTTCAAGGAGAAGCTTTACACGTCCGGATTCAGGAAGCTCAATTGAACCTGATTCGAAAATAACTTTGCCAGCTGAGGTATAGCCGATTTCGTTATTGAATGGCACAATTTTGCCTGTAATGGTGCGGCTTGCTTCATCTGCAACTAAGTCAGCTGAAAAGGTTAATAGTTCGCTCATGAAAGCATCCCATCTTTTCCGTTTGGTGTTAGGTCTGTCATCTCCATCGCTTGCTCTGATGTAATCATCTCAAGTTGAAGAAGTTTTTCGATTACTGCTAATTCATCAAGTGGGTTGTGACGTAAGAATGTGTCTGCTACCGCAAAGCGCACAATGTTGCCGTTGGCGGTTATGTCATTCATGCTGAGTCTGTCTTCGACCGCTGAAATGTAAGGCTGCAGAGATAGCGCAACAAATTGTTTGCGTTCATCCTGGATGTTGGAGTATGTCATTGATGTATTTTGGTCAGCGCTTAGCAGGTAGCTAGGGACATTCATCAAACGGCTGATTTCGGTGCTGAGGTTTTGAATTGCTTCGTTGTAGAGCATGTCTTTAGGTGAGAAGCCAACTGCCTCATAAGATAAAGTCGAAGTGAGATACGCAGTTGACCTCTGTTGTCTAGCCGTGCGCCATGCTGCAAGTAATGATTGAACTTCTGCTGGTGGTAAATCAGCCCCGTTATTTTTCAAGTAGCCAGTCATCATGGGAGTGGATGCAGCTACACGCGCAGCATTTTGCACGTCAATCGCTGCGCGAATTGTAGAACCGCCCCGAGTTAGGATTCCTTCATCAAATGCCTGGAATGTAACTAATGAACCAAGTCCATCCATCGGCACTGTTGTGCCATCTACTGCGTAAGACTTGACATAAAGATTTTGTGCATCATATTGAATTGATACTCGAGAATTTGCAACCCATTCAAAACGCGCTGGACGCTGGTCTTCCTGATAAACCTCAACAACGCGCCAATATGCAACACCAAACATGATAAGGCTGTCAATCGTCCATGCAAGTGTTACTGAACGTGGTTGGTGATGAGAAGGCTGCTCCATCCATAGTGGCTTGCCTAATTCTTCACCTGTTGACTTCTTATACAACTCCATTGGGATTGATGCGATTGTGCCAGCAATAAGATTGCGGCAACGTGCAACGGATGGCACTGTCATGGCTTCATTACGAGTGACAGCAGTTAAATTTAGTGGGTTAGGTACAAAGAATCTGTCGCCTAAAACTTGTGGCGCAGCTTGCGCTTCAATCTTGCGTGAAAAGAGACCCATAGAGTGCAATTATACACCCTGAGCCTGTCATTCCGTGTATATCGCCGCTGTC
>JACCDW012095752.1_pt1 | contig 11687 bp, 9 predicted proteins | sample 7449781 | NCBI WGS metagenome assembly JACCDW01 (sample SAMN15323449, study PRJNA562643) | freshwater metagenome | isolation source: river surface water | place: USA:Blue River Watershed | collected 2017-08-18
CTCCTGAAATGGAATCTGCTTATCCGGGGGTGTTGGCGCATGGGCGAGGTCATGACACAGGCCCAGAACAAAAGCCAGATTTGCCACCATATCATCCACCGTGGGGCCGGCACCCATCACGCGATGCTCGACGCGGAGATGAGCCTGACCCCTGCTGTTGATGCCGATGACAGGGCGATTCCAGCGCCAGATTGTTCCGTTCTGCAAGCGGACATGGTGCAACCACTCCGTGCCTTCATGCGAAACAGACGGGAGCAAAGCCGGAAATCCGTCGAGGTTATCCAGGAAAATCTCAAAGAGGCTCTTCCGAATAAAATCATGACCAAAGGTCACTCGCTCCTGACGCGTACCATCAAGCCAGGCATATCCAGGAAGACGAACAGCCTGTTCAAAGAGTGGAATGCGCGTTTCGTCCCATAAATCAGCCCCAAACAGAAAGGGGGAGTTGGCGGCAAGAGCCACAGAGGCCGCAGAGATTAATATGGATGCGTTGAATGTTTCATTGATGCGATTGAATTGAGGTTTGATATGCACTTGAAAGGACGTTGTTGCCGCTTCCAGCATGATGTCCTGGTGAACGGATTCCAGGACGTCCTGGCCTTCGATGCGAAGCTTGATAGCCTTGCCTTCTCGCAAAAGGAGAACCTGTTCATTGAGCGCTCGGTAGCGATCCATATCCGAAAGGAATTCCAGGGAAAGCATGCGATCACGCAGTGTCGGGAGAATGCCGATCATCAGCATACGGCCATTCATAGTCTGCATGGTGGCTTGGACGCGTGACCACGTATGCTTGAGGCGTTCTGCCAAAGTGAAGAGACAACCGGCTTCCACATTCAATGGTTGAGCGTTGATCTCGGCATTGTACTTGGAGAGTTCAGGCACAACGAGAGGATCGTTCATGAGACCCAGGAATTCCTTGTTCTTCGGCATGGGTTGAAAGTCTTTATCGACCAGCCAGGTTTCCAATTCCAGTCCGATGCTGGATGGCTCGTCCTGTTCAAAAGCGTTATTCCGAAACCACTCCATGAGTACAGCTGTTTCTTTTCGCATGAGACGATGAAATTCAGCTATGTCCTGATCCGAATACTGATACTGCCTGATCTGCTGCCCCATGTCGATTTCTCCTCGCACTGGTGCATGGCCTTGCACGGTCATGTGTGGTTTTTTTGATTCCATGCAAATCTTGCAAACCTGATGCCACTGTCCACAAATCCTGTGCTGTCGATGATTTTCGATTTCAAGCTGTCGACGGAGTCCGATTTGCAACAGTTGACGCGCGAAACCAGGAAGTGAAGTCGTGGAGTTTATGAAATGACAATGGAGTGTAAAATAAGATTGGGAGTCCCCCACTGGTCTCAGTGGGCGGACGATTGTTTTGCGAATATGAACAAGGGATATGCGAAGCAAGGGCCAGAGTATCTGATGGGTGAAGTCTGGTGTAAAACTTTTATTTTAGGTCCGCGCCACCAGCCAGCCAGTCGAGAAGTTTCTTGGCATCCGCAGTATTCTTATACGATTGATCGTTTTGCGGCATGACTGTGCTATCTGTCGCCTGAATGCGGGTGATCATTTTACTGGCACCCATGGTTTTGACTTCAGCCAGCGTGGTCAAGCCTTTGTTGGAGCTGCCGGTGTTGTGGCAACCACTGGTTGCGCAATCACTCAAGAGGATGTCGTCCACATCGGCAAAGGTGTAAGTCGAGGTCGCAGCCGTTGTTTCATCATCATCATCCTTGCTGCCACAGGCCGTATTCAAACAAAGACTCACAAAAGCGACAGATGCGAAGGTCCAAGCCAGTGCTTTCATAAAGGGACTCCAGTTGGGTGGGAAATGGCTATACAAAAATGGTAGGGCTTTCTTGTGCCGAGAGCAAGGATAAGAGAAAAGGGAGCACCGCGTGCTCCCCTAAAGAACTTTTTGCAACTCCTGGAAGAAACTTTCCGTATCCTGCCATTTGCTAACAAAGGTGTAGGGATGAAGGACAGCGGTGGAATCAGCATCCTCAACATGGTTGGTGGCGCTGATCATAGCCACGGGGCGATCGATTTTTTGTTCCGAGAGAAATTCCAAAACCTGATCCCCCGTACCGTCGGCCAGATCATAGTCGACCATGAAGCCGTCGTAGCCTTCGAGTTTCGTGTCTAAGAATTTCTTAATGCTGGGAACACACTCAATTTCAAAGCCATAGTCTCTAGAGGCTTTTTCGGCGATGGAAGCAAACACCGGATCGTCGTCGATCAGCAGAACTTTTTTCATGCTGTTTCTCCTTCCGTGATCAGGTGCCAGCCGCTTTCCATTTCCGAATCAGGTCTTCATGCACCCAATTTTTGTATCGAAGGCTTTTGAGTATTTCCTTCTTACGATTCGGGAGGGATTCGTATTCTTTTGATAATTCAGGACATTGCCATCAATTTTGCTGCGTTTTGGTCTGCGAATTTTCAGGCTCCGGATCGAAGTCCGGAGCCTTTTCACAGTTAAGGTGTAATGCCTACGGCACGCTCCAAAGCTTCGAGGCGTTGCAGAATGGGTGTGAGATCGGGCGTAGAACCGGTTTCACCTTTGGGACCGCGTGGACCCACTGGACCAATGGGTCCTTCAGCGCCGGTGTCGCCCTTATCGCCTTTATCACCTTTCGCACCTGTTTCGCCTTTCACACCGCGAAGACCTTCTGGACCCGCAGGGCCGATCGGACCTTGCGGACCGGTTGCTCCTGTGGCTCCTGTTTCACCTTTCAAACCTTGCGGTCCTTGAGGACCCGTTGGTCCTGGATCGCCTTTGTCACCTTTGGGGCCTTGAAGTCCCGTGGCTCCTGTTTCGCCTTTGGGACCTTGCGGACCAGCAGGCCCGATCTCTCCTTGTGGACCTTGAGGTCCTGTGGCTCCAGTTTCGCCTTTGGGACCTTGAGGTCCAGTCGGTCCAGTTGCACCTGGAATTCCTTGTGCTCCCTCAAGTCCAGGGTCACCGGTCTCGCCTTTAGGACCACGTGCCCCTGTTTCGCCTTTTTCACCCTGCGGGCCTGCAGGACCAATCGGACCTGTCGCTCCCGTGGCGCCTGTTTCACCACGAATGCCTTGAGGACCTTGAGGACCAATTGGTCCTGGATCACCCGTCTCACCTTTTTCACCTTGGGCACCTGTTTCACCTTTTAAACCCTGAGGGCCGGCAGGTCCTGTATCACCTTTTGGACCTTGTGGCCCGATGGGACCAGTCGGACCTTGCTCGCCGGTGGCTCCTGTTTCTCCTTTGGGTCCAGGAGGACCTGCGGGACCGATTTCGCCCTGCGGACCTTGGGGACCAGTAAGTCCGATTTCGCCTTGCGGGCCCTGCGGACCTGGGATGCCTTGCAGCCCTTGTTCGCCAGTGGCACCTGATTCACCGGGAATCCCGCGCGGACCTTGGGGGCCGGGTTCACCCTGTTCACCTTTTTCACCAGGAAGACCTGTTGCTCCTGTGGCACCTGTTTCCCCGCGAAGACCTTGGGGACCCTGAGGGCCAATTGGTCCAGGTTCTCCTTGGTCGCCTTTTTCACCTTGTGGACCCATGGGGCCGGTTTCGCCTTTTGCGCCGGTCGGGCCCACGGGGCCTGCTGGTCCGATGTCTCCTTGGTCGCCTTTATCACCTTTTTCACCTTGCGGGCCGACGGGTCCAACCTCGCCTTGCGGTCCGGCTGGGCCTATGGGTCCGGCTGGACCAACATCGCCTTTGTCACCCTGAGGTCCCGTGAGGCCTTGCTCGCCTTGTGGCCCGGCAGGCCCGATGTCGCCCTTTTCGCCCTTTTCGCCTTGTGGTCCTGCAGGTCCCGGATCACCTTGCGGTCCTCGTTCGCCTATGGCCCCTGATTCTCCTGGGATGCCTCGCGGACCTTGAGGACCGGGTTCACCCTGTTCGCCTTTTTCTCCGGGAAGTCCCTGGGCTCCGGTGGCACCAGTTTCGCCGCGAATGCCTTGTGGACCGATCGGGCCGGGATCACCTTTTTCACCCTGGGGTCCTGAGGGTCCTATTTCACCTTTCGGTCCAGCGGGACCAATAGGCCCGGGTTCACCTTTTTCTCCTTGCGGTCCTGTGAGTCCTTGTTCGCCTTTCGGTCCCGCGGGTCCAGCAGGTCCGATATCACCTCTTTCTCCTTGTGGTCCTGTGAGACCTTGTTCACCTTGTGGTCCCGCGGGCCCAATAGGTCCAGCAGGTCCAATATCACCTTTATCGCCTTTTTCTCCCTGTGGTCCTGTGAGTCCTTGTTCACCTTGTGGTCCCGTAGGCCCTGCAGGTCCGGTTTCTCCCTGCGGTCCTGTGAGTCCCTGTTCACCTTGTGATCCCGCGGGCCCTATAGGTCCGGCAGGGCCGCTGTCACCCTTGGGTCCTGTGAGTCCTGTTTCGCCTTGTGGACCCATCGGACCGATGGGACCTGCCTCACCTTTTTCACCTTGCGGACCGGCAGGACCCGGATCACCGCGAGGGCCGGTTTCGCCCCGAGGGCCCGGATCACCTTTTTCACCGCGAGGACCTTCTGGTCCGATTTCGCCTTTTTCGCCCTGTATCCCTTGAGGACCCGCAGCTCCCGTATCGCCTTTGTCACCTTTCGGTCCAGAAGGTCCCATCGGACCAACAGGTCCCGCAGCTCCCGTATCGCCTTTGAGGCCTTGAGGACCCGTTGGCCCAGCATCACCTTTTTCGCCTTTGAGTCCCTGCGGTCCTTGTGGTCCTTGTGGTCCTTCATCACCCATGAGGCCTTGAGGCCCTTGCGGGCCAATGGAACCGCGAGGACCTGGATCACCTTTTTCACCACGAGGTCCTTCAGGTCCGGATGGGCCGATTGGTCCGACAGCTCCGCGAGGTCCTTCCGCACCTGCATCACCCTTGGGACCCATCAATCCCTGCGGTCCAACCGGACCGACATCTCCACGCGGACCTTGTGGTCCAGGAGAACCGGCCGGACCTGTTTCACCGCGCGGACCCTGTGGGCCAGGTTCACCGTCTTTTGCCTTGCCGCTGAGCCAATAGAAATCAAGGCGCTGTTCCACCTGGTTGGCCGAAATGAGACTCAGCTGTAATTCATTGGCATCGCGTTGCAGCAGCGTCGGATCCAAACTCACATCACGGCCGAGCAGCAGCACAGCCTGGCAGGATGCATCAAGAAGGGTCGACTGAGTTTCGGGTCCCCAAAGCAAAACACCCGATGATTTTTCCCGAATCTGGACCTGCCAGGTCTGCTTTTCAAGGCAGGTCGGGGCCCCGTTGCGACAGCTGCAATCGGGTTCCGTGTAGATGACGGCAGCCCCTTGAAGGGCTGTCGTGGCAAAGGCTCGGACGCGTGCACCGATTGGAGTGGCCGCTTTGGGGGAAATCAGAGGCTCATTGCGGTCGTGCAGATCATTCAGATTCCAGTCAAAGGTCAGCATCCAACTCACCGTGGCATCAGGCAGATCTGCAGTGTTGAGGTATACGTTGCCAAAGCATTTCAAACGAGGCTCACGCAATTCGCAGCGAATGTTCTTGAAATCAAACGCCGCCGTCAGCATCTCGCGGCCATCCCAAAGCCGGGCCTTGCTCGCCAGCAGGTCGAGATCCTGGGTGTTTGGATTCATATTCATATGAATTGGAAAACTTAAACGATCGGTTTGACTTTGGGCGATGGGGGCCACGCAGAGCCCGATCCAAAGCCCGAGAGCTCTTTTCAGCATAATTTTTCTCCCACAGACTCACGTTGTCTGCGCACTCGGAGTGTGGGAGCGGCGTCTTGATAGAAATGTCCAGGAATTTTCAGAATTTTTTTCAAGGCAGGCGAGTTTACGGACCTTTCACTCTCCTTACTTTTCGATCACGTGTCGCTATGAATACCAAAGCTGCCTCGCTTTCTTTTCCAGAAAAATTTTTTTCTGGCCTTGAAGCTCGGCCCAACGATCGCCCGATGCGATGGCTTTCACCAGAAAGTCAAAAAGAAAGAAATGCCGGCGTTCAGCGCGCTTGATGCGGTGGGGAAGGACAGGGTTGAAAATTCCTAAACTGCTAAACATCTGCCTGGGATTCTTTTTCACCCAGTGCCAGGACCCCATTTCCATGGTCAGGGGAATCATGACACCGGGCAACCGCAAATCCTGATGCTCAAGGCTCAGATAATCCCAAATATCCCCATGCGTGGTATAGGAATGATGCTGAGGCTCCAGCACATAAACATGATGAGGATAACTCTGATCGAGGAGCTTTTTGAGGGCCAAAACCCGCGGGGCATGCGGATAGTAACGGTGGGAACAGGCATAGGGAAACCAGACCCGATCCACAAGTCCGAACCCGGAATGGACATCAAGGATCAAGGACGTTCGGGCCGGGAACACCTGCTTGCGCACAAAATCACAGAGAGTATTGGCCTCGGTTTCCATCGATTCAAAAGCTTCCCCACGATACCAGGGCAGCCAATTGCCTATGCGATGACCACCGACCAGAGGTAAGGTGTCGTTCTCCGCATCGACCGGCGCATTGCGCATGAGGTCCACGCCGCGACCGTTGGATCGTCGATTGAGGAACATGCCTACGGGATTCACCAGAGGATAAAAAAGGATGCGGCAGCTGCCGAGAAGATGAATCAACGTTTGGTCCCACTGCACCAACCTGATAAAGGACTTAAGGAATGATGTCACAACATGAGTGCCGATTTTTTCAAGACCGTGCACGCCAGCCACGAACAGAAGGGTTGGGGCAGACGGTTCGGTCGTGCCGAAACGAAAACTGAGAATAGGGAAGTCGTGATGCCGGTAGCGGACCCAGGCCTCCTCACGAACTTCCCCTACAGTGCTGATACTATCAGCGCAGGCATAGAGATCTTCCATTTCCGGAAAGTCTTTAAAGGCAGAATACAAAGTCAGGCCTCATTTCTTCAGGTGCGCAGGTACTTGCGCCCATGCGCTTCTGAGAGTCGATCGAAATCCAGCACCGTGAAAAGATCGAGGCATTGAAAATCCTGATCGAACGCTGGGGCCCCATAGACCCGTGCTCCTGCCTTCAAATAGGCAGCAAGTATTGGTGGCAAAAGACTCTCTCCATTGGCGGCTGGTGTTTTCAAAATCATTGCTAGCAAACCCTCACGTTCGATGATCGAATATCCTGATACGGGTTGGATAGGAAAACGATCATCCAGGCATCCACTTTGATGAAGGAATTGATAGACCTGAACCAGATGTCGTAGATCCAGGCTCTGGACACTCGAACAGCCAAAGAGATAACGATTGCCGACCGCTTCCGTATAGGCGGCCAGACCTCGCCAGAGAAGATGTACAAAGATGCCTTTGCTCCTTTTATCGGGACGTACGCAGGCGCGGCTCAATTCCAGTTTCTTGCCAGGCGATTCCAGAAAACTGCTGATCTGGAATTCACTGCAGGAGTAGAAATCTTCCGTGAATTCAGAACAAAGCAGTCGATAGCTGGCCAGAACTTCGCGGGAATCGCGGTCTTGGATGATAAGAAAATCAGCATCGTGATCGCGAGCCTCAAGATCGAGACGCCTGGTTCCAGCTTTACCGGCGAATTCCTCGATGAATACTGCGGAACGTAGGTCAATGACCTGGCGAAATTCTTCCAGGCTGTCGGCGGTCTTGATAATGTAGCGGGATTGTTCCAGTTGCAGAGGAACCTTGGCGCTCCAGGTCGATGGCAGCTCGGTGTCCAGTCCCAAGGATTCTGTGGTCCAAATCGGGGCTAAGGCGTGATCGGGTTGCATCGTCCACTCCTGGCTAAAGAAAGTTATAATTCTCATGCTGACATCCTACGCCCCTCATTTGAATCCCCATTAAATTCTCAGTAAAGAGTGCATAAATTGCATGACGTATTCAGGCTATCGTGCTTCCATGAGAGGAAGGGAGAGTATTTATGCTGAAAAATTTTCGTGCTGTCGCGCGTATGGTGCTTTTATTCCTGGTTATTTTAAACCTGCTCATGACGGTGTTGCTGATGGCACTGATTCAGAGATCGCGCACTGCGCAGCGGCGAAAACGTGTGGCCAGGGTCATGCAAAGCCATCTGAAGGCGATGTGCCGCGTCGCAGGGCTACAGATACATGTGACCGGTACCAAACCTCCCGAAGGTCAGAACTTTCTTCTCCTCAGCAATCATGTTTCCTACTGGGATATCCTGGCTTTAGGTTCGCTCTTTCCCCTGGGTTTCATGGCCAAGGATTGCATTGCCGCATGGCCCGTCCTCGGCACAGTTACCCGCCTCTGCAACACAATTTTTGTGAATCGTGATCAGGTCCTGGCAAGATGGCGATCCTTGCGCTCGCTCCAAAAGGAAATCCAGGATTTGTCATATTGTGTATTTCCAGAAGGCACTACGACGGCCGCCGTTGCACCGAAACTTTCTCACTGGAGACGCGGGAATATCGCTGTGGTGCGAGATCCTGGAGCCCTGGTTTGGCTTGCGGGCCTACACTATGTAAAGCAGTCTGAGCAGGCTTGGATCGATGATGATGCCCTCCTCCCCCATTTGTTTCGCGTATTGAAGGCCCCACGGATCGATCTCATGATTCGTATGCAACGTTTGGAGCTGAATCCCGAAGTCACGCTGTCTCAGGCGGCGCAAGAAGCCTGGCAGGAGACCGTGCGCCTTTGCAAAAAGGCTCAACAGGATTGGGCTGGTGGCTCAGCATTCTCCGGCTTGCGTCTTTGTGAGAATAAGGAATCTGCCGTTTCGTAAGAAACGGAGCGAAAAGTCATTCGACCCTCACTCCTTACCAAAAAGAAATAGTTATTTCCATGGACCAAAGTCCCGATGGTTGTGGGGGTTTATGGGGATCTTTGGGCTTTGGTTAAAGACTGGGAGCGGGACACCGAACAGTGGTTCAAATGGATAGCTGGGGAATAGCACAAAGCTAGTTCTTTACGCGACGAAGAATTCGACGTGAAAACCATAGGAGTCGTCCATGAAATTGAATGTAGGTCAGGGTCTGGTAGTAGTAGGCTTGGCAATGGGTCTGGCCGCCTGCGGACCGAAACTGCAAAGCGTTTCGGAGCAGGACGGCTCAGCAGATCCTGATGCCTCTCGCCGTGAGACCATCAGCGTGGGTGTAAACCTGAATGAGAAAGGGTCCACTGGTCTTGCTCTCGCCAACGCCAGTGCATACTCCATGTCGCTTGATGGCTGTGTTTCGGGCTTGACCGTAGCGAGCATCACTCAGTCCAATCCCAGCGTGGATGTGTACAAGTTTGACCAAGGCTGTCTTGTGAAGCTGAACTCCTTCACTTACGGCGGTATCACTTATGTACCCACGGTCGCCGATCCTTTCACGACTTGGGCTAACGGTGACATCGCAACCTTCCACGAGGCTGCGAACCCCACCAACCAACTTACGGTTGTTGTTGGCACACAGTTGAACAACCCCATTTCCGGAACGGAAGCTGTTGCTTATAGCTTCACTCAGTTGATCGAAGGTGCAGCGGAAACCATTGCTAAAACTGTTGTTGGTGACTCTCATGCGCTGAGTGTGGCTGGTACTGATGCTGCGGCCATGGACATCACAGGTGTGACCATGACAGCCATGACTGCTGGTGGTGCAGGTCAGTTCACCTTCAAAGTGGACTGTTTGACCCCGATCACAGGAACCTCGCCAGCTTATAGCTGCGGTGCGAACCTTATGACCTCGCTGAAGTACCGTCTGGTCGCTGATACTTACGGTGGAACCTTAACTTACGCGCAAGCTGCGGCTCTTTTCTCGGGTTCGGAATCCAGCGTGGCTGCGGGTGATCAGTTCGCCACAGCTCCTGGTGGTTTCAATGCTTTCGTAACTGGTCCCAACCAAATGCATAACAATCCGAACATGCTGTTCGTGATTCAATCCGGTGGTGCAAGTGGTTCGTACAAGTACTTCAATGTTGATGTGACTAAGCTGACCTATCCTTGATTGAGCTGTTCCTTGGGCGAGCCGGTGAAAGTTCAAGCTTTCCCGGCTCGCGGCCGTCAGACGAGGTGGATGATGCGGTTCTATGCAACATGGATTCTGACTGTTTTTGCCGGGCTCCTCGTAGCCTGCGGCAACAACAAGATCGATGTTTCCGCCATTCCACAGTTCCGCTACTACGTTGAATCCAAATACACCGCCCAGGTGGAAAATACCCTTGTCATTGAAGGTTCAGGCGTCGAGCAGCTTACCTTTAAGCTGAGTGGTCGCGGTTTCACCGCTGAAATCCCCTTGGATACCGAGGTCCCGGTACGTCCGCGCACGAAACTCCAGTATATTGACGTCGGTGATTATGTTGTGAATATTCAATTCTTCAAATCCGATGGCGCGCCCTTGCTGCAGGATTCCTTGAAATGGTCCTTCAGCCTTGAGTCACCAGACAATCCCATCGTTGGATTTGCCAGCAATGCCACCAACGATTCGCGTGTCGTCCTTCTCGTTTCAGAGAGCCGCGATCCCTTGACCAACGAGATCTGGATCGAAGGAGACCTCTCGATCGAAGAAAATCCCAAAGGTGCGTGGCGCACCATTCCTGAATTCAGCAAGGTACCCATCCACCTTACTGAAGATGATGGCATCAAGACTTTGCGGGTGAAACTCCGCAATGACTTCAAAAATGAAACAGATCTGAAGACCATCCAGATTCGCAAGAAAACCACGGCACCCACCAATTGCAACGTGGTTGTGCGCGGTGCCGGTTCGCAGAACCGTTACTTCGAAGTCGCACTTTCCGCCGAGAACGACGGTCCTGTATTCTACCGTATCTTCGGTGACGTCAGCGATGCCCAGGTGTTCAATGAATTCGCCGGCACCGGCGCGCGTATTCCCATTCGCCTGACATCGGGCGCGGGCGTCAAGAATTTGACAGTTCAGATCCGTGATGAGGCGGAGAACTTCTGTCTCCGTAAGGATATCAAGGTCACTTCGGACCCTAGCTATGTTGGCGAAGGCTTGCGCATTAAGGATGACAAGGTTTGGACGGATTCGAATGTAGTAACGGTCCTGCCTTGGACTGATGGCTTCACCGACGATGTCGTGGAAATGTATCTCCACGGTGATATCGCTGACGATGAAAACACTTTCCAGTGGATCCCATTCAAATCGGAAGTGGATGTGACTCTGCAACCTTCGGACGGGACACGCTGGGTGCGGGTGCAGTATCGTATCAACGGCAACTTAACCAGTTACCGTGCGACCAGCATCCACCTCAAACCTCAGCTCTGGATCCTGAACGGCACGGACACGCCGTACAAAATCGTGGCTTCGGATATCATTCAACTCAGCCATCTGACACTGACGGGCTGTGCTGAAACTTATAATCAGGTTGCTTTCGCTGCTTCGTACAAATGCACGCCAAACGCGGCGACGGCCACCATCGTCTATACCTTAAAAGACGGAAGCACTATAACCAAATCGATGAATTTCCCGCCTTGATTACAGAATGAATGTCAGGTGAAAGGAAAGGGACATGGCTTGAAGCTGATAGCTTCCGCTACTGTTCTTTTCCAGACTGTTGACCTTACCGGTGGAAGGGGAGGTGGCAACCACGGTATCGTTGCGTTGAGAAAAGCTCTGAATCAGGGTGCTCAGCGACCCGCCTAGAAAAAGTTCCGCCTGTCCGAGTTTCCAATTCATTTTCTTGCCCACAAAAACCGGTATACGAATGGATCCATTTCCAGCAAATGTGGAAAGAGAGGCCGACTGAAAATTTTCACCGTCTATCATTGTTTGAGAATAGGATGCCAC
>JACCDW010536261.1_pt1 | contig 11686 bp, 3 predicted proteins | sample 7449781 | NCBI WGS metagenome assembly JACCDW01 (sample SAMN15323449, study PRJNA562643) | freshwater metagenome | isolation source: river surface water | place: USA:Blue River Watershed | collected 2017-08-18
AAATTCCTACTGTGCTTGTTGAGTATGTGGTTGCGCTAGTAGGTAGGTCAGCTGTCCCTGCTACTAACCCCGTAATTCTAGGGGATAGGGTGCTTAGCGGTGCAGGTATAGAGTTGAAAGCGGTATATACGGTTCCAACTGTAGCCGCTACTACCACTACTCCTATTGCATAACGAGAACCCGCTGTCAATGTGTAGGTTGCTGGGTACCCGCCGGTTGTACTAAAAGAGCGTGTGTATAGAGTGTTTAAGGCACTAAAGATAGTCGTATCAGAGGCAGTTCGTGCTACCAATGTAGCGTTTCCTGAGCCATCTACTGTATACAAACCAAATCTAACTAAGCTTTGTCCAGTTGTTTGTGTTGAGGCGGATGCTACTGAGATAGAGCTAATGGTTGTTGTAGTGCGTGGAGTAAAGAAAGTAAAGTAAGTTGTTTCGCTAGAAGGGTTGCCTGTAAAGTTTCCAATACGTGGAAATACGTCAACCGCTGTTGACGATTGATTTACTGAACCAATGAGCGTAGTTTCATACGCATCTGTATCAAACGATACTGTAGAGGTTCCAGAATCATAAAGAACAGGAGAGGTTGCAGCAATAACGCCTTGAGGACCAGTAGGTCCTGTAGGTCCAAGTAATCCTTGAGGACCAGTTGGGCCAGTAGGACCAGTAGGACCGGTTACAGTTGAAGGCTCAGTAGATACTGGGCCGGTTGGACCAGTAGGTCCAGGTACTGTAGAGGCAGCGCCTGTTGGGCCGGTAGGTCCAGTAGGGCCGAGAATGTTTCCGGTGTTAAGCCATTGAGTTCCAGACCATACCCAAAGATCTCCAAGGATTAAGTAAGCATCGCCTATTGCACCTGTTGGATAAGCCGCAATAAGTTCTGCGTAAGTATTAAAGGACCCTAGAATGTTTAGTCCAGCACCAATAGGACCTGTTGGTCCGGTTGGGCCAGTTTCTCCAGTAGTTCCTGGATTTCCAATAACTCCTTGAGGTCCAGGCAAACCCTGTGGTCCGGTAGGTCCTTGAGAAATAGACACGTTCCATTCAGAGCCATTCCAAAATGCGGTCTCATTTGTGATTGAACTAATCCAAATGTCTCCAATAGATGGAAATGTTGGTGGACCTGGAGTATATGAAACGTACTGGTTGCCGTTGTTTTCGTAAGCACCGTTTGCATAATACGCAAGAGTATCTGTACTTGATTTAACGCTGATTACGTCACCAATGTTTATTGCAAACCTAAAAGTTTCAAAAGATTGTCCAGCACCTACCGCTAGGTTCTTTACGATGTAGATTCCATTACTAGAGAGTGTTCCTCCAAAAGGAATAACTGCTATGTCACAAAGGCTTTCTACTTCGCCTTTGTTAGAGGCAATGACAGATACAACGTATCCTTTATCTGCGGTAACTAATACGGTTTGTACATCAGTTAACGGATTGGCGCTTCCTATACGATTTACTGGCATATTATGGCTCCAATGCTTTTATTCTTGCGGCAAGTTCGTCTAGCGCATCGTCAATAGTAGTAGGCACATCAATCCAGTCTCCCGCTGTTGCAGGAAAATATGCACTAGCCGATCCTGCAGGCCCTACAGGGCCAGCGGGACCAGTAGGTCCGGTAGGTCCACCCTCTGGTCCAGTTGGTCCGGTTGGCCCAACAATCGGACCTACAAGTTCCCAAAGGCTTGCAGCATTGTCCCAAATATAAAGGTCTGCCCCTACAACATATCCGTCTCCAACATTTCCTGTTGGATACGCCGCCTGTAGCGCTGCGAGAGTGGAGTAAGAGCCCTTTAGAGCAAGACCAACTCCTTGAAAACCTTGGATACCCTGTGGACCTGTAGGTCCAGCAGCTGCAGCCCACCCTGAAGGAGTCTTAAACTCAATGTAATCTAAATCAGTGTTATAACGCCAGTAACCAGTTTCTGCTGCACTTGGCCGTTCTGCGGTACTTCCCACTTCAGGATAGATAACGTTATCGTTTCCTCTAATTACTTTATTTAAAAAAGTAATAGGTACGTCATTTATGCTGTACTCGTCATCTTGTGACATCCCTTGAATAACAAAAGAGGTCCCAGCTGTAGTAGATCGTACAAAAACCGTATCTCCGGCTGAAATACCAAACTTAAAGGTTTCAAAAGACTGCCCTACGCCTAATTCTAGGTTAGAAACGATATAGCCGTACCCACTTGGAACTGTCACTCCCTGAGGAACAACCCAGATATCTACTTTAGTTGTAGTAGCCGTAGACAATAAAGTGTTCGATGCAATTACCGAAACAAGGTGAGAAGTAGTAACGTTGTATAAAATGTATGAAGTGTTGGCATCGGGTGTGTGGGCCCCAAGTCGAACAATCGCCATGGTTTCCTCCTACGCCTGTGCTTCAGTCCACGTTAACTTAGCAGATGATTGGGTTGCGCTACCTGTTAAACGAGATACAGCAACGGTCAAGATATCTGGACCGTCTGGGAACACTGAGTCTCCACCAAGGATTGAGTTAGAAAGCTCAAACAAATCATCAATTTGTACGCTGGTTGCCAAGTCTGTTCCACTGGCTCCACCTGCTGCTCTAAAGTTATAGATCTGAGTTCCACCAGAAACCGTATCGTTACCGGTGTGCTGAATAATCTGGGTTAGAGAAGGTGAGGCTACACCAGTAAAGTTAAGGTTGTTTAGACGAGGGTTGATCAGAAGCTTAACGTCAACCAGCTGTGTTGTAGAAACTGCAATTTCTTTCATACGTAGCTGCATTCGGTTAATAACGTCTCGATCTCCAAGTTTACCAGTCAAACCGCTAGATACTGATGGGGATAGGCGGATTGAAAGCAGTGGCTGATAGCTAGCTCCAGAGGAGTTGTTATAAGCACCGGCTGGGTAGATATAGAACGTGTACTGAGTATTACCTTGAGTTTGTAGATCAATCGTGTTTTGACCTGCTCCGCTGTTAAACAGTGCGTCTGCTTGAGAAGCATGTAGCGCAATGTTGTTCGCATCAATAGCTCTTACATAGTATGTCAAAGCATTTTGAAGGTTGGTATACGGATGGAATACAGTATTAGCAGTTTGTGGGTTGTTAATACTTGTTCCAATTAAGTTTTGACGAGTTCTTCCTTCAAATACAACCGGATCTCCAGTAGCAAAACCATGAGCAGGAATGTTAATTCGATCCGTAGCGATTAATACAGAGTTAGAACCAAAGGTCTTAGTTGTAGTACCGCTAATTGACAAAGTGTTGCTGTTCTGTGAGAACAAATAGGCTTTATCATCATCAAACTTACCATCCATGATAACCGAAGTACCCCAGTGGAATAGGAATGGGATATAGGTTGGGCTATCAAAGGTTACTACCTCATAACGAGTAGGCAAGTTACCTGAGCGGAAGTAAGACTCTAGTTGATAGTTATTGTGGATGAATTCATGTACGTACTGTACTTCACCCTCTTTAGTCTTAAATCCAAATCGGATTTTACCAGCACCGTACCAAGAGTAATCAATGTAAGCCATTTGAATGGTTCCAAGATTTAAGTTATAGCCTGTTGGTCCGGTACCATCGCACTTGTCAATACTCCACTCTTCTTGAGGAACTCGAGTATCTACGGTCTTAGTAACAATGATTCCTGATTTAGCTGGGATAAAGGAGTGAGGGGTTCCGGCTCCTTGACTTGAGATAGCAACATCTGTTACAGCATCTGGAGTAGCCTTTAGCTTAAAGCTGTTGTTATCAATTAAGTCCACATAATATGTTCTTCCATTGATCAAACCGCCGATAGGAGTGCCGTCAATAGAGTTGTAGATAACCGGCAAGTTATTGCTAAAACCATGTCCTTGGATGGTAAAGAGATCATCTGCTACGGTTACTACCGTAGATGGATTGAATTCTTTTTCTGTACCCGTTGATCCTTTGTACTCTGGCTTAATAGTCAGACGAGTATCGCTAATAATGCTCGACACCTTATAAGACTGTCCACGCATAACAATGTAGTCGCCCACAGCTAACTGAGTTGTAAAGGTAGTTCCACTACCAAATACGAATTCAGTTCCCTGCAGAGCCGCAGCTGTTCCTGCAATTTGCTGGGTAGAAGATCTACGAACTGCCCAGATCTTCTGACCGTCATATTCATAGAACATACCGTTCTGGAAGTCAAACATACCTGCACGAACAGCGCCATTAGTCCAGAAACGTACGTAGAACTGAGGGAAACCATAGGCCCTAACTTCTGCGCCTGTAGTTGGTAAAGTTGTGTTTGCCAAGCAAGTAAAGGTTGTAGAGTCTAAAACAGTCACTTGATAAACTCCGTTATACAAAGTGCTGGTTGCTCCTGTAGAAGTCAATGACTGAGAGATCTCAATATACAGACCGTTGATTAATCCGTGAGGACGTCTTGTCTTAGCCTGGAAAGTAGTTGAGCTAATAGCTGTTAATTCTTCTAAGTCAATTGTTGGCTTAAAGTTAATACCAAAAGAAGTCTGTAAACCCTTACCTGACTGGTAACGGAAGTACTTACGTGTTTGGCGAATAATCTGTGCCCATGAGGTACCAATACCTACAGACATTTCAACACCACCATCAAATGGACGGTGTAGGTTGTAGCCCTGTGGTCTTGTGTAGATAAATGTTGAGTACGCATACGATACAGCTGTGTAGGTTGATGCGTAAGCGCGATCTACTGTTACCTGGGTATCAGAACCGATAGCTGTAATACGACGGATAATAGGTGAGGCTGGGATTGTCTTAGTCAAGCTAAAATCTGTTCCTGTACCAGTAGTTGTAAAGTCTACTGCTCCAGTGCCTGAGTTTGCATCTGATGCGCTGTTATAAAGCTTTACAGTGTTAGCGTCAACACGTCCGATGTAATAGTACTGAGCTGTAGTTAAACCACCAGGAGCAACTCCAGTTCCTTGAAGGAACTGAACCACGTCAGTGGTTACGAATCCATGAGACGTGATTGTAATAGTGTCTGCTCCAGTGGATACGTTAGCCGCAGTAAAGGTTTTACTATTTGTTGTATTTGGTGGGAAGATACGTAAACGATCTCCAACCTTTAGGATCTTAGAGAAAGCTGTATTAAAGCCTGTGACTAGTGTTCCACCTGCCGAAGTCGTGACTGTTCCAGAACCTGTTACGTTACCGTTGATCTGGAAACTGGTTAGTGTGTGGTCTACACCTGCACCAAAGTCAGTAAACGTAATAACAATACCGGAAGCAGCATTTTCAACCGAAGTTGCTAAACGTAAATAATCTTTATTAATGGCTACTACATAGTAGTCGGTATTGTGGGTTAAACCACCAATGCTTGTACCGCCATTGTTACTGTATCTAACTTTAGTGGTTGTTAAGAAACCGTGAGATAGGATCTTAATGTTGTTCTGTTGAGTATCAACAACAGTACGTGGGGTAAAGGTCTTAACAATTGCAGGTACGAACCCTCCAGCAGATACTGTAAAGGTAGTTGGTGATGGAATAGTAGCGATAGTGTAGGTACCGTCTGGAGATTTAGACAGAGAAAGAATTCTGTGACGACCAACACCAGCAGTAGTAATGTCTACAGCTGTTCCTGCATTAGCGTTTTCTAATGAAGTTGCTAACTTTATATTGTCTCCATCAATTAAGATGATGTAGTAAGGGTTACCTGAAGTCAATCCTCCGATGGCTGTTTGACCGACAGAGTCATACTGAACAAGCTCTCCTTGACTAAATCCGTGGGAAGGGATGGATATAGTGTTGGTTGCAAAGTCAACTGAGTTTGTAGTTAATGTGTGGTTTCCTGTACCAGTTGAGGTTAGGTTAACAATAGCTGTTCCAGCCTTGTTTGTTGAAAGCTTAACAATGTTGTTGTCAACCTTAAAGATAAAGTATTGGGCTCCATTTGTTAATCCACCAATGGTAGTTCCACCACCATTTGAGTAAATAATTCTTTGACCAGTTACTAGATCGTGCCCCGGTATGTAGATGCTGTCTTCGGTAACGTTTACTACAACGTATAAGAAGGAGTGGCCCACACCAGTTCCTGGAGCGGTAAGGTCAATTACTGGACCATTTAGAGACTGGCTAAGAGTAATTGTGTTTTGATCTACCACTTGCTTTACATAGTAAGTAGCGTTGTTCTGTAGTGGAGCAATAGGAGCACCACCGTTTGTTTGATACCTAATTGGCTGGTTTGCCAAGAATCCGTGTGATGGAATAGTTAAGGTGTTTGTAGCTGTATTTACAATAACCTTAGCAAAGGTATCATCGGTGCTGAAGCTTGGAGAAGTTAGGTCCACCTTAGGTGTTAGCGTAGGTGAGGTGCTAATTTGATAGCTAAAGTTATCAATTTTTTCTACGTAGTAGATGGTATTTAAAGACATACCCCCAACAAGTGTTCCACTTGAAGTATATGTAATAGCGTCATTAGTAATTAAGTTGTGTGCGTCTGGGAAGTGGAAAGTGTTGCTTCCAAGATCAACCGTAATAGGTACAAAAGCGTGGTATGAAGAACCAGCTGGGGTGATTGCAATTGCATTAGTATTTGCGTCTGCATCTGCAGCTGTTGGGTGAACTGTATGTCCAGTAGTAAATGAGTTTACCAAAGTAACTGTTACTTGACCATCACCGGTGTTGTATGCAGCTAGGTTAGTAATGGCTGCTGCATTGAAGGTACTAGAACCTTCCCAAAGACCAGTAGATGTACCAACATTTGTAGCTGTTGTAGTAATGAAGGATCCTCCACCACCACCAGCATGGTTTGGAGAGGTGGTGCGAGCACCGCCACCACCAGAGTAGCCACCTGCTCCACCAGACTGTCCTTGTTGGTTACCGTCAGACTGACCGCCACCACCAAATCCACCGTAACCGCCTGTACGTAGATTGCTTGAGTTAATTGTTAAGCCGTCTTGGAAACTTCCTCCACCAATTTCACCTGCAGGTCCGTTTTCACCACGACCCAAGAAACCGCCACCACCAGCAGAGTAACCACCAGTAGACACGCCTCCAAAACCAGTGTTACCTCCAGAGGAAATGTTTCCGGTAGAAGTCGTTGCAATATTTCCTAGATGACCATCTTTACCTGCTCCGCTAAATGCTTCTGCAGATCCGCCACCCGCAATAAATAGTGGTTGCTTACCAGTTTTGCGAACAACAAATGTTCCACCACCAGAGCCACCCCAAGTATTTCCAGTAGCTGGGCCAGCACCACGTTGTCCAACAACAATGGTGATTGTCTCACCTTTTGTAAGCTGTACACGGCCTTGAACAATGGCTCCACGTCCAGGAGTTCCTGAACCGTTTCCATCAAATCCAGATGCGCCACGTACGTTAAATTCATAAGTACCTGAGACGGGCACTGTCCAGTCTTGGTAACCCTGATAGTCGCCTTGACGAAGGTAAGTGTCTCTCCAAGCAGAAGCAGTTGTATATGCTGTACGGAGTTGAGTAATAGTAGGGCCTGTAGCTCCGGTAACTCCACCACTTGTAAATGTGTGGGTGTTGCTTGTTAGTGTATAAAGTGCTTGAGCGCCAGCAAAATCAGAGATAGAAACGTTACGCAAGAAATAGGTATTTCCACTTACAAGACCAGTAAGTGGGGTGCTATCAGTGTAGTACTTTACAGCTTGACGATTAGCTGTCTGTCCATCGATGTTTAGTTTATTAGCATAAACAATCGGAGTATTAAACTTAATAGATCCGGCAACTTGATTAGTTAAGTCTACTGCAGCCCCACCAGAAGTAAAGCTAAGTTTTAGCTGCTTAGGATTAGTAGTTACTACGTATACAAGGTCTCCAGAAGTCAACCCTGTTAAAGAGCCAATACCAGGAGTGTATATAAAAGTTTTTCCAGAAGACATGGCTGCAGGAATAACGTCTCCAGAAACATTTTTGTAGTAGATGTAATTTTCTTGTAAATTTACGTTTGTTCTACTAAAAGAATGAGTACCTGCTCCACCTACTGTAGTAATATTAATTGGCATTTACTATCTCCTTAGAGCCTTGTAATCTGAATATAACCATTGCCGTTTTGATAGCCAATGTTTGAAATACCTACACCATTAAATGTGGAGCTACCGTCGTATTGTCCGTCACTAGTACCTACGCCTGTAGCAGAAGAAATAATGAACGATCCGCCACCTAGTCCAGAGTTAAACGAACCACCAACAGAAGTCTGTCCACCGTGACCACCTGAGTAGCCACCGCCTCCACCACCGGTGTTGTTACCTGAGTGGCCTCCACCTCCACCGCCAAATCCGCCTAAGGTTTCAGTACTTGTTGCGTTTCCACCAATAGCGTAGTAAGTACCAAAATCATTTGAACCACTAAATGATGATCCGTGAGTAAATGTAGGGTTCTGTCCGTCTGAGTTTTGAGATGCGTCAGTATAAGAACGTCCAGGGAATCCAGTTCCTCCGCCTAGAAGACCTCCACCGCCACCGCCGTGGTATCCGCTTCCACCAAAACCAATTGATGGGTGAGAACCATTGCTTGCTGGGCTTAGGTTGTAACCATCCCAGCGAGGCTGACGTCTGGTCTGTCCATAATGCCACACATTTGTTGTGTAAGTAGAATAAGAACCACCACCGCCGCCAGCAACAAATAGCGGAGTATTAGTTCCATTGTAGCAAACAAAGCTACCGCCTCCACCACCAGCATGGCTCTGACCTGTGGTTGCGCCATTTTGTGGCATCTGTCCAACAATCATTTCTAGCTTATCGCCTTGAGTTAAATTAACACGCCCTCTAACTACGGCTCCAAACGTATCTGGGTTACCTCCAGAACGCTGACCTCTAGCGCCAGCTACTGTAAATTCATAAGTTCCAGTCCTTGGAACTGTCCACACTTGGTATCCTTGAGCTCTTCCTTGATTAAAGAAGTTAGTGTTGCTTGCCCAACTTGGATTTCCAAGCGCACTTCTCATTTCTGTCAAGTTTGGTCCAAAACGTCCAGTTCTTCCGTTAGCACCAAAAGTAGCAGAGGTAAATGCATATAGTTCTGGGGCTGGATTAATTTGGAAAGTAATATCAACAAAATCAGTAGATGCACTAGAGTCTACAACGGTAACTCTGATAGTTGCTTGAGAGTAAGCAGCGGAAGGGGTTCCGGTAATAATACCTGTTGATGTATTTAGATTAAGTCCTGCAGGAAGAGATCCACTAGTTACGGAATACGTTAGCGGAGCAGTAAAGCCAACTGCAGTCATCTGAGTGGTTACGACAGAAGATCCAGCTGTAAGGCCAATGTATTCTTGAGTTTTTGGACTCAACTCACCAACAGTGTAGTTAAGGTTAAAGTTATGTGGTCCATAAAGCTGCTGAACAAAGTAGTAATCTTTTTCTTCAGTTGCTGGAGTATTAACTCCAAAACGAGCTCCTGCTGGGTAGTCGTAACGAACCATGTCAGTAACGCTATATCCATGATCTCTGATATGAATTATATCTTTGTCTGTTGCAACTCCAATTGCAGTAAACGTATGTGTACCAGAACCAGTAGAGGTAAAGTTTATAACTGTAGAGCTAGTAGGGTACTCTTTCAAAGTAACTACGTATGTTGTTGAGCTTCCTACTTGGAAATTACCTTCAATAAAGTAAGTACGCCCGTTTACTAGAGAGGTAGTAGATCCGGCAGGGCTTCCGCTTGTATCTCCACCAGCGTTGATAGTAGGAGGTGTTCCAGTAGTTTCGTACTTAACCATTAATCCTGTATACAGGGTAAGGTCTGCAACACCTGAGCCGCTTACACCAGTTACGTTAGAGCCACTAAAGCTGCAGTTATTTAGGAATTGACCTCCGGTGTTTGTACCATTAAAAGTCTTTGCACCTTCATTTGTTAAAGTAAGAGTTGTTTCAGTAGAAGTGTTTATATTGTTTCCTGCAAATAGTCTTGCTTCATTTGCTTTTTGGAAAGTTCCGGTTAATGCGTTAGTAACAGGAATTACTGGACCATTAGGAATCTGGCTTACTGTAAAAATAGATCCGTTTGTGGTTGCTGTTTCTAATGACTTTAAGAAAACTACTCCGCGTGGGTTGCTTGCAAAATACCCACCGAAGCTAGTTACGTTGTGATAAAGAGGGGATCCAATAGCAAGTCCCACAAAATTTTCAGTGGTGTGCGCCACTGTAATTGTGTTAGTACTTGGATTAAATGTAGATACTGAGCTAACAGTTCCACCTACAACAGCGTTGTTATCTAAATCTAATCTGTAAGAAGTTAGTGTGTTAGATCCATCAAATATCTGAGCAGTAGAGCTGTTGCTTGCGTCAAAAGCTTTAGAGTTTGTATTAGAAGAGTCAAACTCTTGAGAAACTGTTGAGTTTAGATTTAAGAAATAAAATGGCGTGTTTAAACCAAAACCGTGTGGAGATTCGGTTGTAACGGTAAGTGTTGATGCTCCTTGAGCATCTGTAATAATACCATCAGAGTCAGCAATTTTAATTTGCGATCCCTGGAAAAACTCACCTGTAATAATAGATGTATAGAGGTCTTCAATAGATGCTGCTTCAGGTTGATTTTGCTTGCAAAGGTAGGTAAAGGTTGTTGGGGTAGGTACTGAGTTAATGATGTAAGCACCATCTGCAGTAAGTGATTTAGTACCGCTTACGTTGATAGGAATACCAACAGCTAGTCCGTGAGGAAGACCAGTGGTTACTTTAATTTCACGAGAAGTAGCGGTTGTGGTAATAGACTCAATATTAGGAATGGTTGTATCACCGCTCTTTGAAAAGAACGATGGCGTATTATTAATAAGCTCAACTGTTTCCCACTTAGTAGGCTGAAGACCATACTCAAAGTCGGTATCAATAAGAGTTTGAGGCTCAGATACACGGAGTTTTGTGACCGGATCAATAAATTCAGCTGGGAAACGGATCTCTCCGCCTAATCCACCGCCTGAACTACCGCCTAGAAAACCTGGCATTGATTTTTACCTCTCTTTACCTGCACCTAGTACAAGATACTTGTTCTTACACTTTTTTACGGGGTATACGTGTTTTTAAATTCCAAACCACCACATTGTGCCGATTTGTAGATTTCCTGGAACACCCGCAGGTCCTGTAGGACCAACGTTTCCAGAACCTACTTCAGTCCACACATTGTTATAAAACACATAAGTTTTTGCGTTTTCTGTATTAAACCAACCATCTCCTGCAGCCGCAGTAATTATCGATGGAGCTGTAGGTCCAGCAGTAAACTTACCCGCTGGTCCAGTATTACCTGTAGGCCCTGTTGGTCCTGTTGGTCCTGTAACTGTTGATGGGGCACCAGTTGGTCCTGTTGGTCCAAGTTGCCCTTGAAGACCCTGCGGACCTGTAGGTCCAGTTGCACCTGTTGGTCCTGTAACGTTTGATGCAGCTCCAGTTGGTCCAGTAGCTCCCGTTGGTCCAGTAGGACCAGTTGCTCCGTCACTACCTACATAACCTGCTGCACCAGTTGGTCCCTGCGGACCAGTAGGTCCTGTAGGCCCTTGCGGTCCAACAATTTGACCGACGTTGGACCATGTAGATCCTCCCCAAACATACAAGTCACCGTCGGCTGTAACAATGTATGCATCATTTACAGCGTTACCTGTTGATGGAAGATTTCCTACTGCAGCAACTGTTCCTTTAACATTGATGCTAGTCCCTTGTGGACCAGTAGCACCAGCAGGTCCGGTAGGACCAGTTGGACCAGTTACTGTTGATGCTGGACCTGTTGGTCCAGATGGACCTGCAGGACCTGTTGG